>Ga0208134_1000178_pt1 | contig 39637 bp, 49 predicted proteins | sample VirMetDEL_Mar_31_FD_184515 | JGI IMG/M metagenome (GOLD analysis project Ga0208134, IMG submission 184515) | Aqueous microbial communities from the Delaware River and Bay under freshwater to marine salinity gradient to study organic matter... | ecosystem: Environmental > Aquatic > Marine >...
TCAGCTTGAGTAAGACTGACTGCATTCAGGACTAGGTCGCTGCCAGTTGGTTCGCCAGCAAGTGCAGTGTTGATCGTGTTGACCTCCGCACCAGCTTCGATTCCCGCAAGCTTTGTAGTGTTAGCGTCCAAGTCTGTCTTGTCGCCATCTACGAAAGGACCTTCGGCTGGTGGCTGCTGTGCTGAGTCCGCTAGTACGCCCTGTGCCGCCGTAGCGTAGTCCGCTGCTGTGCCAAGTCCGTCTACCTCAACAATAATAGAATTTAGTTTAGTCCGAACCGAGGATCCCGATTCTCCGTTTGCAATAGGTGCTGTCATATTAAAAATAGTTAAAGTTAATCAATCCAAACTGCGCTGTTGACCCAAATGTTTGTATCATCCCAAAAACCAGTAGCTAGAATCCAATCAGCTGGATCATATACCTCTACCGCAGAAACATCCTTATTAAATGCAGGACTAAATGCAGGAGAAAATGCGCTAGATACTGTAGGAATAACAGACATTATACAGGAATAAGAGAAAGTGACAAGGTGTGACCTGTACCAGAGGAAACAACCCCCGAAAGGAACCCGTTCTTACCTGTAGTCACAACACCATTGCTGGCTGCTGTTCGTGTCAAATCATTGTCTGTTGAATCCTTGATAGGATACCAAGTAGTGCCGTCTTCGGACCATTCAAGAGCAAATGTGTTTCCGCCGAACGTACCACCGATGTTAAAAAAGTAATGACTAGAGACAGTTTTCACTGCTTCTGTCCGTGTATTATTTGTAATTGTCTGTGCCATAGTAATTTAAGTATATTTTTTGTGTTTTATTGTCAAGTTATTCGTCTTCATACATGGTCTCTAAAAATGCAGCTCTGTTATTTTGAAGCTCCTGTACAGACTCACCAAAAGCCCATCCAATGGTTTTACCAACGGCAGGACCTATAATTGGGTAAGAAGAGCCATATAACGGGCGAAGTGCGTCAATCTTTTCCGACCCTGTTTCCTTCATTACAGCAGAAAACAGTGTAGAAGGCAACGGAGCCACGGCTCCACGAACATCTCCAGAGCCCAATGCTAACATTGGCTCCAAGATACCAGCAACACCCGACTGAGCAACTACACGTTCCCAACCCTTGCCAGACATATTACCCAAATGCATTGGTTCCCTGCCCCGCAGTAAATCCTTAATAATTGTAGTCATGTACCCCAATGCCAGCATAGAACCTACAAAAGCTACCATCTGAACACGCCCTGTTTGGTGTGTTGTCCAAGGACTTGTACCTTGGTAGTTAGTCATAAACTTACGTGAAATAATCCGTGTCATTGCCAGCGGAAACGAAGAATACTGGAATACATTTCGAGCTACTTCCCCTGCCACAGTCCCTGACTGTAAGCCTCCACGCACAAGTGCCTGAGTACCTGCATCAGGAAACATCACGGCTTCGTTCATTAATTGAAGAAGCATCTCACGAGCTTTACGTGAAACCTCTGGATTCTTAATTGTTGAAGGACCAACACGAGCAACCCCGTCATCGCCAACAATAACTGAAGATACCAGCTCTTTCATGTCTTTAACAGTAAAACCAAAATCTTCTAACATTCTGGCAGTCAATGGGTTAATGTCTTCAGCTTGTATCTGCTCAGCTAATGAACGACTCATCACATCCATAAACGCTTCCTGACCAGAAGTTGTAATACCATTAAGGTAGTTCAACGAAAACATAGCGTCATTCATTCGACCAAGGAAATCTGGATCCGATGAATCAGCTAATGCCACACGAGATGCTGCTGCATTTAAAGATGCGTCTAACCCTGCTCCCATGCTTTCCAGCACCTGACGAGTAGCTTCGTCTCCACCAAAACGTCGAGAATGAGCAGCGGCATAAGCTTCGATAAACTTACCCATATCGTCCATCTTCAATACACCATTTTGCTGAAGTGTCAGCGCAATCATAGGAATATCTGTAAGTGCCGAAACACCAGACATAGGAAGGAATGCTAAATTAGATACCTTACGGAAATTCTTACTGTAACGAGCTAGATCTTTATTAGCTGGATTGTCCAAAGCTCCAGTAAGATACTCAACTGTAGCAATCAACTGCTTCATACTAAGTGTATTACCAGCACTCTCTAACCCTGTAATATCCTTAAAGGACGCATCAGTATCCAAACCAAGCCGAGTAGCCGTAGCTTCAAAGTTAGGTAATGGACGTGTGCCAAATTTCTTAGCAATAGCAATCATTTCCGAGCGATGGCGTATTTGATCCATATACAACAGACCAAGACTCTTGTGACCGCTATACTTCTGGGTCATTGGAATCTCCGAAGCTTGCTTCATAACAATAGCTCGGTGCTTACCAAAAGACTGCACAACATCAGTGGACGCATGATCCTCAACCTTGTTAGACTGAATCTCTTTGTACCACTCAGTAAGAAATGCTTCTCTGTCAAAGTCCTGCCAATCAGTTACCCTGCCGTCTTCCGATGTAATAATGTTCATTACACCACCGTGAGCTGCCTCTGTAGCCTCCCAATCAATGGACTCATTCATATCAGAACGCCACTGAGCTTCTCCGTGTTGCAAAATACTACGTTCGTCCCAGCGTTGAGATAAACCAGTAAAACCTTCTCTGTACCGAATACCTGCACCCAACTCATTAAGCTGGTTACGTAGGTTTTCATTGGTAGCAATAAAAGCTTCGTACACTTCTTCCAATGCCTTGATACCTTTCCAGTCATCAGGGATCTCTTGGTTCCGTGCTGCATTCATCAAATCATTCCAGAACATATCAGACGCTTCTTTAAGCTTCTGACCGTACACAGCCTGTGCCTCTGGATTCATCTTAACATCGGCGCTCATTGTAGAGACACCCATAAATAAATCATACAGCCCATTAGTGATCAAAGCCTTACTGATAGCACCTTGGTCTTCTTGGATCTGTGCCAAGACCTTTGCTTCAACAGATCTGTCTTTAGTTGAGACACCCTTACGTGGGCGACCATCCATAACAGTTTTCAAATACTTAAGAATGTGCTTAGTAGACTTACCTTTTAAATGATCGTACTGAGTTATTGCATTACTGTCCGTAATCTGACGGGCAATACTCGATTGAGTGTGTGTCTCAATGTTTTGTTTAAGCTGAGCTTTAGCTTCGGCTGCTGTCATCTCACCCTTAGCAACCTTGTGACGTACAAACATCAACTCTTTAAACAATGTAGAAGAACGTTGCTGAGTCTCTTGAAACTCCTGAAGCTTATTCTGGACTTCTTTTATGTTCGCTAAAGTTTCCTTTCGAACACGGGCAGCTTCCTTGGGATCCAGCCCAGCAAGCAAAGTATCCATCTCTGCTTTGCTAATTTTTACAGTACTATCATCTAAATTTTTAAAAGTTTTATCACGAACCAATTTCTTAAGATCGTAATCAGGATTAATTACGTGGGCATCAGACAGTACATCTAAAGCTTTTTTCTTGTATGAATTGATTTCTCGTATCGCTATAGCCAAATCAATGAGATTGTCAGCCACTACCTTATTAGGTACTTGCTCACGAATTGTTTTAATAATATCTAAATATACGGGTCCCAGACCTAACTTGGGATCTGGGTCACTATTAAGAAGTGCTTGCATACGTGGACCAAAAATAGCATCCAATGCTTTCTTAGCACTCTCTTCTGGCTTACGCTTGGATCCTTGAACCACCTTTTTTGCACGAAGCTTTTCTTTTTCTACAGTACGCTTAGCTGCATCCTTGTTAGCTTTAGACATATCTCTGTCCAGCTTATTGGCTGCATTGTTAATGTCGGTTCCATTGTTGGGTTTAACAAAAGCAGGTTGTTCTTTAGCCCGAGTACCTTGTTGAATCTCAGAAAAGTAAATACCCATTTTTTGAGCTAACTGATCTGGAGTTATGCCGTCGAGATCTTCAGGGTTAACTTCAAACACCCAATCCATACGTTCGCTTCCAGCACCTTTACGTTTTAAAATGTCCTGAGTCTCTTTAATTAAGTTCTTAACAAAATCAACAAATTGATCAAATACAGTACGGTTTTGCTTATACAATGTATTCCAAAATTCAGGTTGAGTAGCTAACCACTCCATAAGCACAGAAGGCATTTCAACCTGTGTCTTATCATAATCTCTTTTGGAGATATGCTCTTCTAATTTAGCCTTAAGCCTTGGCTGACTATCAATAGCTTTATAAAGAGCTTTTATTGTACTGGGTGATGTGTGTGCTAAAACATGAAGAGCTTCGTGAAACACAACTTGTGCAGGAGTGACCATTTCATAAGACTCAGATTCTGCCCATGTTCTTAAAGCACCCATACCAATGTCATTATCGCCAACAATTACTTCACCTAAATTGTTTTCAGCTCTGTTTCGAACATCGTATCTAATAAGTTTTAACTCACCTGCTTTAATTCCGAATACTTTTTGAACAAGCTTATGTGCCGTACTAATTTCTTGAGCATATTCTCTGTAATATGTGTCACTAATCTTCTTCTCAAATTCTTTTATTTGATCATCTAATTCCTTCAAGTTTTGTAGCGCAGCAGGGTCACTTGAATCTAAATTATTCTGGGCATCAATTTGTTCGTTATAAAGTAAATCTAACACTTTATAATCTGTACGCATCTGAGACCTAGCGTCACCAGATTGAGCAGCTTTAGATTTAGTAACTGGGGCTTTAGGTGTATTGTTTTTAACAAAGGTCGCTTTGTCTTTAGCTATACTATCTTCTAATTGTTTAATTAGTTCAGGGTTCCTATCCTTGCGCTTTTTAGCCTTTTCTACATCTAGGTTTTTCTGTGCTACACGGATATTTATCTCTTCTCTACTCTCTGTTCTAGAACCCTCAACACTCTTACCAGTAGCTTTGGTTACAGGTGGTAGATCCTTAAGCAGTCTATCAAACTCTTTAACAACAGCACGAGGGCTTAACTCTTTCACTGGTTCTGGTTCCCCGTTAATTTTACGGCGAACCTGTTCAACCTTAGTATTAATTTCCTCTTCCGCTTCAGCACGAGCCTCTGCAATTGGTTTGTCAGGGTCCACTTGTACCTCAGACTTAACACGAGTAACCGCAATATCTTCAATGTGCTGCTCGATAAAGTCCTGAACCAAAGCCTCGGACTCAGGGGTCCGTTGGTCCTTGGGTATATTAAAAGCCGCTTCCACTTCTGGGTCAGCCTTAATACTTAAATCTAAATCATCACTATACTTACGAAGCAAGGCCGCTCCTTCAGTGTATTCACCCGAAGTAAAGAAAGACTCCATAGCGTGGCTATCAGCAACCATACGGCCCTGCTGACGTGCAATACTATTAGCCTTAGCAACAACTGGAACATTCATACCCGTAGTAAGACCTGTACCAAAAGCAAAATCAAAAATACCATCTATGTCACCATAATCACGACCAGTGTACTCACTACCTTCAATAACAAGTCTAGTTTCAATAGCCTGTTCCAAACTAGATTCTAGAAAAGCTTTACGTAGCGTTGGTCTGTTATTCGCTGCTTGTACAATCTTTTGAGCTTTTCGAAAAGATGTACCAGTACGTATCGCACGTTCACCAGCTTTGGCCATACCCATAGCCGCACCCCCCGGAATTAACATGAAAGGTGTGTCAACCATACCGCCAGCCAGCCCTGATCCAAACTGTCCCGCCAAACCCATCTGAGAAGATACAATACCCGACACTTCACGCTGTTTCTCATACTTATGTCGGCGAATAGCCTGACTCATGTACTCACCTTCTCGATACTCCATACTAGGAGACAACTCAGTAAGCTGCTCCTTTGTTAGTGGCTCTTCCCCGTTCTGCTTAGCCTTGTGCCCATCATATAAATTAGCGACGGCATGTGACCCCGACAAAAGCATAGACTCTTGGGCTCCAAGAGTCATACCAGCAGTTATCTTTTGACCTACAGAAAAATCACGCTCCAATTGAGGTGGTGTGAAATTTTGGGCGTTAATGTAATCGTTGTATGATTCAGACATAATTAAAACAAACTTTTAGTGTAATCGAATATACGATCTATCCGATCACCACGAGCCTTAATTGCTGCGGGATCTTTATATGGGGAAGGAACAGGACGACCAGCTCCAAGAGGTTGGTACTGTGTCATTTTTTCAATACGGCCCAAATCTTCTTTGTACTGATTAAAAGTAATGTCTAAAGACTTAGCAGAAAACATAAATGGCTTACCATCTTGACCGACTAAAGGAACAGGTGTTTTATCCGTAAGTGCACCTCCTTTAAATAATGTTTCCGATACGCCTTCAGGTAAACTTCTTGTACTTTGATTAACTTTTAAAGTATACATAGAAGTTCCATTATGATCCATTGTGTTAGATAACTCTACATCACCAGCTTGCATTAATTTTAAAAGAACTTCAGCAGGAGAACCTAATTCAGTTAACAAAGCTTCCGTTTCTGGGTCCCCCATCTTCTTTAAATTATACTGTAGAATATCCGAATCCATAGCGTGTACTACAGCTCGATGCAATCTTCCTGTAACATATTCCCCGCCCGAAAGAGTATCTTGAGGTAGTTGCTCGGCAATCTCAGACATACCAGTTACTTTATCTTGAACAAAATCAGCCCCGACTAGTGAGCTAAATTTAGGTATTTGACTAAGTTCTGCAAGCGATCCTGAAACACCAAGACCAAAAGACGCAGCTCGTTTAATAAAAGAATTAAAAGGACCAGAAAAAGAGCCATCTTCTCGATTAGCCATCATAACAACCGAGCGATTACCGTAAGTGTTTTCGTGAATCTGTACTCGACTTTTAATTTGAGCAGTAATTAATTGATCTACTTCTTCAGGCGAAATGCTAGAATTATCTTTAAATTTCTCGATAGCATAACCTTCAATGTAATTAGACCAGAAATTGGCTTGGTCTTGTGACACAACACCTAAATCACTAATTACTTTTGAAATTTGAGAATTTTCATTGTCTCTAAAAGTTTTCCATGAAGCATACCTATCCGCTGTTTCTGTACCCACTATACTAGAAGCCCACTCATTACGGTTCATTCCCTGTAAAATATAATTTTGAAACTTAACATCTCTGTCTTGACCAAAGATAGCGTTGTTTCTTAAACCTGCCACCAACATATTTAACTCGGGCGTATTAGCTGTTGGTATGTGACTAGCAATTAAATTACGTACACGCTGTTCACCCAACATATTTTTGGTGACACCAAGAGCCGCAACATAAGCTCGACCGTTATTTGGGTTAGCTTTAAACGCAGCTTCAAGAAACGTTACTGTATTATTAAGTCCAACAAACTCGTTGTTGTCATAATCACCCGTCGTAACAGGAGCAAACTTTTCATTGGCTTTCCTAATAAACCCCATAGCCGCTTCTGGTTTATCCAAATCGTAAACATTTAAAGCTTGGTTCTGTAAATTTGTACCTTGCTGAAACCTAAACTCATTCTCAGAACTTAATGCCGCTAGTTTTGCTGTCTTATTTAACTGCCGTGCTCCTGCCAATTCCGTATTAATAGCGTTCTCAAGTGGTACTGAAGTCATAGATTCCATGACTGCTGCTATATGGCTAACCATAGCATTACGTTCAGTTGGTCTCATATTAGCAAACATTGTACCCTCAGAGTCTGCTTCATTAATAAAATCATTTACATCAGCATTTGGATTGTTTTCTACCCAATTAGTTAGACCTGCCCGATTGTCTGGCTCTGCAAAATTTGTAACAAGACGGGTTAGGTTTTCTACTGAAACTAATTGTGCTGATGTAGCAGAACTCAATTGTTTACCTCTATACTCCTCAACTATTTCTGATGATTGATTAGTAAGAAGATCAGCTACATGAACATTACCTTTTACCTTTTCATTAAAAATACTCAGTGCCGATGATGCAGCACCAGTCAGTGGTACATTAACACCCTTTGGTTCAACGGCACGAAGGGCTTCGACAGACTTCATAAGCTTACCTTGATACTTACCATAAGCACCGCTTTGAGCTATCATATCTTTCATTATATCCACATCTTTGTTCCAAGCAGAAACAGATGTATACGTATTCTTGCTAGATCCAAATGCAGCCAACTGATTAGTCGCATAGTATGTTAACTCTTTTTCAAGAGTCTCCATCGCTGGAGCTGTAGCACCAACAGACAGATCACCACCGTGTAACAGATCGGATTTACCAATAAGCTCCATCATAGCTGAAGTACCAAGGTTACCTTCAGATATGTTAATTTGTGAAGCACTACCAACTTCTTTCAACGAACGGCTAAAATTAGCTGCGTATTTAGAGTTAACTGTACTTACATCTAATGTCCCACGTTTAGCCGTGTACCAAGCATCCGCAGCAAGCTGCTTAGACTGCCAGTCTTCTTCTTTAATTTTTAAAGGCTTATCTGTAGCCGCTGCAAATGCATTCAATGGAGCTCCTTGGAGTTTATCCATCTCTGCCATTGCAGCCTCATACGCTTCCATGTCCTCAGCCTTAGCAGCCGCCGAAGCAGCTGATACCTGAGTGTTAACTTCATTCTGGTAAGTGTTAGTCGCATCGGTAATAGCCTGATTGTTCAAGGCTTCCTTGCGCTTAGCAAATTGACCTGCGGCTCCTGCCACTTGACCTAATGCTTGTGCAATGGCTCCAGCCCCACCATCGGAAACAGGGAGACCTACTCCATATGCCAATGCTGAAGGTTTCTCAGTTTGCTGTGTTTGATTTCTTAATTGAATAGCCATGATTTATGAATCGTACGATGCTTTTTGACCTGCGGCAGAACCAAGAGATCCAGCAAGAGATGCATATCCACCAATACTAGTAGCTCTAGCTTGAGCTTTTAAATTTGAAGACTGGTAACGACCTTCGGCAAGAGCTAGAGCAGAACTATACTGACCCATTTCAATCGCTCTCTTACCACGTAAGTCACCAAGCTCAGAAGACTTACTAAACTCGTAAGCTTGCTGTCCGCCCTTATAAAGTAATTGAGATTCCTCTTGTTCCAACTTAAGTGATTCAGCATTTAATATATCCTCAAAAGATCCTCCAGCCAAACCAGCACGACCAGCTTTAGATTGCTGTGAAGCTAAAGAAGCCGAAATCTGCTTGTCAGCAAGATCAGCTTGTCTATTAGTTTCAATAAATGCTTCTTGTTTATTAAAGTCTGCAACACCAGATTGAAACTGCTCATCTTGAGCACGACCCAGTGCATTGTTACGTTCAATTTGCGCACGGTTAGCCGCAAGCAACTCAGCTTGTTTAGCTTGTTGTTTCTGTGCTTGAGCTTGTACCTGAGCTCCCCGAAAGGAAACTAGACCCGATACTACTGTTGTAGCTACTGCTGTTACTATCCAAGCCATAATAATTTATTTACCGATTCTATCGGAACTTTTGTGTTTGTATAATCAACTAACCGAGCAGACAAAACTTCAGTATCCGTAATGTTCTCTGGGTTAGAGTGAACTGTCTGCCAAATGCAGTCTTCAGTAACATGTAATATTTTCTGGACACCCGCCTCAGATTTAAACGTACATGGAGCTTTAATCTCTACGATCTCATCATCCATTACCACACGAGCGGAACCTGATATAACAACATTCAAATGCTCAGTTAGATGCTTAGCCCCTAGTACAAATGTACCCGCTGGCATAGTCACCTGACGAACGTAGATGTCTGGAGCAAAGTGCTCCTCTAAAGGACACTCTACAGTATGCGTCTGAGGAGAGTTCTCGTTCAAATATTCCTCCATCTTAGGGACATCTACTAGTATTTCGGTCATAGCATTTCCGTCTTAAGGACGGCGGATACAAGGGTTAATGGGTACGGCTTATCTTGAACAATGATTGGAGTTTTATCCACATCAAATTGAGATGCAATAATATTATGCTCATCAGTAAAACCTGTGTACAGACTTGCACCACCCTTAGGTGGGATGGTCTCAAGCTCGTCTTCTGAGAACCCCATTTTATATCCCATACTCTTATAGACATATGGCTGAAAAGACACTGTGCGAGTGATCTGACCATAAGAGTTCTTCCCTGATCCATTATCAAAAGCTAAAGGGTTTAGTTCTAACTTACCTTCGTACGGTACACCAATAAGCGTGTACTGTGACGCTATAACGTCATTAGGAAGCGTGTTAGCCCCCTCCGTGACAGAAATGTTACCTAAGTCCACTCCGTCCACTACAACACGTACCTTGCCGTTCTGAATAATACGAGCAGGGACATTAATTAAAGCTACTGGAGTAGTAAGAGATCCAGTGGCGGGATTACGTACGTGTGAGTCAAGATAAGCACCATCAGACTTATAATTATCCGAAAGATCATCGGTAAACTGAAGAGCCATACGCTCCAAATGATTTTCACCGTTACGAGCAACTACCACCCAAAGCTGGTCTTCTGAATTTACAGTATCACCCTTAGGTAGCACTGCCACATCTTTAAAAAGACCATTCGAAGTACTATGTATTGCCCAAGCATAGAAATCGTCTTCTTTACGGTAAGTAAGAGAAAACAACTTACCACTCTCTGTGACCAACCAAAACGCTGAGTTTGGATGGTACTGGAATGCCATAGCTACAATCTTATCTGTCTCAAATAAATCAGGAACTAACTTAGTAACTGTAGACACTACAAACTGCTGTGTCTGAAAATCAAATTTAAACTCGTGAAACTGCTTACCACTAATGTGTGGAAAGAACACTGCTGCGCCTGTACGAATACCTTGGATAGATGAACCAATCGAGGTTTCCTGTGTAATACGAATATTTGAAGGAGTAATCGCTGCCGAGAACTCATTAGGGCGAAGCTGCCACTCATTAGCCTCTGTTCCGCAAATCAATGTAGGACCAGCTGCAAGCCATCTAATAATAGTGGATGAAGTTCCAAGTTGATACGTGATACCAGTAGTATCAAGCACTTCCCCATTTTCTTCTGCTGTACGGAAATCAGCGGGATCGTTTAAGTTAGACAACCAAACCATATTTGGGTGACTGTCAGTACCTGCAAACACACGACGTTGCTCATAAAAAGATACACAAGATGGCCAATTGTCTTTATACCAAGCACCCATACGAAACTTAGTAAATACCCCGTTGTTTGCTGTCTTGCCTGTAAGCTCACTTAAAGGAACCGATGAAAGAATGTCTACCGATGCACTTTTATCCGTGGTTCCCTCGGCTTTAATCTTCATTAAAACCCAATCGTCAAGAATAGCTCCTAGCAAATATCGACCAGCATCACGCTCAGCATCAAAGAAAACCTTACTTGAAGAAACTACACCTGTGTGAAATGCTTTCTCCTCAGGGTCCGTAACTAGATCGTAAGCACTAAGCGTTGTTGTACTTGGTGGTGAAATAAGCTTAGGATAACCAGACTTATTTTGCTGAAGTACATCACCAATCTTCACCACATCGAACTGACGCTGAGTATTCATATCAGCTATAATTATATTCTCATAAGTTTCAGGAGCAGCAGGAGTCGGATAAGACGAAGCATACATGTTAACATATGCTCCTGCTTGAAATCGGTTGTTATTATTACGATCACATTGCGAAATCAGTAATGCACGATCCCCCGGATATCCTGAGTCTCCACCTGAACCATCCCACACACCATCAAAACCTGCGGCAAATGTTAAAAGGGATGTTACTTGATCCCACTCATATACAGAATATATTAAACCAGACTCAATTCCACCATTTTGTTTAAATGAAGGTCCAGTCAAGAAATCTACAGGGTGATCTTCTACACCTTGATAATCCGTAATCTTACCCCAGCGAACATTTCCATCTTGAGAGTTATACTCAGCAGAACCTACAGGGTCACAAACATTAGTAAATAACTGTTCATCACCTACACGGACCCAAGCTCCGATGTGTGATGTTCTAAAAACTAATGTGTCTGAACGAACGTAAACTTCATTAGCTAGAACACCATCATTGTGGGTCCATGCCCGAGGATACGAAAAAGGTTTCCCTTTGATCATAAACAGTCGTGCAGAAGGATCCTTAACATTAACAACCTTTTCAACAGCGTCTACATATACCACAGTGCCTGTAGGATTCGCTGGAGCTGCTGGTGTTGTTGTAGAGTCCAACACACGTCCAAGGCTCCACTGGTCTCCTACCTTGTACTCAGTGTACACTACGTTGGTATTTAAACCACCAGACAAAGCTGAGGCATCAACCGCAGCCTGAAATGTACCTGCCGTATCAGACTCAACTCGAATTGCCTCTAACTCATCTCCCAAACGAAGAATATTAAAGGATTTGTCGATCTTCTGAAAAGGATGAGATGTAAACTTAACCGCATTCCATTTCCATAAAGTAGAACCAACAACACCATTGGGGTTTGCGTGAAGAGGTGCTGAACTAGAATCCTGTAATGCTTCGCTATCTACAGTAAATAAAGTAAGATTATGCCATGTGCTGTTGGCTGTAAGTTCATAAGGTTGATGTGCTGGATGTGTAAACACCATTGTATCCACCTCAGGAGACCAGCGAACATCTTCTATTTGATCATCCGTATAAGGAATAGAAACAATATTACCAAAACCGTCATCTTGACCATCGACACGAGTAAATAATAACACACCGTCTCGTGAGTAAATGTTAATACGACCCGCAGAAAGAGATATTAAATATCGGTTTTGATTGTTAATAGAAAAGTCGATCAACTTTACATTGCCCGTTGCTTCTGTACCCAACCATTTGAAACCTTCTCGATAGCGTGTAGGACCTTGAATAGATGGCAGAAAGTTCTCCATCTGCTTCAACCCCTTGTTGAACTTATCTATGTCGATACGCCCACGCAAATGAGGGCTCATCAAGCCCCCTGTAAAGTCAGTAATCGTTTTATTGAAACTTGCCATTATAGGTAATCAGGGGTCCAAGTGGGACTACATGTAGCCTTCTGGTGTGCCGCAATATACCCCATGCCCTCATCCGATAAATAATACAAGGGGGCTTTCTCGTGGGAAGCTCTTCGCTTCGCTCTCTTAAAAGCTTCTTCAAATTGCCGATTCATTGTATCACGCTCGGTAATCTCGCCTGTGAGAGGTTTTGCAATACGAGCAGCAAGTCTGTATACAATTGATGGAACTAAATACTCAGGTAACACCGAAGCATCTGTAATAGTTTTAGAATAGTGGACAAAGATCGTATCTCTGTTTACTAACAAAATAGTACCTTCTAAATAATAATCTGCGACGTCACATCCATCAGGAGTTGTAATCTTTCGCAAAAAAGAAAAATTTGGAATTAACCCAAGGTCAAAAGAATATTTCCACTGGTCACTGTCATAAGTAGACGATTCAGTTTCAGGTTGGAAATATAAAAACGCCCCGTCTGGGTACGTATTGTAAGTTCTAGAACTAGCTGTCGTAGTAAAAGCTGCGGTTCCCCTAATAATAGGAAAATCGTACTGAGACAGTACTTCCTTTACCACAGGTAAAAATACAGAACCAATAACTCGTGCCGATGCACTCGTCGGTGTATCGAAGTCTGTTTGGTTAATTGGTGCGCTGCCGAGTTCGGCCAGTGCTTGATTAGCTATCTCTAAATTAGTTGCCATAATGAAAAGGGTCCCTCACCCAACCCGAAGGTGAGGGACCACAGGTTCATTGTCGAGGACTAAGAGTTCTCGACGTAGAGGATGTAGCCTACAAAGCTTGTCACAGTAGCACCCGCAGTTGCGAATACAGTAGTGGTTTCAGCAGTAGTGGCTTGATAAGGCTCAAATGCGGCAGCAGCAGTAATGCCATCGACGAATACGTCTACAGCGGTATCTACTGGAGTTGCTTTTGCAGTCCAACCAATATCAATTGTGCCAGTAAGCGCAGTAACAGCACCACCAAGAATGGTGACATCTTTACTGAACTCAGCTAGTTCAATTTGCTCTCCTGTTGCAGCTGCACCAGATGAGAATTTTTTAACACGAACTCGCGCACCTGACTCGATAGGAGCCAAAGGCGAGGGATTTTCAGCGCGAACTTGAGTAAGTTCAACACCGACTTTGTCGAATGTAATAGCGGCCATAATATATGTTCCTTTCTGTTAGAGTTAAGCTTCTAGGCAACGGATTTCACCAGCAACTTCACCCCACATACGGGATGCACCAATGGATTGTTTGAAGTGCATGTAAGGGATGTTCTTCTTACTTGGGTCACGCCACATGTTGCCCTTGAGGTCATCACCAATGGTGAGCTTCAGAGCCTTAGGTGTGAATACCATGCAACGACGCTCATCACCATCAGCACCACTAGTCAAAGGAAGACGCTCGCAAAGAATGAAGCGGTAACCCATGAATGTAGTAATGTTGCCTTCTGCAAGGTTCTTACGAACGCTGTAGTCGGAATTGATGATTTCGTCTTCAGCAAGAAGATCTTCAAGCTGGTATGCAGTAACAAGCATAGGAAGAGTATCTTCTTGCTGGATTGCTTCAACACGAAGCATCGCAGTACGAAGACCCTTAAGCTTCTCGATGGTCAGACCCGAAGCAGTGCCAGTAGCACCGTCGAAGTTAGCACCAACCGAGATACCTTCTTTATTACCAGCAGCAAGTGTGTAACGACCAGCTGTAGCGGAGATCTTGTTTGAGGAGCCATTGCTGTACTCACCAACAGTAATTGTTGCGCTGTTCTCTGCTGTAGCAGCAGTTGCATACGACATAACAGTGCTGCCTTCTTTACCTGTGTAAGCATCAGCGAAATACTTCTCAATCAAGAAGTCATCACGTTTGCGCTTACCAGACTTCAAAAGAGCCGAGTTGTAGCCGTTAGAAGGATCCGAAACGACCTTCATAAGGTCCTTAGGATCAATGTATTTACCCAGTTCAAAGTGACGTAGAGAAATACGGCGATTGTCGTGAGGCACTTCAGAAACTGGATTGTCACCATAACGTGTGGTGTCCTCCGTCATTTCTTCGGCTTCACCCATACGCTGGTAGCTCTTGAACTCGCTGGATTGTGTGTCACGATCAACTAGTGGATCGAGAATAGATGTTTCTTGTTGGTAGGCTTGTTCAAAACCTTCCTGAAACTGACGAACATAAGCTTCTTCAATAGCAGAAGAGCCCTGTCCCGAATATACTGAATTGTCAGGCATAATATTTAAAAGAATAGAGATTAACGATTGTGTGGAAGTTTCCACGTTTTCTTCGAAAAGCTACCCTTACGGACTCTTCTAACACTTACGGTGTCATCGGCTTTCTAAAGCTGTACATGGACCAAAAAAAAGGCTACCCACATCATCTTATTAAGATGTCGTGGGTAGCCTGTCAAGGTTTAGTCTTTAACTTCCAGAGTAAAGCTTCTGATACATTGCTGTACGCTGCTTCAAGAAGCTTTCACGTCGTGCCTTATCTGAAGGTGTCAACGTCGCCAGTTTGTTCTCAGGCATAAACATTAGTTCGCTGTGTTCACGGTCAAATTCGTCAATTTGTGCTTTAATACCAGCAACTGTGTCCTGACCAAAAGAAGAGCCATTGCCAGCAGTAGGCATACCCGCATCACCGACCATAGGTGCTAATGAATGAAACAATTTTAAAACAGCTGGGTGGTTACCAACAACTGGACTCCATTCCATTAATTCTTTCAACTCAGGAATTTGCTGAGCAAAAGCTTCAAATGTCTCATTGGCACTCTTGTGGTTAATTGCGTAATCAGCACCCCACTCAGAACGTAACTCATTAGTCTGGTTTTGTACAGACTCTTGAATCTGAGAATTGAGTGTGTTTTCAGACATTACTTGTCGTGTAGCCCACTCAGACTCTAATGCATTAAACTGCTTTGGTGTCAGACCAATGTTATGAGCTACCTCTTTGAGTTGATTCTGAATCTCCTCAGGAAACTGCATCTCCCTAATGTCTTCACCCTCTAGCTGAATACTGTGCTTCTCAGCAGGTACATACCCGTCCATAGTTTCGGGACGCAGCTTTGAGTAGAAGTCTTGGTAGTCTGTATCTGTCCAATCTTCTTGTGGTACTGCTAGTCTCTTCTTACCCAAAGCTGACTGTGCATTAATAGCCTGTTCAGCCAAAGACTGAAAGCTTTTTGTTTCTTTAAATAAATTTTTGTCTCGTAAGTCCTCTGGTAACCCCGATACAAACTGTTGATAGTTGTCTTCGGAACCAAAGTCTAAAGCTTCAACGGGTGTCTCAGTTGCAATACCTCCACCAATACCTGCGGAAGATGTTTCTGTTTCTGCTACGGTTTCTTCTTCTAGTTCTTCACTCATGGGTTTGTTCCTTTTCTATTATGTCTATTAGTTTTTGAGGGTCATCACGACCCATCAGATTCATATAACTCATAGCCAAATGTCGCTTACCTTCATTGAAGGCAGTGACCTGAGGATCGGAAGAGAATTTGGGAAATGTCACACCGCAATCCCTTAAGAGCCGACGAAAAAATCGGTCTCCAGCTGGGGTTGCTGCGATAGTTAACAAATCATCACGAAACTGCTGTCGGGCTCTGAGTTTTTTAAGTGGGTTCATTCTTTACATATTTAACAACTGACCAATGCCCTCAGGATCCGTAGATCGGGCAGAAGCAATATCCTTCATAGCACCAGCCATCTGAGGCATTGCTGCCGCTTGCTGCTGTTGCGATTCAGCCTGTTCACGTTGTTTGCGAGCAGCTGTAACTTCGTCTTTACTTTTGACGACATTACGAGGGATGTTACGCATACGAGCGTAGTTATCAAAAAGATTGTGTGTATCCAAGTTCTCCGCCATTGTTGGATCCTGTTGAAGCAACGGTGTAATATCCTGAAGGAATCCAGACATATTACTAATTGCACCAGCATATTGGGCATGTGCTGCGGGACTTGTATAAACAACTTCCAGCCCACGTCCTGCAAGAGACTCAGGAGCCGTTTGTAGAAGTGGGTGGTTTTTGTCCTGTAAAAAATCTATTACATGCTCAATGGATGGAGCAAGATACTCACTTTCCTGTCGAGCAAGGAGCGGTCCAAGCTGTTGTAGCATCTGACCACGCTCATCGTGAATCTCAGTTACTGACTGACGCTCTTTCTTCTGCTCGCGGATAATCTGGTCAACAAAGAATGACTTAGTAATCTGACCTTGATAGTTCGAGATCATCTCCAAAGTAAGGTTTGGCTGACTGCCGCTAGTGAGCGGCTGAGGAACTGGTGACCCTGCTTCATGGAACAAGACTTGACCAGCACCGTATGTAATCGGCAACAGAATCGAATCATCTTCAGCAACAAGTGGTGGGTTATTGGCAATCTCTGCACTACGCAGGATTTCCTTTACCATCTTGTTAAGAACACGAATCTGACTCATGCAGGTAGCCGCAGGTCCACGACCAAGGACTTCACCCGCAATAACCATCCAACGAGGAACGATAAAAGGAAAGTAACTCTTTCCAGTTTGGAAAAGAATGGCATCCAACTCAGGAACCCAATAGGATACCTTATACGGACGCTGGCTGCCAATACGTCCCCCTTTACGGGCTGATGGATCATTCGAAGGTTCAACCGAAAAAACCAGCTCATACTTTTTGTTGGCTGCATACGGGTCGAATCCTTTAGTGTTGACCACATCAGGGAATTGCTGCGCAAGAGCCTTTGTACTAAGAAACTTGCGGTAAAACATAGTATCTACCACACCTTCATCATTAACATCAAAGAAACTATCTGCTAACGCGCAGGATTTAAAGTTAATGACAGGCTTGTCTCTGTTTACATAAACAACCGCATTACCAAAAGAACCAATATCATGGAACGCTTCGTGGCTGGCTGCATAAAACTGACAAGCTGGTGTTGCATAAATGTGACTAACCATGTCACTAAGACGCTCTAGGAAAATTAATTCATCATCCTTCAGTTCTGCCGAAGGCGTACCCTCAAGCTTTAAATAAGCCCAACGAGCCGCCTTCGGTATTAAATAAGAACTGAGTCCGTTAGCGAACATTTGGTTCGCCCAGACAGGAGTGCTATCGTAGATAGGCTTAGACTGATCATCTTCCCGATTACTAGTCAGACCCATAGAACCCGTGAAACGGGCTTTATTGGGAGCAACGTACTTCTGTGCATCCGAAAGCATCTCTTCGTGTCCAGCACGGAGAAGCTTTAAGTGTTCATATCGCTCTTGAAGTCTAACTAATTCAGGGGTCTTCATTTACAGTCCGCTACCTAGCGAGTTCTTACTTTCCGACGCACTAGGTGTGGTCGATTTTTTTGTAGCTGTACGCTGAGCTGCCGTAGGATTTACAGCCTTTGCAGTTTTCTTAGCTACCTTAATAGGCTTACGAGCCACTGGAGTCGGCGGAGGAGGAGGTGGAGGAGGTGGCGGAGGTGGGGGAGGTGCTTTAGGTGATCCCATAATATTTTTTTAGTTTAGATGTTTTCAGGAACCGAAGTTCGGTGTCCAAGTATTTTAAGTATCTATGAAAACCTACTCTGTCAAGAGGGTAAGGCATCAGTTTAAAAAACATTTGCATACCTATACCTGCGGCATAATCAATGTGCCAATAGTCCCCGTCAGTATCTGTAGCCTTTCGACCAAGTAATAAATAAAGAGGACCAATAAAAATGTAATACTCATCTTCGGGTAACCTATACAAATACGTATTAAGTAATTCACTAAAACTTTCGCCACGAAGTCGATACACCTTATGGGCATCTTCCAACAAAGATGTACGCACTGGCTCTGTACTAGTTATAGACACTAGAAATCAACCTCCTTTATCTTATACGTGTTCCGCTCCTTACGATTTCTAGCATTAATGTCATGCTCACGGTTCGCTTTAATCCCAACAGCCAATGTTGAAAACGCATCAGCTCCATGGGATGCATTATTGTGGATAGCTTGTTTCTTGAACACCTGCTTAGCCTCGTCCCACTCTTTAGCGTAATTCTTAAGGTGCTCAATACCCAAAGAACAATTAGTCGTATCAAACCAACATTTTGGTAGAGTCTGACGAACCGCCTCGATCTGGTCGCTCTTACCCATTCGTTTAACAACAGTTGGCTTAATACCTAGAGATCTGAGAGTTTCGATGCGAGATTTCCCTGTTCCAAGCTCCCGAACAGCAACGTCATGAGGTAAATAGTGCTTTCCGTACGTAAAATCATGTAAAGCCGCCAATCTTTGCAGTTCCTTTGCGTAAAACGGTAACCCCTCACCAGAGTTCTCATAGTAAAAGATAGGACGCAGCTCATTTCGATACTGCTGGGCAAACCAGATGCTCGTACTGTCATCCATACCCAAATCCCACCCAGTAATCACAGGCAACGCTGGATCTGGGCTGATCTTGTCCAACATCTGACCCTTGTGGTACAACCGAGTCAAGATGTCCCCGTAATAAGAACCTTCCACTGGTGTATCAAAACTAGACATAAACTCCTGCTGGAACAATGCCTCACTCATCTCATCTCTAGCCTTACGCAAATCAACAGGCTTAATTGCCTTAGTCTTAGTTACAGGTAAGTGACTAACAAACCACTCAGGATCCGCTTCAGCCTTCTTCAACAACTTGTACATGTGATTCTTACCACGAGGCGTACTGTTAAATATTGCCCAACCACCATTCTCCGCTAACACAGGATTTAAAAAGTGCCAAATACTAGGGTCACACAACGCATACTCCGAAAATATAATACCCACGGGATTCGTTCCAACCACTCGGTCAGGATTGTCCGCACCAACCAACTGAATCACGGAACCATTGGTCAGCGTAAGAGACATCTCCTGCTCAGACTTACGGACAACCAACTCGCGGGGAACAAAGTCAATAAACTTACGACCCTCTCCATCCTGACCCTGCCACAGAATCTTACGCAACTGATTCTGGAACGGACCTACATACAAATACAAACCCTTCCTCTGTAACGCTTTAATCGCCATGACATTGATACAGGTCAAATCCTTACCCGCACGGCGATGCCAAACAAGAACTGCGCGTAACGTACGGGCATTGGGAGCCATGTACTTTAACAATGGCAACTGATAGTGTCTAGGGATATATCCCTGCGCAGGTAATTGTACACTCATGGGCTGGTAGGTTGGTTAAATGGATCCGTCGTTCTCTGTTACATTGGCCGTAGCTTCTGGTGGCGTAAACTCACCGTAGTCATACACCTCATCCTCTTCCCCAACATCATACACCTCTACATCATCAGCTGCCATGGCTGCGGCAACCAAATCCTTCTGAGTAGTCTTAGCGAAGTCTACAACGTTAATTGTCATGTTACTCTGAACATCAGCCTGCAAATCAATCGTTTTAGGCTTAGCCGCAAAGAAACAACTTAACTCCTTAGTAACAGCTATCCGATCCTTAACAGGCAACGCATACTCCCCATCCGCATCCTTCTCCGTCACAAACTCAATCAATGCCTGTAAAGGGTTGAATCCTGCATCCTCAAACATAGCTAAAACCATCTTCCGCTGCTGAGCAGGAGTAGGGGCTTGAGACATCATCTCCAGCAACTGCTGCTTAACCAACAACTTCTTCTCTACAGATACTGTCTCTTTCTTTAATTCAATAAGCTTCTTAGTCTGCTTTGGAACCTTCCTAGTGTCCGTAACACGCTTAACTTCTGACTTCCGTTTAGCTTGCTTGGGTCGAACACCGTTGGACGTTTTTCTCTTATCTGCGAATGGGTCTCGTTTAATGGGCATGGTCTGTTTCTAGGAAATGGTCGGAGTTGGTCAAGGAAAATGCTCCTTTTTTTCCTAAACAGGAATAAGGGCTTTCCTAAAATCTACCAAATCTACCAGAGCTTTTTGGAATCTTGGTAGAAACAAAAACAATTACATCTATCAACGACTTACAGAATATTTACCGATTTACCCTACCAAGAGACTAACCTTACCTTAGTAGTTTCTCAAATGAAAATGTCTGGTAAATTGGTAGATATTACGTAAGTCGTTGATAACCCTATATCTCCTTATGTTCTACCAGAGGGGTGGTAAATTGGAAAAATTGTTGGTAGAAAACCCTGTTTTGACCCTGTTTTTTTACAAATTGACTCACTAAAGCGTTAGGATAATCGAAAAATCGGAATTTTGGGTTCGGGGGACGGGTCCCCTATGTTCCGCTGGGACCAAAATCCCCCCATGCCCCCCCCTTCGCCCTGATTCCGTGTTCCCATGGCTCCGTGTTCCCGTTGCCCCAAGGCTCCGTGGACCCATGGACCCGTGATCCCTGTATATATGTAACCCTGCACCCGTGGACCCTGCATCCATGCACCCATGCACCCCTGTTACCTAGCATCCATGCACCCGTGGATGCGTGGGTCATATCCCACCCTCACCATGACCCAATGCCCCACACCCATCCATGTCGCACTATCACTGGGCTCACGGTCACCTTGACCCCTGTCATCCCCATCACGCCCATGACCCATCAGCTACTCCAGCCCCCACATGGCTCTATGCTGCCCCTCACGCCCTTCTATCAACGTAACAATACCAACACCCTTCCAATGCCTCCAAAGCCCACCTTGGCACTGGCAAAGGCTCTGTACATAGTCACCTCACAATCTCACAAGTGGTTGCTTGAACGACCGCTCCTCGTCCCTCGTCGGGATCGTTGCTTCGCTGCCCTTCAAAGTTACTCTTTATCAGGCGGTCGCCTTGGGCTTCTAAAGAAGCCGTGGCTCCCTTGCTCATTTACCACGGGCTCGGAAAGACCGCTCCGTCAGCGATGCAATGTCGATAGCCTGCGTTCCTTGGCTATGCCATCACACCCTGCCGAGGGAAGCTGCGCTCCCTATCGCTGCAAGTGAAAACAAGGTATATTCCCGCAAGCGGGCCCCTTTCCTTGTTCAAGCCCTACGGGTTCACTGGCGTCTTCGCCTAGCACCCGTGCTTATTAGAGATAGCATCATCATCAAGATAAGATGCGCTTAACCAACATACTTAGCTAACTATGACCACACAAGACCACACATCCATCGAACACGACTGCATCAACGACGAGTTCTTCTCAACCAACTACCCCGATGACTCATCGCCAAAGTCTGAATCACAAGGCGGGGAGCAATCTAACCCATGTACCAATAAAAAGGAATTATCCGACAATCTTGTCACAACTCAACTAAATCAAACTCAACTAAATCAAACTAAATCAAATAATATGAAACCAATCGCAGCTATCGTAACTAACACAAAGACCGCCGTAAGCAACATGACAGGTGAAGACGTAGTCATCCACGACATGTACACCATCGAAGGCGAGTTCGTCCAAGTCTGGTCAGACACACCTGCACCGCTTGCTAAAATCAACGAAGAGACCTATGTCGTCTGCAAAATTGACTCGTATACAAAGCACGGGGAACCAGTCGAGCGCAAGCACTGGCACATCATCCCTATTGCATTCGCCGAAAAGATGATCAGCTCAAGCATCTAATCTTTCCGTCCAATCAACCCATGTCCCGAGCACGACATAAAACTGCTCCTCTTTCATTATGATTCCAACAGCCACAAAAACAATCCGCACAGCCCACCAGAAGGCTCTCGAGATCCCTAAGTCCTATGACCTCGACGATCCACTGGAGCAATCACGCCGTGACCTCTGGTCTATGGTGTACAGCGCAGCCCAAGACGTAGCCAACAGTGTCCGCAATCGTCACCTTGACGCACAGGACGTTGTTGACGAATGGTATCTCGACCTTGAGAACAATGCTCAGGTATCGCACGACTTCAAAGCGCACGACAAGGTCACAGGCTTCCTTACCATCTCGCAGGAGCTCAAAGCCTTCGAAGAAAATGAGAACCAACTTGCCTACCAACTCTGGGAACGTGAGTTCCGTAAATGGTGGGACGGTGGCCAACAAGGCAAAAAGCCTGTGCTCCCTGCTCGCTCACGTTACAGCATCTGCCAGTTCAAGGACGCTGAAACCTTCGGCAACGCAGCTTGGTCAGAACAAGAAGACGAAGTGGAGTCACTGGAACGCCTACGTGAACGACGCAGCAGCATCCGTCAAGATGACCACGAAGACCCAGAGAACCCTTACGAAGACGAGCGTGGCAATCGCCGCTTAGCTCAGTCCCGCTGTCTCTTCGACCGCTACAATCCCATGAACCCTAAGTTCAAGTATCGTGGCACACGTGGCGTTCTCGACGGTGTATACAGTAAGACAGACCCAGAGCCTACTTACCGTTCATCTAAAAACCGTGGCTTGCTTACCCGAGCCCTGCTTCGTTCCGACAACGTTCTCGACGTCATGCTCGCCAAGGGCATGAATCGCAACTTCCGCTTCCCTGCAGACAAAAGAGCTAAAGCGAACGCTCGCAAACTTGTTCGCTAATACGACACGGTGGTAACTCAAGTCTATGGCTTGGGTTACCACCACCCTTTTTTAATCCGATCGAAGATCTAACAACTACACTTATTATGAAAAACAGCAAATACAACGCAGCACTCAAACTAGCCGAACTACGAAGTTACCCAGAACTACGTGTTGACCAACTAGCTCTACTAGAAGAGCTTACAGAAATCCCTGAACTCACTGTTAGTGAAGCACTTAATGCAGTAATGAACGCACCACAAGAACGTTTAAACCGCACTTTAAAAATATTACGTAAAAAAGCATCTTCTAGCTTATTTGCTTTAGCTAAATACTTAGAAAAAGACTAAATAACATTATGGATTTACTAATTATAGCGTTTATCGCAGCTCTCGGTTATTTAATTATACTTTGTAAATTATTTAGCCCACAATTTGTATCTAAAACACAAGTCCTTTGGGACGTTTTATTTACAATTGCTGTACCCATTCTATTTCTCGGAACATTTAGTGGTATGACTACTGCATTTCTTTCTGGTGTTATATTTAGTGGCATGACATTTGTTTTATCTTTATGTCACAACACTAAACGCCCCAAAAGATTTAAATGCAATGAACGACCTACTTAAATTACTAGATGCTCAACTAACAGACAAAGAGTTTATTAGAGAAATATCTAACTCACACTTACTTAAAACGTGTAAAGAAAAAGGGTTTCCTAAGCTAAAAGCTTATGGACTTATACAATACCCAGACAAAAAGCCTGAGACATCAGACTAATTATAATTTTTGCAGTTTATGCTCATACGTAAACTGATAACAAAAGTAATTGTCTTCATTATACCTATTGCTATTGAGGCTATTTGTATAGGTTTTAAACGCTGGATGCGTTTGCAAGCTTACAAGCAGCGCAAGCAATTGTACAAAAAAGATAAATTACACTAGTGCCGTGCTATGTTCCCTTTGGAGCATAGCACCCTACTTTTCTAATTATGACCAAAGTAAAAATAACATTCTACAACACTGTTCCAAACAATGTGAGTAATTATACAATACACCGTTCAACCACCCCCAAAAAAGTATTTATTAAGGAATATAATACAACCAACTACAAACGTGCTATGTCTTATGCTATACGATTTGTAACCAAGCAACGCGAAGACTTAGGTAGAAACACAGTATTAGAAATTTTATGAAACCTACAAAGACACCTACTAAAAAAGCAGCTAAAAAAGCCACCAAGAAAAAGGTATTCAAGGCTCCACCGATCCCTGATATGCTTGAGGAACGTCTCATTAATCTTGAAAAACAAATGAAAGAGGCAAGACGACTACACTTCAAGTTTGGTAGATCAGACCTAGACTAAAATAAAGAATCCCTTACCGACCAAAGTAAGGGACTCTTAAACCAATAACGAATAACGAATACACCACATATTCATTCATCAGAAAAACAGGATATATGTGAAAGTCAACCATGAAAAAAACAAAAGCATATATACTAGCCTCCCAATTTTATCTTACAGATGAATTACCCGCAGACTTCGATAAATTAGATGAACAAGAAGTCATGAACTTCATCGAAGAACATAAATGGGAACCTTTAGAGTACTGGGAACCACACGATATTTGGGAACTAATTGATTCTTTAGCACGAGAATTTCACAAACAAACCAACCATGAATCACTTAATTCCTAAATTCAAAGCAATCGCTAGTAAATACACTAGCCAAGCTGGCGCAGCCAAAGCTGTCTACAAAGTATTAGTAGAATACGCTGAATCCTGTGGCATGGACCCCAATATGGAGGTCTCAATCCGCACACCAAAAGAAAACTTGTCCTTTGGTTTCCACGAATGCTGGTACGTCGGTTTCGAAGCTGGCGATTACCAATGGGCCATTGGAGCCAGTTTCACTCTATCCAACGACCACTGGTACACAGAACCCTACTACTCCTTCGACCTTAACTTCACTAAAGCATGATCCCAGAAACACACAAACTTGCCGTCGATTGGTTAAATGACGAAGACATATTATGAAAGCCTTCCATACTAAATTCCTACCAGCCACGAACACCAAAGGTTCCCGTGTTAAAGCTACATGCTGGGGTAAATCGGCTACCGTGTCCATCGACTACGGACTAACAGGTTACCAAAACCACTTTGAATCAGTCAAAGAGCTAATTAAAAAGCATAACCTAGAAGTAGACATTTCAACAATGGTCTACGGCAGCCACGACTTCAACAACACCTACACATTCTGTTTCCCCCAATCAACTATAACATTATGAAAAACCCAATCCAAAACATAGGCTTATTTTACACACCAACAAGTATGGAAGATCTGCAAGACAAACTTGCACTTCATAACGGCTCGGAAGGTGTCGTTGCTCAAACATCAGCGTGGATGGCTTGGAACCTAGCCTCCAAGATAATCGAAGAACACATAAACTCACATAATCTCACATTATGACTTACTTATCTCTTATAATGGCTCTCATTACAATTGAAAGCCAAGGCAACGACTTTGCAAAAGGCGACCGAGGCAAAGCTCTAGGATGTCTACAAATGCATGCAGCATACGTCCAAGACGCAGCAGAGCATGCTGACACTTACTGGGTACACGAAGACGCTTATCAGCGTGACGTAGCTGTTAAAATCTTCATGGCATACATGGATAGGTACGCAACCGTCGAACGTTTAGGACGTCAGCCAACAATGGAGGACATTGCTCGCATACACAACGGTGGTCCCAATGGCTACAAAAAAGCATCAACCAAAGCTTACTGGGCTAAAGTCAAAGAACAACTAGACTCATACGATATAATTCCAGCCCAGTAGGGCGCACACAGCATATCAAACCACCTAACTGATATATTAAAAGCAACTACTTATGAAACGCACACTAAAACAACTTGAAGCAATAGTAGGAACCCTATCAGCACCATCGAAGATGCCCTGCCACGGTTACTCCACTCCAGCGGCACGTTGTAAAGTAGGTAGTAAGCTACGAAAAGACTCTAACAGCACCTGCGCTTCCTGTTACGCAGCAAAAGGTCGTTACCTGTTCCCCAATGTACAAGATGCAATGGAGCGACGGTTTCACTCGTTAGCCAACCTAGATCTCTGGACAACTACGATGATTGGACTAATCGGTAAAAAAGAAAAAAGCGGTTATTTCAGATGGCACGATTCAGGTGACCTACAAAGTGTAGAGCACTTAGACGCCATCGCAACTATCGCAATCAACTTACCTCACATTAAATTCTGGATTCCCACACGTGAATATAAATTTGTAAAACAATGGCAAGAACTTCACGGAAGTTTCCCTAATAATCTAATTGTACGCTTGTCTGCTTATTTCAAAGGAAAGCCAGCGATTGTAAAAGATCAGTTAACCTCTACTGTCGGCTGGTCTGAATCCAAACACGAATGCCCATCAAGACATCAAAACAATATGTGCGGCAGCTGTAGAGCTTGCTGGGACCCTTCTGTACCCAACGTAGACTATCCACTACACTAACCAATGAACATACAAGAAACACAACACTACCTAGAAGTTAACGGCGAAGATCGCCAAATAGAAATTACTTGGGATGTAATTCCATGTAAAACCACATCAGAATTTGGCGACGGAATCGTAACCGAACGCTGGACTGAAGCCAACCCCATTGTAGCTGTTCACATCCTAGCTGATGGAACAGAAGGTGAAATTTATCATTTTGTTGATAAAGAACAATCTTCTTTAGCCAAAGCTATACAAAAAGCGATGTGTGAAGGAAAACTTACTTATGACTAACCAACACCCAGTTAACAAAACACAATACCCTAGAACGCTTATTCGTAAGCTCGCAGCCAGAATGTTCTGGTTTTCTCGCCAAAATGAAACCGAGTTTGCTAAAGGCTATGCCCGAGGTCATTTCGAAGCATATGTAGACGCAGACAACATATTCAACCAACGCTAACATGGAATCAATCAAAGAAGTATTAATCAAAAGAGACGGAATGGACCCAGCAGACGCTGACGATTTAATCTCTGATGCACAAGATGACTTCAACTATCGCATAGCTCGTGGGGATTTAGACGCAGCAGAAAACATCTGCGCTGACTGGTTTGGACTAGAACCAGACTACTTAATTGAGTTCTTTTAAAATGAATGAATCAGGTTTCAGTAAATGGCTATGTGGTCACTTAAAAGACACTGGTCTTTTCGCCCAGCGGTTAGAAGTAACCACTGGTGCAGGGGTTCCTGACATAGCTGTTTTAAGTGTGCGAGGAACCCTTTGGTGTGAACTTAAATGGAATACTAAACACATACGCCCAGAACAATATGTTTGGGGCTACAAAGCCGCCAACGCTGGCGTAACAGTTAATTACATTGTTGGTTATCCAGACAAGGTAGAGCTATACACAATAAAAGACGCAGTAAAAATGACTAAATCATTTAAATTAACTGACTTGTTGTTGACAGTCCCAAGAACCAAAGCTGAGGTGAGCCAATTATTAACCAACCTGAAATGATTCAAGAACCCTTATTCCTACCAAAAATCAGCTGGTTTCCACCAGCAACTTTACCAACTTTAGGAACTGTCATCGCCCTTGATGTGGAAACACGTGACCCTCACCTCAAAAAGACTGGTCCCAGTTTTAAAAGAGGTGAAGGTGAAGTTATCGGCATAGCCCTCGCAGACAAACATAATACTATCTATCTGCCGATAGCTCACAAAGGCGGTGGCAACCTTCCTAAATCTCATGTTATCAGATACGTAAAAGAAGCAGTAGCAAACGCCACAGAAATAATTATGGCGAATGCCTTGTATGATCTCGGCTGGCTGGATACGCTTGGCATTAACGTGTCCTGTCCAGTCCGAGACATTCAAGTTGCTGAAGCCCTATTAAATGAAGAACGCTACTCATATTCTCTTGATAACCTTTCCAAAGACTACCTCGGAAGAGGAAAAGATGAATCGGACTTACGCTCTGTTGGAGATGCTTACGCCATTGCCAATCGTAATTTCTGTCGAAAAGGAGATATGTGGAAACTTCATTCAGGACACGTTGGTAAATACGGTGAAACTGATGCTCGAAATACCTTCGACATATACACACTTCAATTGCCTAAACTGCATGCTGAAAATCTCACAAAAGTATGGGAATTAGAATGCGAAGTAACTAAAGCTTTACGCTACATGACTAAAATGGGTGTTCCAGTAGATCAAAATGCCGCTGAACAACTTAGAGACGAAATGTGGGCAGAAGAGCAAAAACTTTCCAGTCAATTTAACGGAGTAGACATTTGGTCTACTGATCAACTCGCAATACATTTAATAGCTAATGGAATACCCGTACCTAAAACAGAAAAAGGAAACTATTCAGTTACAAAAGATTTTCTCACAAACTCCACAAGCCCAATTTGCCAATCACTCAATGAACTCAGAGGACTTAACAGACTTAGAAAAGTCTTCGTCGAAGACACAGCACTTAGCGGAACTTATAATGGAAGAATACACGCAGATTTTAGGCAAACAGCATCAGACGCAGGAGGTACACGATCAGGACGACTCAGCTCCTCTAACCCAAACATGCAACAAGTCCCTAAACGCAGTAAGTGGGGTAAACGAATCAGATCTCTTTATATTGCAGAACCTGACTCTCTCTGGTGCAAAGCGGATTACTCGTCACAGGAACCAAGATTGCAAGTACACTACGCAATGCTGCTCAACCTTCCAAAAGCTGAAGAAGCGGCTAAAGCGTTTCGTGACGGCGTAAAACTATACACATTCTTTGAAGAACTTACAGGGCTTGATTACGATACCTGTAAGATGCTCTGTCTTGGTATTGGATACGGTATGGGTAAAGCTAAGATGTCAGAGACACTTGGTGTTTCGTTGGACGAATGTGCTAACATTCTAGAACGATTCAATACTCACGCACCGTTCCTTCGCCAACTCTTTGATCGCACTATGCAAAACGCATCTGAAACTGGCACTATCCGAACTATTTATGGTCGAGTTGCACACTTCAACCAATGGTCTAAAGGGTTTGGTGGACAGGTTTATGACACACGTAGCGAAGCTCAAAACGATAAAAACGACGGAGTTGTTGGAAGATCCTTTACATCAAAAGCACTTAACCGTTTAATACAAGGTTCCGCTGCTGATCAGTCAAAACTAGCTTTAGTAGAGTGTTATAAAGCGGGTTTTGACATTAGACTTCCAGTTCACGATGAAATTAATGCTATGATTTCTACAGAAGCTGAATCAAAAAAGCTTGCAGAGATTATGGAAAATGTAATTCAACTAAAAGTACCAACGGTTGCTGATTTAGATATTGGCAAAACGTGGTGTTAACCAACCAAACCAATGACAGATACACTAGATACAATCCTAAATCTCGCAGATAATCTACGAGCACTAAAACAAGAACTTCAAGACCAAGACTTGGTTGTTATTCAAACCAAAGCGAAAATTCGTCAGCTTGAAGAAATAGACATCCCACAACTAATGGATGAACGTTGTTTACAAGAATTACGACTTGCCAGCGGACACATTATTAAAGTAGGTGATTTCATTCAAACTAAGATCAAAGACACTAGCGTAGCTTACGATTGGCTTCGTGAAACCAACAACGATGGCATCATTAAAAACGAGATTAAAGTAACACTTGATCGAGGACAAGATGACAGAGTTGATATGATCAAAGAAGATTTAAAGACTCGTGGAGTTGAATACGATCATAAACAAACAGTACACCCAGCAACACTTAAGTCCTTTGTTACCGAAGCACTTAGCAATCCCGAACTACGTGACCAATTACCCAAAGAAGCTTTTGGTGTTTACGAAGCTCGCAAAGTAACTTTTAAATAATCTCTTCGATAATCAGGCGAAATAAAATATCCTGACCGAAACAAAAGAACCAAAGAAACAAAAGAAATAACATAACTAAAATAATAATATGGCATACGACCCAACAAAACACGCAGGCGCTGGTCTGGAAGATCTAGACAAACCCTCAAAAATGCCTCTGTTGAATATCATTCAGCAGATGTCACCACAAATCAACCCGAAGAAAGATCAATTCATCGACGGTTCCAAAGCAGGAGATATTTTCTTTGCTCCTACTTCGGAAATCTTAGATCAACCGATTGATTTCCTTCCCGTAGCTCTTAAGACAGTTTATGTCGAATGGAAGCCTATGGACCAAGGTGGCGGCATCGTAGGTATCCACCCACTCGATATTCGTAACCGCAAGGATCTCGGATATGAGCAAGGTCGCAAGACTCAATACGACGAATGGCTTGGCTCCAACGAGCTCAAGAAAACCACATACGTTCTTGGTCTTATCGAACTCGACGGCGAACGCACTGACGCTATGCTGGCACTCACGTCCACTGGACAACGTGTTGCCCGTAAGCTTCAAGACGACATTATCAAGTTCCGTTACACTGGTGACTTGAAAGATGTTAAGCCTACTGTATTCGCTCGTGAGTTCAAACTTACTGCTGCGTACGAAGAAAATAAGAACGGTGACGGTTACTTCAATTGGAAGTTGTCTGAACCTCGTGTTCTTGACTTTAACGCTGACGAAGCATTGCTTGAGCTTGCTGCATCCAAAAATGTAGATGCGCAAGCTTCATTGCCAAGTCCTCAAGCTTCTGCTGCTCCTGCACTTGATGTAGCCAGCGAAGCTTTGCCCTTCTAACCCCTAAGCCCCGCGCCTCAGGGGGTAATCTGAGGCACTTTTTTTACTATGAAATCAACAAACAGAGCACTATTTAAACCGTCTACCGAAACACTTTTAACTCGTGGACTTAATTCAATGACTCTTGCATGTGACGCACTTTACAGCAAAGTAGAAAAACTCGAAATAAAAAATGAAGAACTTAAAGTAACAATTAATCGACTAGAAACAAAAATTCTAGAAAACCGAATATAAAATTATGTTAACACACAAAGAACAACAAGCACTTGACGCTTTTCTAGAATATAGGAATAAAACTGAAGTTGCACGATCTTTGGGTGTTTCAGAATCAACCATTAGAGCAACGTTAAAACGAGTTGAACGTAAAGGGCTTGCTCCTTGGCTCAGTGGAGCCATCACACCAGATCACTTATCCGTAGCAAAAACCACTGTCCAATATGGACCAGATGGCGAAGTTCAACGTGAATGGAAACGACTTCTGCCAAATGCAGAAGCAATGACAGACTTCGTTGACTCGTTGTGCGAACGAGCTAAAGGAGTTTTAAAAATTGCACCAATACCTAGAATAACACGTCAACGTAAAGATGTGTTAGCTGAGATTTGCTGCTTCGATGCACACATTGGTATGTATGCAGAAGCAGGAGAAACCAATAGTCAGAACTACGATTCTGACATTGCTATTAAACGTATCCACAACACAACTGACGCTTTGCTTTGTCGTATGAACAACCCTGAGCAGATTGTTGTCACCTTTGGTGGCGACATGCTTCACTCAGACACACGAAGCAATAAAACAGAAATGAGTGGCAACGTGCTAGACGTTGACAGCCGTTACCATATGGTTGTTGAAAAAGCAGTTACAGCTTGCTACGATGTTGTTTCTATGGCTTGTGAAATAGCCCAAAAAGTCACTGTAGTTATCTTAGAAGGTAACCACAGCTGGCACTCTGAAGTATGGCTTGCTCAAGTCTTAAAGGCAGCTTACTCCGAATGTGACCGTGTTGAAGTTGTGATGCAACGATCAGCACGAAAACACATGGTCTGGGGCGACAATTTACTAGTGTGGACACACGGAGACGGTGTAGCCATGAACAAATGGCAAGGCATTATCTCAACTGAATTTGCTCAGCTCTGGGGTAAAACCAAGTGGCGACACCTAAAGATGGGACACATCCATCACAAAAATGCTCGCAGTGGAAAAAGCCTTGTAACCTCTGACCAAAATGGTGGTTGGGTAGAAAACCACGGACTCTTGGTTGAATACCTACCAGCTCTGTCAGCTACCGATGCTTGGCATGCATCAAAAGGATTTATCGGAAGCCAACAAGCCATGACTGGCTTTGAATATCACAAAAAACAAGGACTAATAACTAGACTGTACGAACCAGCACACTAATAAACATGAGCGAATACACCAAAACCCAATTGGCTGAAAAGTTTTTTAATATCTTTTCATTCAATCCGACAGGACACGGAACCACAAAAATCCTACCCAATCAGTTTACACCCAAAGGTAAGCAAAAATCAGATTCTTGGTGGGTACACCAACCCACTACAAATAAGCTTTGGGAAAATCATTTAAATGGTAATTACAGTATTGGTCAGGTTCCAGTAAACTATGAAGGCATGATCCAATGGGCTGCCTTTGATGTAGACATTTACAAAAACCAGCTTCCATTCGAAGATACATTGTCAATCATTGAAACAATGGACTGGCCGTTCATCTTAATTAGATCCAAATCAGGCGGTGCTCACGCCTATGTTTTCTTTACAGAACCTACAGCAGCATCTCCTGTTATCGAAAAAATGAAAGACTTCACTGCTTTCTTTGGCTTTGCTGACGTAGAAGTGTTCCCTAAACAAGGATTCATTGGTACAGGTAATGACGCTGTTGACTTTGGTAACTGGCTAAATATGCCGTACGATGGTGACAACTCTCTTAAATATGCACTCAAACGTGGTGAAGAAGCATATACAGCATCTGAGTTCTGTGATCTTGTAGAAACTAAAAGAATTTCACCTAGTGAGTTCCACAATCTTGTACTACCCGCATCAGAAAACGAACCCTTTGAAGATGGCCCTCCTTGTTTAAATCGTATCTTCACCGAACAATTAGATGGTGAAGGTCACCGTGATACTGCGTTATTTAATTTAGCAATCTACCACGCCCGTAAAGACAAAGAAAACATGACACCAGTAACTAACTGGAACAATAAGTTTCATCAGCCACTGCCTGATCGTGTAGTCCGTACCAAGGTACGTAGTGCCACTAGTAAAGAATATCGCTATCAATGTGGTAATCAATGTCTTAAACGATTCTGCAAAGCTTCTGTTTGTAAGACACGAGAGTTTGGAATTGATAACGAAGACTTGGATCCAACAAATCAATCACTGATTCAACTTCGTACAGATCCAGAACTTTGGTACTTCACACATAATAATGTACAAGTTTGCGTAGAGCGCAAAGACTTATGGAACTACGAGTTCCTTCGTCAGGCATTCATGGCTGCTGGCCGTATTATGTTACCTGCACGTAAACAAGAAGACTGGCTCGGACTACTGACCAGTTACTTAACTACTTGCACTGTAATTGACGTACCACCAGAAGCTACAGGTGCAGGTCAACTCATTGATTACATTCAAGAATGGAGCAAACTTGCTAGTGATGACCTTTCACAAATCTGCAACGGACGCCCAGCTTTCAATAAAAATGGCGACCTGTTGTTCCGTTTACCTGATCTCAAAGAATTACTACGCCTTAAACAATTTCGTTCACTTCCAGACAATAAAATTGCTGAAGTTTTACAAAGTAAACTTAAAGGTATCGAAAAACGTATCTCTGTGGCTGGGAAAACTCCTCGCTGCTACCGCATCCCTGCTGGCATATTAGAAGACCCATTACATATGCAAATCAACCAACCAAACACCACACCAAACCCATTTTGACCAATAAACCAACCATCTACGTAGCTTCCGCAGGAACAGGTAAAACTACCGCCCTAATGGACGAGCTAAACGAAGCACTTAAAGAAACCACACCAGATACCGTAGTCTTTACTACGTTTACAAATGCAGGAGCGGCTGAGGCAGCTACTCGTGCTCGTGAAAAGTTTCCTACATATAACGACCATCAATTCAGATACTTCCGTACACTGCACTCACTTTCGTATCGTAATATACCGCAACGTAAAATGATAAGTTTCTCCGATTTCCTTGTTTTAAACAAAGAACTTGGTCTTAACATTAACCCTGCTCGTGCGGTCTCTCAAGGTTATATAACCATGGCTCCAAACAAAGGAGACAAGTTATTGCAAATAGATAACCTTCGACGCTCACGTATGTGGACTTACGATGAAGCATTTAAAAACCAAGAAAGTAGTGATTTTGCAGCCTGTGAAATACAAGACTTCTCAGAAGCTTATACAACGTGGAAAAAGAACAACCGAGTATATGACTTCACTGATCAACTAGAAGTATTCTTGTCTGTCATAGATGACTGGGATCCTAAGATTACTCACCTATTCGTAGATGAGTGTCAGGACTTATCCACATTACAGTGGGCAATTGTTAATAAGATTCAAGCAAAAGCAACCTACACTATTATTGCAGGTGATGACAAACAATCCATTTACAAATTTAGTGGTGGTGACCCCGATGCATTAATCAATCTAGTAGGCGACCGTAAAATCTTAACAAAGTCTTACAGATTACCTGAAACTCTTCTAGCCTATGCTGAAAATATTGCTGACCGCATTACAAACAAACAAGAATACACAGTAACACCAAACAATACAGGTGGTGAAATTGAATATGTTGGTGAAATCACCGAAATAGAAGAACAGTTAAAAAAGGGTACATGGTTCCTTCTGGCACGTAACAGAAAGTATTTAGCATATTATGAGCACCAACTAAACCGTCTAGGTATTGTTTATGAATCAGACACAGGTAACGGTGCGTTCTCACCTGAGTTAGCTGAATGTGTTATAGGTTGGGCTGACATGTTAGATGGTTTTGATATTTCAGTTAAATTAGTTAAACGAGTTTACAGTAAATACTTAAAGGGTCCATCTGTTGCTTATGGCTTTAAGAAAGTAGTCGCACGGTTAGATGATCAGGAGTACGTCGATAAAGCCACGTTAACAGGGGAATACGGGCTTCAAAACTTAAAGCCATGGCATGAGTCCTTTAGCTTACCAGAAAGCCTTATAGAGCCTCTAAAGCACATGGAAGCAACAGGAGAACTCAAACACAGACCTCGAATTAGAATAGCTACCATCCACAGTGTAAAAGGTAAAGAAGCAGACAACGTACTTCTTTTACCTGATATGACATCACTAACACATAACTCATACAATAAAGATGCAGATTCCGAACATCGGGTGTTTTATGTAGGTGCTACTAGAGCAAGAAAACACCTATATTTACACAAACCACTAACAGATATGTTCTATCCTTTATAATTAAAAACTACCAAACCAACCAAGCACTTACCACCCCTCTGGTAGAAGAAGAGGAGATATAGGGTTATCAACGACTTACACAATATTTACCAATTTACCAGACCAAAGCACTAGACAAACTACTATGGGTAAGTTAGTAGCTTGGTAGGGTAATTCGGTAAAAATTACATAAGTCGTTGATAACTGTAATTGTTTTATATTCTACCAAGATCTCAAAAAGCTCTGGTAGATTTGGTAGATTTCCCTTAATTTGACCGCAATATCGTGAAATTACCCTTAAATTACCACTAAATTAACTATGATTACCACTAAATTAAAACCAATGGAGCATCAGCTCCAAGCCTACGACCGATTTATTAACAAAGACTACGGTGCTTTGTTCTGTGAAATGGGCACAGGTAAGACGAAAATCATACTAGACATCATTCAAAATGGAGTTGAAAGTAACATTCTTGTTATTGCTCCAAATGGACTGCACTTAAACTGGTATCATTCTGAAATACCTAAACATCTAGATATTAACCACGCTTGCTATTGTTGGAAAGGAACCCCGACTTCTAAGAAAGCAAAACAAGAGCTTAGCGATTTCATGGACCGTGAGAGCCCCTACAAGTTCTTTCTGATTAATGTTGAGGCCCTGAGGTCCCTTTCAGGCTACAAGCCCGTAGAAGCCTTCCTGAAGGCAAAGAGACACTCTCACATCATTATCGACGAATCTACCTGTATCAAAAACCCTAAAGCTGCTCAAACACGAGCCTGTCTTAAATTGTCTAAAATGGCAGACAAACGATGGATCCTAAACGGTACACCTATTACACAGGGTCCCTTAGACCTATTTTCCCAGTGTAAATTCCTGTCACCAGACTCCATACCTTACTCTTCCTACACAGCTTTTAAGTCACAGTTTGCTGTAGAAACAACAATAACCATGCAAAACAGGTCTTTTAGAAAGATTACAGGGTATCGTCAGCTTGAACGACTAACTAAAGAAATAGAGCCATTTTCACTAAAACTTGACAAAAAGGATTGCTTAGACCTACCAGACAAGACTTTCATCGAGCAGCATGTTGACATGACCAAAGAACAAAGTCGTGCCTACACTGACATGAAAGATCTGTGTATGGCTCAACTTGCTAGTGGTGAGATTATAACAACCACTCAAGCATTGACCAAGCTACTAAAGCTACATCAGATCTTAACAGGATTTATTATTGATGACGAAGGTACAACTATCGAGTTGCCTAATAACCGTATCCCTCGCTTGCTACAAATCGCTGAAACCAAGAAACCTTTAGTTATCTTTTGCGCATACCGTTACAACGTCTTACAAGTCAGTAAAGCTCTCTCAGAGGCTTACGGCAAGAACAAGGTTGTTACCTACTACGGGGACACCAGTCAGGACAACAGAACAGGTGCAGTGACACGCTTCCAGAATGGCGAAGCCGACTTCTTCATCGGTACATCGGCAGCAGCCAAGGGACTTACACTTCACAGAGCAGACACTACTGTTTACTACAGTAATAACTACTCTTTGGAAACAAGGCTACAAAGTCAGGATCGAATCCACCGTATTGGTCAAACTAACCGCTGTACCTACATCGACCTAATCACACCTAATACTATCGACCAAATGATCCTAGCGGCCCTTGAAGCCAAGAAAGACCTAGCAACATCTGTCCTACAAGACTTAACAGAAATACTAAAATCATGAACGACCCAGTAAACAATCCAAAACATTACACTGAGCACCCATCAGGTATTGAGTGCATCCAAATAACAGAGCACATGGGCTTCTGCTTAGGCAACGCTATAAAATACATCTGGCGAGCTGACCTAAAGAACGACAGTATCGAAGACCTCAAGAAAGCTTATTGGTATATTAACAGAGAAATTGAACTCCGTAGCATAGCTGATAGCAAGATACCCTTTTAACTAATATCGTTAAAATCTCGTTTGATAAACAGTGAGATGTCATAGATATCTATAGAATCTCCACTACCTGATGTATCAATGTAAATCTTACATCCATTAAGCATAAATGCCGCTAAAGCTGCAATAGGAAATCCAATACTAAACGAAGATGCACCAGTTTTAGCAAAAGTTATTGTACGAGAAACCACAGGTAAAGCAACTCCACCATCGCCAATATCAAAAACTAATTCAGCATAATCAGAAGCTGTTGTTGGATCTGCTTTAAAGTCTAAGCGTACATCATATGCATCACCCAACTCATCTGCTATAATCTTATTAGATGTAGTGTTCCATAGTTCAGTAACACCTGTAGGTAAATAAGCTGTAGTAGTCCCCACACCCAATCCGTTAATTGTAATTTGAGTATTGGCGTTACTACTCGTCAATGGAGCCCCTGCATTATACTGAGAGTCTTCATAGATAGCCCAACCGATCTTTGATCGGAGTGTGTTAATCGTAAAGTCGTATATAGCATTAGAATTAACTAAATGCGTAGCTCCGTCTGTTACAGCGGCTCCAGTGTCCCGAGCATCTAACTGAGACTCAATAGCACTGTACACGGCAGTACCTTGTACCAGCTTCGTAGATCCATTGGACACTGGGTCCGCTGTGTCATGGGCTGCGTTAACTGCATCCCTTACTTGATTTGAATCAAGAGCAATTTTGTAAGTAGCATTGACCGCAGTGTTAACTTGCGAGCCAGTGAGAGTAAGATTATATGGATCAGGCATAATTATTGTTTAAGGTGATGTTATTTAGCTACCCAGCCAGTGTTGCCAGTGCCAGATTCTTTGACGTAAAGGGCAGTGCCTGCACCGCCGTCAACTCGACGATAAGTAGACCCGACTGGTGCGGTTACAATTCCCTCTGGAGTACCGCTACCCGTTTTATCAATGGGAAACCCTGCGCTATAAATAACAGTGCCGATATCTATAGATGAAACATACGTGCGAGCCTGTATCTGAATTGGGTTGTTTACTAGGTTGTTGCTGGATCCTATCCAAATGTTACCTTCTTGGTTTTTGTCGTAGACAATACCTTGAGATTGAGTAGAACCAACTCGATTGCCACAAATATTCCCAGATAAATTTATAGTGCCAGTGGTTAATTTGACAACAATACCAGATTCATATGGGCCGACACTTTGCTGATTGTTGTCGTTGCAAACATTGCCAATGACATCTACATTTGAACCGTCCAGAAAAATGCCAAGACCAGCGGAAGCGCAACCAGAGCAAACGTTATTACTTACAACAGAATCACTTATCTTTGGTAAATCAATACCAATTCCATCGGGTCTAGCACTACCGACCACTTTTACTGCAGTCCTCGCTACGTTATCTGAAATAATCAACCGAGAACTGATACCAGCACCGCCGCTGTAAATAAGAGCGTAGCAGTTTTCATCTGCGTGAACATTACCAGTGATGCGAGAGTCCCTAAAAGAGCCAAAGCTGATGCAATCAAGGCCAATAGAATAAAACTTATTGTTAGTGATTGTGATGCTGTCATGGGTACTTGTTCCTCCACCAAAAGCAATGGCTTGCTTGGCGTCAGCGCCAGCAACACCAGTACTAAAGCCTATGGTGTTAAACGTGCAGTCATCAATAACAATGTCACTTGCATTTTCTGCGGCAAAAAGAGCTATGCCTGTGTGATTAATGAAAGAAACCCGACGGAAGGATACGTTAGTCGAATTATACAACCAATTCAAGGGTGTCAGGTCACCATTACCCTCTAGGGTAATGTCCTCAATTATGACATTGTCCACACCAGCCAGAACCCCCAACAATTTTCCATTAGCCACTAGGTTTCCGCTTGTGGCTGCAATAGTTCCTTTGCCTGAAATTGATGTATTACTACCTACAACAAGTCGTTGGCTAACCATAAACTTGTGGTTTGCTGGAATTATAATGTTAGCAAAACCACCTGAGGCAGTATCCAACGCAGCCTGAATAGCAACCGTATCATCAGTAACCCCGTCACCAACAGCACCGAACTGTTTTACACTGACAGAGCCACCATTTATATTGCCCATCTGGTCCCGAAGGTCCCCAAGGGTCAGTCTAGCAGTTTGTGCTGGTTGATCTACTGCAATGTAATCAGTGTCCGCTAGGGATACTGTGTCCTGTAAACTATTGATTCGTGTTGCCATATTATTGTTTAAGGTGATGTTGGATTCATTTATGTATCTGTAGAAATTGTTTTAATAGTCCCATCACCAAATATGATTTTCAAATCCCCATCGGCTGAGTCTACATAAATTGATGCGTGACCAGCAAGAAC
>Ga0208134_1000180_pt1 | contig 39567 bp, 50 predicted proteins | sample VirMetDEL_Mar_31_FD_184515 | JGI IMG/M metagenome (GOLD analysis project Ga0208134, IMG submission 184515) | Aqueous microbial communities from the Delaware River and Bay under freshwater to marine salinity gradient to study organic matter... | ecosystem: Environmental > Aquatic > Marine >...
GAACCCTGACACTGAGGTTGGTTTCTGGACCCCGGAGCAGCGCAAGGCTCATGGTCATGAGGCCAATTGGGCTGTGAGCTTAGAGGCGGGGCCTTATGAGTGGGCTATCTTTGCTTCGATGCAGATCCCTAGTGACTGCAAATGGGGTTATGTTGAGCCTTATTATTCTTTTGATCTGGAGTTTGTATCATGAAACTAGAATTGAAAAACATCAAGCACACTGCGTGGGCCTCTGAGGAGACCCACTGTTACCAAGCCAGCCTTTATGTGGACGGCAAGCCTGTTGCTATTGTCAGCAACGATGGGCATGGGGGCGCGGATCGTGACTATGACCACCCTAAGTTCAAGGGTGAGTATCGTGCTACGATGCGCAAGGTCCACGATTACTTTGACGGGTTACCTCCTTCACCTTTCAGCTATGAGGGTGCGGATGGTGTTATGATCCATGACAGTTTGCCTCAGACGCTAGAATTTTGGTGCTGTGATCAGGTCAACGATTGGCTCAGTGCTCGTGAGTTAAAGAAGAAGTTGAAGTCACATGTGCTGTTTCAGTTTAAGTACAAGGACGGCATTTACCAGAGCAAGTACCACCCGACTGTAACCCAAGGCGAGTGGGTGATTAACAAACAATCTGGTGAGACGCGCCGCATCTTAAACGACATGCCTTTTGAGGATGCGTTGGCTATTTGGAAGGCGATTTGATGGCTGCTTACTATAACGAGATCGACCCGTATGCTGCCGATTGGCTGCGCAACTTAATTAAATCAGGCCACATCGCGGATGGTGTGGTTGACGAGAGGAGCATCAGTGATGTCCGACCAAATGAACTTCAAGAATTTACTCAATGTCACTTCTTCGCGGGGATTGGAATCTGGAGCCACGCTCTCCGGTCCGCAGGGTGGGCTGACGACAGACCAGTCTGGACGGGCTCATGTCCCTGCCAACCTTTCAGCCAGAGCGGCACAAGAAAGGGGGTGCTTGACGAGCGGCACCTCTGGCCTCACTGGCACCACCTCATCGCGGAGTGCCGCCCTTCAACGATCTTTGGAGAGCAGGTTGCGAGCAAAGACGGGCTTGGTTGGCTCGACCTTGTACAAGCTGACATGGAAGGAGAGGACTACGCCTTCGGGGCTTTCGATTTGTGCTCTGCGGGCTTCGGCGCCCCGCACATCCGGCAACGGCTTTGGTTCGTGGCCGACGCCGACGACGCGGGATCACAAGGGCGGTTACATAGGGGGTCGGATCCGCGACGGCAAGATCAGCACGGACACGTTGGATGTGGCGGCTCAGTTGGTGGGGTGGACGACACCATCAGCCTCGGACGGGACGCGGGGCGGCAGTGGGATCACGGCCAAGATGTCGGGGAGCAGTTTGACTCAGATGTCGAAGATGGCGGGGCCGATAAGACTAACGGCTTCTGGGGAGATGTTGACTGGCTTGGATGCAGGGATGGAAAGTGGAGGCCAGTTAGATCCGGCACATTCCCGTTGGTTAATGGGGCTACCTCCCGCGTGGGACGATTGCGCGCCTATGGCAACGCGATCACGGCGCAAGTCGCGCAAGGATTAATTGAAAGTTATATGGAGACAGCAGATGCCTAATCATTGTTATCAACAAGTATATATTCAGGGGCCATATTCTTTGGTGTCCATGCTTTACAATGGCTTGACCGAAAACGGTTTCGATCCCCATGTTGGGGGTCGGGCCAAGAACCCACAGTTTTGTCAGTTAGTTTGTCCGATGCCGTTTGAGCAGTGGCAAGCGCCCAAGACGCAATGGGGTGGGTACGAGGTTGAGGGTTGGTATGACTGGCGCGTCAACAACTGGGGCACAAAATGGGATGTGTGTGAGGTTGAGATCGACGAAGAGTTGGACCATGAAACCAGAGAAGATAACGGAAGACTTGTAGAGGCTGATACTAGGTCATGGTTCTCGTTCCGCTGTTGGACGGCATGGGGTGCGCCTATTCCGGTGTGGGATAGGTTGCATGCGATGGGCATCGAGGTTCAGGCGGAGTATCAGGACGAGGGTGGTATGTTTGAGGGTGAGTATCATCATGGTGAGGATCGTTCGTGGGATCCTGAGATTAAGGAGGAGGCGTGATGACAGCGCAGGACATGGAAGATATGTTGGATGCGGTATTTCGCAAAGTGTTTAGGAGTTTAACAGAAGAGGAGAAGAAGAAATGATTAGAGAATTTTGGCAACGGCTGACGCGCAAGCGTCGGAGCAATAAGAAGTTGACGCGCAAGGAGCAGATCTTGGGTGAGTTGGACCGAGGAGCGGGGACTGCGAAGCAGTTGTCGGACCGCACGGGATTGAAGCTTACGATTGTTCGGGCGACGATGACTCAGTTACACAAGGCTGGTTTAATTGTGGACACTGGAAAGAAGTCTGGGCGCGAGGGCGTTTGGATTGTGAAAAAAAGTTCTTGACTAACGCGCAGGGCGCATGTCACAAACAAGTTACTATCAACTAGAAGCCAAGTAAGGAGAAAACACATGGCAACGAAGAAAGCACCACAAGAGTCTGCATTGGAAATTCAACCATTGAAGCAGGGTCGCGTTAAACTTCGGATGATGGGCACTACCCCGTTGTATTTCAACAGCATGAGCAGCAAGGCTATGCGTGATTTGTTGATTGGTGGGGGTCGCAAGACTGCGGCGCAGAAGAAAGAGATCAAGCACAACCCTGAGCAGGAGTTTCGTGATTCGGTTTACAAGAAGTCTTTTGGGGATACGTTGTTATGTTTCCCTGCTCCAGGGGTCAAGGGCGCGATGGCTACGGCTGCGTTGGAGACTGATGGTATTACGAAGACGAGTGTGCAGCGGTTAATTTTTTTACCTCAGACGCATGTTCAGATATGGGGCAAGCCTCAGTTGAAGATTGACATGGTTCGCTCTGCGGACATGAACAAGACGCCGGACATGCGGACGCGGGCTTACTTGCCTCGTTGGTGTGCGGAGGTTGACATTGCGTATGTACAACCAACCCTGTCTGCGTATTCGATTGTGTCGTTATTGACGAATGCGGGATCGATTGTTGGGATTGGAGACTTCCGGCAGGAGAAGGGCCGAGGATCGTTTGGCACGTTCCAAGTTCTGACTGAGGACAGCATGGGTTCATTTCAGAGTGAGTGGGATGAGTTGATGTTGGAGGATCGAGCGGTTCAGCAGGATGCGATGGACAACCCTGTGTTTGCGGATGAGCAGACTGAGGAGTTGATGCAGTTCATGGCGGAGGAGAGATCCCGTCGTGATATTACTTTAGTTGCGTAAGAAGGATCGGGGGCCGCGAGCCCCCATCCATTTGGTCAAGGTTACACGGTCGGGGTCGGGTTGGGTACGTTCTGGTCAGGCGGGGCGGGGTCAGTCGGTCGGGGCGAGGTCCGGTTAGATCTGTTGCGGTTTGTTGCGGTATGTTCAGGCGGTTTAGATATGTTGCGGTTTGTTGCGGTATGTTCAGGCGGTCGAGTTCAGGCGAGGACACGTTTGTTACGTTAAGGAAAGGTTGGGTCGGGCGAGGTCAGGTTTGTTAAGGCGGTCATGGTGCGGTTCGGTTGGGTCGCATAAGGTTCGGTTGGTCAAGGTTAGGCGGTCGGGGTCCGGTAAGACATGGTTGGTCGTGGAGAGTTACGGTGCAGCAAGGCGGTCGGGGTCACTCTAGGTGAGGTGTGATGTGTTCGGTTAAGTTATGGTCACGGTACGGCGGTCATGGAATGATAAGTTGAGGTATGTCGGGTTCTGTCAGGTCGTGTCATGGCGGTCGGGGCGAGATGTGTTTCGGTTTTATTGGTTTTGGTATTGTTTGTTAAGGCGGTCGAGGCGCGGTATGACGAGTTACGTTGCGGTCAGTCGGGTCGCGGTCACGGTACGGCGGTCATGGCGCGGGGAGGCGGCGAACGGTAAGTTACGTCGGGGCAAGGCGCGGCGGTCAATTAAACAGCTATATAAGGAGAAAAGAAATGGCTGGTTTTCCAAAGAAAGAACGTCAAAGAATTATTGACGAATATCTAGCGGCATCTGGGAACAACATGTTTGTTCCGCATGAGTTTGTGGATTGGTTGGGTGGACAGCCTGAGCATGAGGCATATGATTGGTTCTATAGTCTGAATGATGCGGAAGCTGCGCGTCAACATCGGATCCAGTTGGCTCGTCAGATGGCGAGTGGTCTAAGGATCGTGGTTCAAGACACGACGACCAATGATCAGGTGGTTAGTTTATCGGTTCGTGAGTACCCTACGTTCATCAGTCCTGTGAGTTTACGCAAGAGTGGTGGAGGGTATGAGCGGTTTGATCCTGAGAGCAGTGATGCTCAACAAGAATTACGCAGACAGGCGGCGACGGCTATGGCATCTTGGTTATCAAGATACCGTGGGTGTGCTGAGAACATCGGTTTGGACATGGGTCCTTTGGAGGATATTGCTCAGACGTTGCGGGGTGTTGAGGAGGAAGTTGCGTGATTGAATATTTTACAGCGTTGGTCCTGCATTATGAGATGCAGGACCATGAGATGGAGACGGTGGTTTGGTTTGAGAACGAGGCTCAATGTCAGTCGGTCATGGATCAGGACATTGCGATGCCGTTGTACAATGAGCTTTATAGTTTGTACGGCAACAACATCATGATGTTTTGTGAGGTGACAGACAAGCCATCGAGGGTGGTACGACCGAGGCTTCGACCGGAGGGATTAGGCAATGGGTGACAGTGATTTAACTAGATTCCAAGCGGCTCAGTTGAACTGGCTCAAGCGCCAGGTTGATGCGTTACAGGAAGAGCGGTATCGCAGGGATGCGAGGCCCAATGTACAGCGTGAGTTATTCGCTGCGCGTGAGGAGCTTGATACATATGTTAAGAATCTTCGTGAATCGGGCAAGCAGATATGACAGAGTTTGAGCGCATTAAGTACGAGGATTTGTACCGAGCAAAATGGTTGGAGCAGAACATCAAGGACGAGGCGGCGAACCCGCGTTGGAATGGTGGCATGTCCAACAGTGCTCGCAATGGATTCAAGAAGCATCCCTCTGTGAACAAGGGCGGGCGTCCAAAGTTGACGTTGTCCAAGGATGCGGTGATGTTAAACAAGTTGCTGCAACGTGAGCTTTCTTTAACCGATGCGGCTGACATCATGGGCTTGACCGTTAAGTCTTTGCGTCAGATTAAATCAAGATACGGTTTACCAAGGAGCAAGGATGAAAAACCTTCTGACGTACATTCCAACGCGGATTAAAGAACTAAACCAAGAGATCGATGATATACTGTGGGAAGACACCGCGGATCCGAGGATCGAGCAGTTGGTAGAAGAACTCAATTATTTAAAGAGCCAAGAAGAGAAAGGAGAACTCTATGAGCCAGACTTTTGAGACGAAGAAAAAGTTCCAGTCGGAAGAGATGACTGTTTTGATAGAGGATCTAACTCATTCGGACAGTGCGTTCGGGGTGAATGAAGAGGGTGACGGGGTGTTCTTCGGCACCAGGATCGTTGAGAAGATGGAGCTTGAACCTGGAGACGAGGTTACGGCGCACTGCATTCCTAATTATGTGGACAAGCGGGACGAGATTCCTTGGCGCTGCATAAAGATTTCCCATAAGAACGATTAACTTGCAACTTGTCCTACAGTGGGTTAGAAGTAACCAACAAATGGAGGACAAGCTATGGCTCGTAAGAAGATGAAAGAGAAAGACAAGCAGCAATTTCAAAATGTTGGCTTGATCAAAGAGGATCATGACCTGCTTCGCAAGTTGGCGGACGCAGAGCAGAGGTCCATGGCACGACAACTATCTGTATTGATTAGAAAAGCTATTGCTGAATTAGAGACGGCTTGATATACTTTACTTACTGCTCGAATAGGTTCACGCCTGTGGCCTTATTTGCCCTCATCAACTAACCCCGACCCGGCTAGGATTCGCACTGCAACGGTTGGGGTTATTTTTTTGCCTCATTAGATTTGCCTTTTTTGCCTGCGATTTGGTAGTCCTTTTCTTTGGAGTATCCTCGGATCTGTGTGACGTTGGTGTAGGATTTATTCATTCCTTTGAGCAGGGCTTTTGCTACGTCATCCTCTAGGCCTGTTTGTTCGGCAAGAACCTTGGCCCCCGTATTGAGGGTCCGAAGTCCTTTCTTATAGTCCACCATGGTTTCGATTATTTCATCGTGGGTTTTAGACTTAGCCATTCCCTTGCTTCCTCTCCTAATACTTTGGCGCCGATATCGATCTTGGTTCGAAGGGCCTTGACTATGCGTTCATCGATGCTGCCTTCGCAGATCAGATCGATGTATGTCACGTTGTTCTTTTGTCCGATCCGGTGTGCTCGATCCTCTGATTGGATCCGGGTTTCCAGATTGAAGTCGTTGGCATAGTATACCACGAGGTTTGCCTCGGTCAAAGTCAGACCGTATCCTGCGGTGGCGGGGTTACCTACGAAGAATCGAAGCGGGTGGTTTGGATTCTGAAAGTTCTTGACGATGTCGTTTCGTTCGTCGTCGGTTGTGTCCCCGAAGTATGCCGCAGCGGATCCTTCTCCAAACTTATCGTTCAGCATTTGTGTGATCTGCTGGATGTCGTACCGGAAGCGGGACCATATAATAGCTTTGCCGTCGTGCTCGTCCATGATCTCGGTCAGTGCGTCCATGCGTTTGGATGGGAAGTACAGCATCTCACCGTCGTCGGTCTTCAGATGGCCGGACATGATCTGTTGGAGCCGCAGCATCTGCGTGATTACTGCTGGTGCGGTGACCAACTCACCGTCATCGAGCAGCACCATGGCATGGCGGCGCACATCCTCGTACATCTTGAACTGTTCGGAGGTCATGCCGACATACCTGGCGGTGTAGATTTTGTCGGGAAGATCAAGGCAGTCCTTCTTTAATACGCGGAAGGAGAACATGTCTATTTTGTTGGTGAGCTCGTCGAGATTCTTGAACCCAATGATTTGCTGAAAGGCTGCTTGACCCATGGTCTTGCGTTGCACTACGGCGTAGCGTCCTTGGAACGCGTAGTACGAATCATATCCCAAGAGCCCAGGGCGGAGGAACTCGCACTGCGAATAGATATCCATTGGGCTTTTTGTTATGGGTGAGCCTGTCAAGAGTCTTCTATACTTGAACCCCGCAGCGATTTTCATTAGAGCTTTGGTGCGCTTGGCCTTATGGTTTTTGATGGTGGTTGATTCGTCGATTGCGATCATACCGTTTGAGCCCAGCGCACGAGCCATCCATTCCCCTGCATTTTTACCTTTAAGAGATGAGAATGATTCGACGTTCATGACAAAGATGGTCAGGCCGTTGAACTTATCTTTGACTGAGCGCATCTCTTCGGTTTGTTTTTTGTTTGGACTAGACACCCAACGTATGACGCGATGGGGTATATCATCGGACATATGTTCTGGGATTTCTTTGGCTACCCAGTTGCGATACACGCCTTTGGGTGCGATGACCAAGGCAAAGTTGATCAGCCCTGATTGATACAGCATGCCCATGTTGTCGATTAGAACTTTGGATTTACCCGTCCCCATCTCCATGAACAAACCAAACTCGATTCGATCCCACCCGTCATCCAAGGCTTCGGCCTGGTGATTAAACGGTGGTAATTTATATTTGTAGTTGACAACCATTATATACCTCCACTATTGTCCACTAACGGATAGCATGGTGCTACCGGATAAATCAACCCTGAAGAGGAAAAACTTTATGAGCGATATATTTGAAGACTTATACGACGAATCGGAGGCGCTCGCGTCTGTCGATACTGGAACCGGAAAGAAGTTAAGTCAACTGGTTCGTAAACTTCGCGCTGTTGAGAAAGAGATCAGCGATGCGGAGGACCACATTAAAGCTATGAAGCAAGAGAAGCACAAGCTTTCGGTCGAGAACATCCCCGCCTTAATGGATGAGATGGGCGTCGAGCGTTTGGATGTGGACGGCTCTGTTGTGGAGCGCAAGATGATTGTTGCTGCGTCGATACCTGCGGCAAACAAAGAGGCCGCGTTTGATTGGCTTCGGTCCAATGGCTTGGATGACATCATCAAGAATGACATCACCGTGTCCTTTGGTAAGGGCGAGGATAATGTAGCGGGCGACGTTGTCGGACTGCTGCAAGAGCGTGGCTTCGATCCGAAGACCAAGACCCACGTTCACCCTTCTACACTCAAAGCCTTCGTTAAGGAGCGCGTGATAGAAGGTAAGCCGATTGATCTCGATTTGTTCGGGGCTTTCATTTCCAATACAGCACAAATCCGGAGGAAGTAATATGGGTGCCGTAGCTAAGAAAAAAAGTGCAGAGTTAAGCACAGATGTCATGGATGACATCCTAGAGTTTGCTGGAGAGGGCGCCGCCTTTGACAGTTCTGAAATGCAGATCCCGTTTGTTCGTATCCTGCAAGCGATGTCCCCGCAGCTAAACAAGCGCGAGGCCAGTCACATCAAGGGTTCGGAGCAAGGTGATTTGTTTAACAACGTCACCATGGAACTGTTCACAGGAGAGGACGGGGTCACTGTGATCCCCTGCTACCAGACTGTTAAGTACCTGGAGTTCGTTCCTCGGGATCAAGGTGGTGGTTTCCAAGGAGAGATTGCTGCAACCGATCCTGTGTTGCAACAGACTTCGCGCTCGGGATCCAAGGAGATCCTGCCCAACGGCAATGAGTTGGTCAAATCTGATCAGCACTTCTGCTTACTGATTGGTGAGGACGGGATCACGCAACCTGTTGTGATCGACATGAAGTCTAGCCAGTTAAAGGTCAGCCGTCGTTGGAAGACCCAGATTGCGATGCAAAAGGTTAAGCATCCAAAGACAGGGCAGATGGTTCTGCCACCCCTGTTTGCTACGATCTGGAAGTTCAGCACTGTTGAAGAGAGCAATGACCAAGGTACATGGTTCAACTATCAGATCGAGAAGGTCGGGTTGGTTGATAGCCGTGATCTAATGCTTGAGGCCAAAGCCTTCCGCGACAGTGTCGCTGCGGGCGAAGTGAAAGCTGCACCGGAGGAAGGGGCTTCCACTCCCACTCCTCCGTTGAAGGATGATGAAATCCCCTTCTAGCAGCCTTGGGGAGGCGGACGGGTATCCGCCTCCCTTTTCACTTGGGAGCAGTAAATGTCACAATCTAAAAAACTGCTTGCCGCGTTTGCCGGAGCCAAGAATGCTCACGGCACGACATCCGTAGGTCGGATAGGTCGGAACGGTAAGGCAGACTCAAAGAGTAAGATCATACGAGAGCCGCTGACAGATGCGCTAGTCAAAGCGCACATCAAGGGCGAGCAGGGGGTCGGGGCCATTCCGATCAACGAAGACAACCAATGTCGGTTCGGTGCTATAGATGTGGATGTCTATGATCTGAACCAGAAAGAAATGCAGGACAAGATCCAGAAGCTCAAGCTTCCGTTGCTGCATTGCAGATCTAAGTCCGGAGGCGCCCATCTCTATTTGTTTCTCAAGGAGTGGGAGCAAGCAGCCGTGGTCCGAGAATACCTGACCGAGATGTCGATCATGCTTGGGCACAGTGGCGTTGAGATTTTTCCAAAGCAGGACACGATCATTGCCGAGCGCGGTGATGTTGGCAACTTTATAAACATGCCGTACTTCAATGCGGAAACTCCGCAGCGGTATTGCTACAATCCCAATGGCGAGGCCATGGAACTGGATGAGTTCTTGGATGCGGTGGAGAAGAACCGGGTTGAGTTGGCTGACTTGGAAGCTTTGCGCAGCACGACCAAGGTTCGCAAGCACTTCGACGATGGGCCTCCCTGCATACGCAACATCTTTTCGGACGGGCCACAGAGCGAGCCGAGGAACAAGCTTTTGTTTTTCATAGGTGTGTACTGCAAGAAGAAGTTTCCGGATAGTTGGCAAGCCTCCCTGGAGGAATACAACCGAACGTTATTCTCTCCACCCCTTCCATCCTCAGAAGTGCTGACCGTAATCAAACAGCACGAGAAGAAAGACTGGGGGTACACCTGTAAGGACGAGCCGTTCAAGTCATACTGCGATCCATCTCTGTGCGTCTTGGCAAAGCACGGGATCAGCGATGATGCGCCTGATGCACCGCAGGTTGGCGGGCTGACGATCATGTTGTCTGAGCCTCGGTTGTATTTCATGGATGTAAACGGGTTGCGGATTCAGTTGAGCTCAGAGCAGTTGCAGAATCAAACGCTCTGGCAGCGAGCTTGCATGGAGCAGTGTAACTTTATGCCGCCGACTACTAAGCCACAGAAGTGGCAGCAGATGGTCAACAGTTTGATGAGCCAAGCAACGTACATCGATGTGCCGTATGAGGAGACGATTGCGGGTCAATTCAAGGAGCACTTGTTTGCCTACTGCACCAGTCACATTCGTGCCATGGCTCCAGAAGAAATCGAGATGAATAAACCGTGGACCGATGGTGGTGTGACGAAGTTTAAGTTGGAAGGCCTGTTGGAGTATCTGCACCATCGAAGGTTTGTTGGTCAGACCCGAGCGCACATTATTCAGATGATACGGGACATGGGCGGCGACAATGGAGTGCAGAATATAGTAAAAGCCAAAGGGAAGCGGACAAACATCCGATGTTGGTACGTCCCTGCTTTTGAAGAAGATGAAACCGAATTGCCTGTGAAGGAGATATCAAATGACATCCCATTCTAATCGCTTGCTCCGAGTGGGGGAAGTTGCGGACCTATTGGGTGTGTCGCGATCCTACGTCTACAAGTTAGCGCAGACTACAGACAACTTTCCGAAGCCCATTGTTCTGGGGGACGAAACAAACAAGCGGTCCTCTAGCCGTTGGGTTCTGTCCGAGGTTGAAGATTGGGTAAACTCAAGACCAAGGGGCAAAGAGTATGATACCTAAAGCGGAACTGGTGCTTGGCCCTCCAGGGACAGGCAAGACCTACTACCTGATACAGCAGATCAAAGCGGCGTTGGAAAAAGGAACGCACCCGTCAAGGATCGGCGTGATTTCGTTTACGCGTAAAGCCATCGAGGAGATGGTTGCTCGGGCCTGTGCTGAGTTTAACCTGGAGCCAAAAGACTTTCCGTTTATGAAGACAAGCCACTCGTTCGGGTTCCATGGACTAGGGTTGCAGCCTCAAGACATCATGACCAAGGAAGATTACGACAACATAGGACGGGAGCTCGGCCTGACGTTTGAAGGTAAGATGCGTATGTCGCTAGAGGATGGCTTGTCTTTGCCCACGATTGGAGGATCAGGGTCCAAGTATCTGCAACTGGAGCACCGAGCTCGGCTGCGTATGATTGATCTGGAACGTGAGTTCAACGATGCGGGGGACCGTGATTTGTTTTTCCCGAAGCTTGTGCAGTTGTCCAAGCAGATCGAAGAGTACAAGGCGGCGACTAACAAGTTTGACTTTGTGGACATGATCGAGAAGTACATTCCGTTGGGGGAAGCGCCGAGCCTAGACTTCTTGTTTATTGATGAGGCCCAAGACTTTACTCCGCTGCAATGGCAGATGGCTGAGAAGATAGCGGACAATGCCGATCAGGTGTTTATTGCAGGGGATGATGACCAAGCTATTCACAGGTGGACGGGCGTTGATGTTGATTTGTTTAACGAGAGCTCGAACAATGTAAAAGTTCTGGAGAAATCCTACCGTATTCCCAAGGCCGTGCATCGTTTGGCAAACAGTATATCCGAACGTATATCCGGACGGCACGAGAAGGAGTTTGATTCGCGTGACGAGGAGGGAAAGGTCGAGTTTGTTTATCACTTGGATGACATCCCGTTGTACGAGGGGTCGTGGACAATCATGGCTCGGACCAACAGCTACGTTACTGACTTGGCGGACCACATAAAGAAGGCGGGGTTTAAATATTCCATCAAGGGAAGGCCCAGTGTGTCCCCTACCTTGGTTGCAAACATCTTTACTTGGCAGGATCTTTGCGCGGACAAGACGGTGTCGCTGCAAAGGATCAAGGACTTCTATTCGTCGGTCCCAAAGCAGGGGCAGAACGCTGTTGTCAAACGAGGATCCACTCAGATGCTAGATACTTTAGCGTCGGATGCGGAGCTCACCATGGAGCAACTGCAAAAAGATTATGGGTTGTTGGTGGGAGCCGAACAGTCTGCGTCGGAAGTATTAAGGATTGGCAAAGCTGAGAGAGAGTATATCGTAGCTATGATGCGAAGGGGTGACGATTTACTGTCCGAGCCACGCATTAAGTTATCCACCTTCCATGCTATGAAGGGCGGGGAAGATGATAACTGCGTCGTATATACGGCGTCCACCGCAGCGTGTGTGAACAGTGACCACCCAGACGATGAGCATCGAGCGTTCTATGTCGGGGTGACCAGAGCAAGGCACACGTTGTACATTCTACAGAGCAGTAACAAATACAGGTACACGCTATGAAACGAGATGAAGTCTTAGACAAAGCCAAAGAGTTAATCAACGGTCAGAGGGCCAAGGATTACGGTGATGCGTACCACAATCATGGCAGGATTGCGGAGGGGTGGAACATTATTATCAGCGGAGCGTTAAAGAGTCACGGCCATGTAACCGCTGCGCATGTCGCGTTGATGATGGATTGGGTAAAGAGTGCGCGTTTGGTTGAGAACATCGACCACGAGGATTCTTGGGTGGACAAGGCCGGGTATAGTGCCTTGGGCTCGGAGCACATAGACCGGGATAAGAAAGACGTACCGTCTCTTTTATTACCTCGGCACAAAGAAATCATCCAAAGGATGCGTGAAAAGAATGCAAGATAATCTCTTTGGCAGTGCGCTGCACCACCAGATTAAGAACGAGTTGAATCTGATAGATGCTGACTGGAACATTCCTCCGGACTATCCTGACCTAACAGGGTACAAGAATGTGGCCGTGGATTTGGAAACCTATGATCCCAACATCAAGACTCTTGGCCCAGGGTGGGCCCGTAAGGACGGCCACATCATAGGTATTGCGGTGGCAGCGGGAGAATACCAAGGGTACTTTCCTATTCGGCACGAGAACTCGCATAACCTAGACCCCAAGTTTACCCTGCGGTGGCTCAAGAAACAGATGTCTGTGCCTGACATGAACGTGATTATGCACAACGCAATCTACGATGCGGGTTGGCTGAGAGCCGAGGGCATAGAAATCAAGGGTAGGATTATCGACACGATGATCTCAGGGGCACTGGTGGATGAAAACCGTTGGTCCTTTGGTCTTGATTCCATGGCTCGGGACTTTGTGTCCATGCGTAAGAACGAACGGCTTCTGCAAGCAGCGGCCAAGGAGTGGGGCGTTGATCCTAAGTCAGGGATGTACAAGCTTCCGCCCAAATATGTGGGGGCCTACGCCGAGCAGGACGCGGTTGCTACGCTCAAACTGTGGGACGCATTAAAGGCACGGTTAGAGGAAGAAGAACTCTGGCACATCTGGGACATTGAGAACGGGTTGATACCCTGCATGTTGGACATGCGTACCAACGGTGTGCGCGTTGATCTGGACAAGGCAGAGCAAAACAAGAAGCTGATTCGTAAGCAGTCGAAACTCTTGAGAACTAAGATTGAGAAAGAAGCGGGGATGGAAGTGGACATCTGGGCATCCGCTTCGATCCAGAAGATGTTTGACAAGCTAGGTATGGAATACCTTACCACGGAGAAAGGTGCGCCGTCCTTTACCAAGTCATTTCTGAACGATCACCCGGCTGAGATATGCCAATCACTGGTTAAGCTGCGTGAGTTTGACAAGGCAGACGCTACGTTTATTGATAGCATTCTGCGCCACGAGCATAATGGACGTATTCATACGGAGCTCCACTCTACCCGTAGGGATGAGGGCGGCACGGTTACGGGTAGGTTTTCGTCATCCAACCCTAATCTACAGCAGATTCCTGCTCGTGATCCGGACATCAAGAAGATGATCCGCGGATTGTTTATTCCAGAAGAGGGGATGAAATGGGGATCGTTCGACTACTCAAGCCAAGAACCGAGGCTCTTGGTTCACTTCGCAGCGAGCGTTCCATCTGAGTTACGCAGTCATGTGGTGGATGATGTGGTGGATGAGTTCAACAGTGGCGATGTTGATCTACACCAGATGGTGGCGGACCTTGCAGGAATTACGCGTAAGCAAGCCAAGACTGTGAACCTGGGGATTATGTACGGCATGGGCGTAGCCAAACTGGCCGATCAGCTAGGCATTGCTTCGGACGACGCCAAGGATTTAATCAAGCGGCACCGCAGTAAGGTTCCGTTTGTTAAGCAGCTTGCGGACATGGCAACCAAGAGGGCTGACCAGAACGGTCATATACGCACTCTGCTAGGCCGTAAGTGCAGGTTTCCCTTGTGGGAGCCTAAGAAGTTCGGAGTGGGCAAAGCCATGTCTCACGACGATGCACAGAAGGAGTACGGATCGGACATCAAACGAGCGTTTACTTACAAGGCGCTCAACCGTTTGATCCAGGGATCAGCAGCCGACCAAACAAAACAGGCGATGCTTGATTGTTACAACGAGGGACTTACTCCTATGCTCACGGTTCATGATGAGTTATGCTTTAACATAGAGAGCCAAGAACAGACGGCTAAGATAAAGGACATCATGGAAACAGGTATACCGCTCAAGGTCCCTTCTAAAATTGACGTAGATATTAAAGATGATTGGGGAGAAATCGAATGATTGAAGATGACATGCCGACACTAGGACTGAAACAAATGCACCCGTTACAGGTTCACGCGTTGATGGACTTCGTAGGAGAGGCGCTGAACCTAGCCGCCTTGACCGACGACGAAGAGATTCTCAAAGAAGTAGAGTCTTCAGCCGATGAACTGGTACGGTTGTTTGGCGGCAACGGTGTTAAGGTAACCGTCGAAGCTTACTGACGTTGTTGGCGGCGTAGGATTTCTTCGTTAGCAGCCTGCGCCGCTGGATCACTGCCCAAGACTGACGGAGCCAGAGACTGAGCTCGCTGCAATAAGTTTGTTGCGCCAGTCGTTGCTCGATCCGCTAATCCGCTAATCGTATCCGTCGCTTGCCCTACAAAGGTTTCACTAGGTTGAGGTTGTGGGACCACGGGTTGAGAAACCACGGGACCCAAGGGCTCCGGAGGAACATAAGTAGGTTGTTGAGTCCCGACTATCTCAGTGTTCATTAGAGATCTACGAACTTCGTTTATCTCTTTTGTAGGAACGCGTTGAAGAATCCTGTTTTCTTTTTTGACGTTCACCTCTCGGGCGACTTCTCTAATCAATGACCGACTGACTTTGATTGGGTCGTATCGGTTGTTAAGAATATTCCGTAGTTCTTTTCGAGACACTGGGGTGTCTTTAAATGCTTGAATAATCTGAGCCCGAGTCATCCCAGCGTCCATTGCAGCATCTATTTTACTTTTTAAGACAGCTTGGTGCCGACGTTTTGCCGTGTTTGCTTGAACATACGCATCCAGAATGCTTTCTACTGTAGCGTCGTTGTCGTCCGCAACCTTTGTAAAGATCTGAACCGCACTGGACCTGTCCGCAGTGTATGCACCAGCATCGAATCCCAAGCTTTTCCCGATGTTTACTTTCAAGGGACGAAGACCAGTGAGCATTGTGCCCGCTTCTTCCGCCACCGTAAATGGATCACCAGTCTTTCCGGGCTCACCTGTGATTGCGCGGTTTAATCTGCCAGAAACAATCTCACCACCTTTGACGGTGTAAGCCTGCTCCACGATCCCAGGGATGAAGGCTCCCGCTACATGGACCAAGGATTTAGATAGTTTGTCCCCCCAAAGTTCCCCGGGCTCATAGATCTCGGCGCCAGTCTGGGTTTTACCGTCTCGGATAGTAACATCAATAAGACGTTCCGTTGCTAAAGCCTCTGATGCAAACGGCTCCGAAAACTTCTTGAACGCCTCAAGCGCAGCGAAACCAATTTGCTCTGCCTCGTTGGCCCCGATCTCACCCTTCTGTTGGTAGACTTCCGCAGCGGCTCGTGCAGGAGCCAGCATAAACTCATAAGGAAGCATGTATGACAGATCGACAACCTCTGCGTTCAGGTCCTTGTCTGGTTTCTCCAAAAACATCATCGTGTTACCAACAGACCAGAACGGCTTGTTCTTTTCCAGAAGATCCTCTTCTGCTTCGGTAATGCCCAAAATGTTATGCGCTGCATCCCGCATTGCAACAGGTGCAACCGTAGCCATAGAGATATAACCCGTAAGACGCTCGGCCCCAATGCCACGCACCTGACGAGCGAACGCTCTAGCTTGCTGTTCACCCATGGCTTGAATCATTTCAGGGGTAGCCTTGAACCCTAGTTCTTTAACCGCTCGGTTTACAATGTTGCCCGATGTGCGAATGATCTCCGCAGGGAACGCCATGAAGTTACCCATAACAGGGATTCGACGCAGGGACTTAATGACTTCAGGAACCATAGAATATGTAGGCATGGTCTGCTTGACCAAGTCTGTTGCCAGCATGTTGCCAAAGTCTGTGTCTGCGATAGATGATGTTCGTTGCGCCAACCCTGCTTTGGTCATTGCGTCCTTAAACGCTGCTTTCTGTGCATTTTCCGCCATAATAATTGCTAGTTCTTCAGGGGTTTCGTTCCCCGAAACAGGCTTTGCGGTCAGATCGTCTATATCAATACCAGCCTTACGCATTGCTGCGCCGTACCGAGCTTTCTCGCCAAGAGCACCCACCACCTTCCAGTAGTCGTCACCTAACTGGTAAGTTTTTTCCATAAACTTTACCCCAGTGCCGATGACAGGGGTCTTGCGAACTAAACTGCCGCCTTTAGTAAGAAGAGAGGATACACCTTCTTCGGTCTGCTCCTGCATCAACTTTTTAAGTTCGTTGAGTTGGATGTTCTGACCGATGGCGCCTTCGTCTTGCATAGCCTTGAGCAACCGGAACTGTTCTGGGCTGTCCACCGCGTTAGCTACCAGCACTTGTCCGCTCTCAAAGATGCCCATGTTGCGGCCAAGCAATCCGTTTGCCCCCACAACAAAGGTGTTCGACAAGAAGTTACGAACCTGTGACAACGGATTAAGAACCGTCTTCGTCATCTGGGACAGACCTTTGAGTTGCAAGGATACAGCAAGGGCATCCTGCACAAAAGACTGTGATCGACTTGGTGTAGTCAAACTATTAGCAATCTCGGTCGGAACGTAGTTGCCAGACAAAGATCCATACTTGCCACCGAACACGTTCTTTTCGTCAGCCTCCCCCATCTTGGTATAGTTTAACTCTTCCGTAAGAACTTTGACCTGATCATCAGTCAGGTTGTTTCCGTTGATGGCAAAGGGCCGACCGCCTGCGTTCATCTTTTGAACGGCCTCGTCAAAGAACTGAACTTGCCCTGGGGTCGAGGCAGACTGTGCGGTGTTGCTGATCGAGTCAAACAATCTTTGCGAGGCCATCGTAGTAGACATGTTGTCCACTGTGCGTAGGAACGCCTCCTTTGGATTACGAACCTCTCCCATCATTTCCCGCAGCACAGGAGCCTGTTCCAAGAACGCCGAACGATCTTTTAACATTCCGTCTGCCAACTTAAACAGCGAGGTGCGCCCTACCACTTCCTTCGCGCCTTTCGCCACCCCAGAACCAGCCTGTCTAGCTGCCGCCTCCGGCGTCAAACCAAAGGAGTTGACTGAAGACTTGTTAAATATGTCGTTGATAAACTGCGTGGCTTGTTGGTCCGCGGTCTGAGTATCAATGGTCGGGGTCCGAGTTTGGATGACATTTATAATTTGTTGCTTGGCCTCTTTGTACTGAGGCATGGACGCTGGGTTTACGTCTTGAAACTTCTTTGGGTCCAAGTGTAGCTCGTACAGCCGTCGGATGTATGTCCCCTGATTGTTCTGGAACTGCTGTAAGAGTTCATCCTGTCGGGCAGGATCAAGGTTTGGAGCAGAGCGAACAGAGGTTTCAAACTCTACGCTTAGATCATCGATCTTACTGCGCATGTTATCCACAGCAGTCCGGGCCTTGGCACCATAAACCTTAGTAAAGTCATCCTTACTCATGTTGCCTGTGAGAAAGTCCATCGTGTCGTTGTACGCTCGTTGCGTGGCGGACTTGCCCCGACCTGTAAGACGTTGCAGGCGAATAGCTTTGCTGATTGCAGACTCATACTCGCGTAAAAGTTTAGATGCCGCTGCTTCTTGAGCCTCGGTCATGCCTTCCGCGGTACGAACAGCGGTGGTTATTTCGTTGGGTGCCAGCCCATCCGCGGTAAAGTTCTTCTTTAAAAAGTCCGCAGATTTAGGAAACAAACCTTTTGCTTTATCCCCTAAGTAATTCATTCCAGCCGACAGGCCACGAGCCAAAGTCGGAACGCCAGATAATTCTGTGCGGCCAATGCCTTGAATCACGGCCCCCGCTACAGGCAGCACAACTTCCCCAGCAAGGTTAAAGCCCGCGCCTTCTATACCAAGCCGGAACTTGTTTCTCAGCCGTACCGCTGCGAGCTCCTTACCCGTTAGACCGAACTCATCTTCTGTTCTCATAAGATCTGGCATAGCGTCCCAGCTATCTGCCAAGGTGGTCATGGTGCTAGGAGACACCAACACATCTGCTATGCCTGTCCCCGCCGTGGTCAGAGCAGCGCGACCCGCTCTTGTTTGGGTCAAAGCTTTGGGTGCAGTTCTTCCAAACGATTGCGCGGCCTTACCGAACCATGTTCGAGCAGCGGGAATCGCGGTCCCTGATTGCAAAGCTTTACGGGCCTTGTCCGCTTTGGAAACAAGACTAAACACCCCTAACCCAGGGGTTGCGTATGTCGTAATAACTTCTGCGAATTTACCTGCGGAGCGTTCTGGCACTAGGCCCAGACTGTCCTTCACGCCCTCAAAGGTTTCGGTGACTTTCTGTTGGGCCCCGTCTTCTATTAGATCAGCAGACGCTAGACCCGCCGCTCCCAGTTCTGTCAAACCTTGACCGATGTTTACGATACCCGCACCAGCACCACGGGCTATCGACCCGATGACCGTTTGATCCGACTCTTCGTCTATAGGTCCTAAAGGTTCCGGAGGAATGTATTCGTTTACTGGTCCTAGCGGTTCCGGAGGAATGTATTCTTCGGCCATTGTTTTTCCTCTCTACTAACGAACGGGATACCGTTGTCCTCCAAATACAAACTCTGATTTCCCTGCCGCTTTCGCCGCTGCTTCCGTTTCTTGCATTGTTAATTGTCGAGTGCCGCCCGCAGCCAAAGGCGAAAAGTTGCTCATGTCAACGCCCATAGCCTCATAAATAGGAGTTACCCGGCTTATAGCTACACTTTGAACCGTCTCTCCCGGTTTAAGCACCAATGTAGCATTCTCAATTTCTTTGGCTACTTGAGTTTCTGCGGCCTGAATTGCATCAATAGGGGATTTAAAATCTCGCATTCCGACTGCGTCCCCTGTTGCCCGCATACTTGCAACCGTTCGAGCGTTCCGAAGTCTCGCCTCTAGTCTGCGATCCTCGTTGGCCTCGGACAATGCCAACATGTTAATTTTATCTTTACGCGCTTGCTCGGATGCTCGATCCTGCTTCATCATCTTCGTGCCCGCAAGCAACCCGTTGGCTATGTTGGACAGAGCATTAGGGCTTTCGCCCGAGGCTATAGCAAATCCAATCATTGCCATGTTGTGCCACATTTCCTTCTCAGCGTCTTTGTCTTTCATGCCTAGCATTTCGCTAAACATTTTCTCATACGCCTTGACCGATTCTTTGGGAGACAAGTTAACTTCTTGGCCCGTGAGCCCAGTAAAGATTTGATTGGACGTTTTATCTGATTTTTCCTCTGGGGTTAGATCTGGATCGTTAGCAATCTCTACAATAGGTTCAAGGTTCGAGGGCCCAGATCTACCCGCATTCTCCGCCGCTTCTCTTCGTTGCTCTGGGGTTAAGTCAGGAGTCGCTTGTTCATCATCTGCGTCCTCCGTTTCGACTTCCACAACCGCGGGTTTCGCTGCGGCTTCGGGTTCGACTTCCGTTTCCACAACCGCGGGTTTTGCTGCGGCTTCCGCCTTTTGAAGTTGTTGCGCCTCAATCTCATCCAGTGCATAGGGCACATCTTTAAATGGTTTAGTCCTACTAAGAACTTGATCCACCGCAGAGGGTGGAGCCTCGGGTTCTTTGGCCGCAATTTCACGAGCGTCTCTCGCAGCCTTCGCTGCTAGATCTAAAAATTCTCCAGATCCTGTTGCTTCAAACCTTTGCTGCGCATCCTCGGCAACGCGTTCAGCTTCCATTTGAGGCTGTACGTTCGTGTCGAAGTTGTACTGATCTATAACCATCTTCTGCACGTTAGCTTCTGCTTTTGATCCGCCTCCTAGCATGATCTCCGCATTGCCTCCGCGTGGGCGGATGGCCCCTGTTTCTGGGTTGTAGTCAAAGACAGACATACCCATCGTGCCCTGATTTAAGGTCACTGGAACAAAACCTTCGTTCTCCGCAGCTGCGGCTAGTTCTTCGGAAGCAAGTTGATTTGCTTCCAATAATGGGGAATCTGGGCCCAGAGCATTGGCTATAATTGCTTGTGTGTCTCCGCTGTCAATACGAGCATTAGCTTCATCAGACAAAAGCGCCCGAGCTTGAGCCAATATCTCATCGTTTGGATCCGGAGCGGGTCCTTGTTGCGCCGCCAACATAAGCTCTGTTGCCAAGCCCGCACTCGGAGGTTGCGCCATGGCGTTGCGAACAGCCGGAGTATTGAGTTCCGTTGCGCCGATAGTAGGTGGAATAAACCCTTCTGTCTGTACATCCTGTTGAGGAACAAAAGCCTTAGACAACTCTCCAGGAAACATCACAGAGTCTTGAGACGCTACGGCTTCTGGGGCACTCGGCTCAAACAACCTATTAAGACGAGTCCCAACAACAGCGTCTCCTGGCCTAGTTCTAACGCTATCTTCTATGAGTTGAGCCTCTTCCACCAATGCGTCTCGTTGACCCATAAGATCTGGAATCGCATCGTTTAACTTCATTAATGTACTTGCTTTAACGCGCAAATATTCGCCAGGTTCTGAAAACCCTGGGATGTTAATAATGTATTCTTGTTCAACTTCTCCAGAGTCGTTGCTTTCAGGAGGTGAAGAAGGCGGCAATATAGGGCTGGTTAAGTCCGATGTACCCACCATCAAATCTTCTGAACCCGTCGGCACACCCGCCAACACAGGGCGTTGCGACTCAACCGAAGGCCCCGACGTAAGTGTTTGCTCCACGTTAGGTCCACTAGAAACAGGAGGCTGCATTAAAGAAGCTACACCTTGAGCGGCCTCTGGGTTCACATTGCTGGGCATTAACTCCGCCGTGGGCAACGAAACAGGAATCGCGGCAGTCTGCTGACTTGGATCTCTGAACGTCCGGTCCCCGCCAAGCTCAGGGTAATTTCTATTAATATAACTCTCTGGACGATTTAATTTGTAGTTAGGAGATTCTCCTAACGGTCTAAAGGAACTTTCAAGATTAGGATCTAACAATCGAGACGAAGCGGCAGACACAAGATCAGAAGCTTCGCTTGCTCCATACCCACGTTGCGTCAAAATCTCTATGATCTTGTCTTGCGCCATCTCCAACGTAATGTCCGCTCGGGCATCACCGAATATCTGCTCTTTAAAGTTTGGATCAGTGTTTGTAATGAAGCGTTGAATCAATGCAGAAACCTCTGCCACATTGTCCGTGTCCGACAGTTGCCCAGAAGCAATACCCGCAAAGTTTACTCCGCCACCACGCTCAAACTTCTGTACCTCATTCATTAACGGCTCGGACGAAGTCATGATACCGCTCATCTGGGACAAACGGTTTCTTGCGCCTCGATTCGAAAAGAGCTTTCTGTCGTTTACGTTCATAGTAACTCCTTACTGTCCTGCGCGGTACATACCGTAAAGTCCGGTGGCTAACCCGCCAGCCTGTGACATGAAACTTGGGCTCGGCGTAGAAGCCTGCGTGAAACTTGACTGACCAATCGGCATCCCTTGGTAAATATCTGAGTAGAAACCAAGCTCCTGCATCGGCTGTTGATACTGTTGATACTGGTTTGCGAACTGCGCGTCCAGAATTGCCTGCTGTTGCTGCTGCTCCTGACCACCGATGTTCATCAAAGTGTTCATATCGTTTAGGTTCAGACCCTGTTGCGCCTCGCCAAGTTGCGCTTGCTGCATGCCCAAGGATCCTAGACCCTGACCAACACCCGCAATACCCGATCCCAACTGTCCGTACTGACCAGCAATCGCGCCCATCTGACCTGCGCCCGCCAGTCCCATTTGGCCGTACTGCTGACCCATCTGACCAACTTGAGCACCCAAACCTGCCGCCTGACCTGCGCCTTGCATGCCCATCTGTGCGCCCTGCATGCCAAGTCCAGCACCTTGTTGTGCTGATTGCATACCCATCTGCGCTCCTTGTGCGCCCATTTGACCAGCCGTTTGCGCCCCTGCCAGTCCCATTTGACCCGCTGATTGTGCACCCTGCATGCCCATCTGCGCTCCTTGCATCTGAGCCTGACCCGCTTGCTGTGCCGCGCCCATACCCATCTGCGCGGATTGCGCACCCATGGCTCCGGCTTGACCCGCCGCCTGCATGCCCTGCCCAGTGCCAGCAAGATTAAGTTGTCCACTCGTGGCACGGTTTGCTGCGGCCTGACCAAGGCCCGCCAGCCCAAGCTGCGTAGCCTGTGCCGCGGTGTTCGCACCCGCTTGTGTACCTTGCATAGCCGCTTGTCCGGCTTGACCTGCTGCCGACATACCCGTTTGCGTAGCTTGCAACCCTGTGCCCGCACCCGCCTGACCAAGTTGACCCATAAGACCTGCTGCTGATTGCTGACGACCTTTGGCCGCTTCGTATGCAGCTTGAGCTCGTTGAGACGCGCTCTCATATCCAGCCTGACGCATTCCCGCAGCAGTCTTAGCCTGCTGGTCTAACACGTTTCGACTAATCTCCGCGCCTTCAATACCTTGGCGCGAGCCACCAAAGGCCCCCGCACCAACGGCTGTTGCACCAAGTTGATTCTGTTGTTGCTGCCCAGCGCGAGCCACATCCGCCATAGCGGCGTCAATTACTGACTGCTCGTATGGGTTCATGTAATCGCCAATAGCTGACGGATCGAACTCTGCCGCCGATCCTTGAAGGCCGGATATACCAGCCTGCGCCGCGCTTAAACCAAACTGGCCTAGCTCGTCAGCCGCACTACCAGCCTTTAAAATGTTCTGCGCGGTCTGCTGCCCCTGGCTTTCCATGCGCTGCCCGTATTCAGGCAACTGTTCCAATGCCCCAAGGCCTACGCCCTCGGCCTTTCGACCTAAATTCATTACGTCTGCGCCTGCACCCATACCTGCGCGTTGTGCTAACGCACCAATATCTTGGATGTCAGAAGCCGATCCAGTCAAAGCAGCTTGACCTGCCCCAACCTGACCTAGAATATTCTGTGCTGTTTCCTGACCAGCTTGTACGCCCATGTTTGAAGCGTCGGCTATTCCGCGAACTCCACCCGCCGCAGCAAGTTCACCACGTTGAGCAGCCCCTGTCAGCGCCGCTTCCCCGCGTTGCCCAGCTTCTATTACGCCTTGACGGCCTAGCGCAGCAACATCTACTCCGGCTTGAGCAGCCGCTTGTACTTCAGGAATTGCACCTTGTAATTGCTCAACAGCAAAATCACGATAAGGAACAGCCCCAGTATATGAGTCCGTTACCATTTGCTGCGCCGCAGCTAACGGGTTGTACCCCTGCTGCATTGTTTGCAACGCAGTACCAAGGCCCGTGACCCCCGCTCCTACGCTTCCGGCTCCCGCTTGTAGCATTGGCAAGTACGAACCAACCCCAGATTGCGCTAATTGCGTTGCTTGTGTTTGAAGAGGAGTTCTGCCTGCAACCTGTCGGTTAGGCATTTGAAGGTCAGCAAGTTGTTGGTCGGTTAATTGTCCCGAACGAGCTTGGTACTGACGCATTGCCTCGTCGAGAATCCCAGTATAGTTGGGATCCGCCGTAGACATATAGTTTTTCATCCAATCAGGAATATCCTGAATGCTTGTTTGTGTACTACCTTCGGCCATTATGCTGCACCTCGCTCAAAATCTCGCATCATGGCGTACATTTTAGCCGCGCCCTGCTCTCGATTACCGTTTCCTGCGCCTTTAACTGCGCGTTCTGTCATTACAAATTCACCATCAGACAACGCGGCGTCCTGCACAGGCTGTCCATCTTGGTATATCGTAGCCGGAATAGAATCGCTGCGCCCCGTCCCTGGGCCCTCGATGTATCCACCTTGGGCAAAACCATCAGAACGCGGAGGCAAGCCATCAGGGTATTCAAATTGATGCTTGCGCCTAAACATTTCTTCGTATTCGTCTCGGGCCTCTGGAGTGCTAAAGCGTCTTCCAGTATATCTATCGACATACAACTCTTGATTTAAACCGCTCTTTGGTTTCGTAAGCTCCTCAACCGCACCAAGGGCCGTGAGCCCCGTATAAAGCATCATCGGATTACCTCCGAGAACCTTGTCCATAATACCTTTTTCAGCAACCTTCTGTGAGCCTTGAGCTAAGAGGTTAGCTTGCGTTGTGCCTTGTATTGCTTGAGCCGCTGCTTGTTGAGTTGCCATCTGTTGCAAACCAGCCTGCGTACCTAAACCAAGAGATCCAAACCCTCCGGTAATTGCGCTTCCAATTCCAGAGCCTTGTATCGCAGGACCAAAGACCTTGGCTCCAACTCCAGCAATCAAAGCGTCTTTAATAGCGTCTTTAGGTTTCTTCTTATCAATGATTAAACCGCCCAAGCCGGATCCAATGGCCGAGGCTACCGCTCCACCGCCGGGAATTAATAACCCCGCTATGCCACCTAATATAGATCCTAAACTCATTACGCTTCCCCTTTGATAGCTTCAGGCGCGGTCACAGTAATCATCGTGCTGCGTTTCTCTGCGCCTGTCCAAGCCTGTCCACAATCGGGACAATTACCATCAGGGTAGCTTGCAATTTCTTCCGGCGTGTCAACCGCGTTCGTACAGTTCACACAATGGACTGTATCAGAACTTGTTGAAGGTTTCCAGCGGGAGCCGTCTGGCATTATAATTACACTCATGTTGTCACCGTTACTGTTCCGACAGAGCCCGTAGCTTGTGAACCACGAACATACGGAGAATAAGCTAAGGGCACTCTAACATAACCATCATGGTTAAAGATAGCCCCCGGCTCCAGTCCGCTGTCATCTGTTTGAAGATTAGTAAATACCGCAAAAGTATTGCGCCCCTCCCCCGGGTTCTGCATCTGCTCCAAGTATACAGAAAACGCACGAACAATCTCTGCTAGATATTGCTGGTCATACTCTTTCGGAGCAACAGGAAAGAAAGGAAGGACAAGGTTACGAGACATTAACGCATCCCGTCTGGCTGTATATCCACCCTCGGTGAACCCAGCCGCCACGTTGTGCCTGCATCCGTTGTTTCGATCTTAAAGGCAAACGATCTACCCCTTAGTCGAACATGCACTTGCTCAGTAAACTGCTCCACCGGAACAGTTGCAGTTTTCTCCACGACCTTTGCGTTAGTCTGCAAGTAATTACCACCAGGGAAATTACGAGTCTTGAGCGTCATCGTGGCCTGTGGAGTTTGATTGGTGCTGTCGCGGAATGTTAGGTCAGGAATCATACGACGCAAGAATGCAAACTGATCCCCCTCGCCTAGATCCATCTGGCTACTCTCGATGTACGCACTGATACCACTAGCTGGGTTTGTACTACCGTCGTCAAAACCCTGCTCCTGATAATACAAGACATGATCCGATGCCGCTGCAACGGGCAGATCCTCTACACCCCGATCCAACCAGCATGTACGGTTTAACGACCCATAATACCAGATCTGCTGCTGGTAGTTGTACACAACGTAGCTGTCGTTTTCAGTGCTAGAAGCCGATGGATAGAACCACCAAACCTCAGAAAATGCTGTGTTCGTACCCGCTGTAACTTTTTCAAGCTGATCGGAGTTAATGTTGCTAAACACATAGTCCCGAACAGTACACGGCAACCGCTGTACCGCACCGCCGTAGACATAAAACTCTTCGGCGCCCATCCAATACACGTTGTCCTCAACCGCAATAGACGCCAACGGACCAGCAATCGTGATGTTTTCAGACACAGTATTGATACCAAAGGTAAATGGTGGCCCAAGGAACTGCATCGCATGCAGCGATACATCCGTAAATACCAGTACCTGCTGTCGTGTTTCAACAGCCGTAATGATCTCGGACCCAGAACCGAGGCGCAAGTCCCCAGCCGTATTGGTCGCCGTAGCGTTCCACTCGGTTAAAGAAGCTTGGTCCGAGAACCGTATGAGCAACGGATCCTGAACCCCAGGATTAAGCTCACTGTCGCAACCAAACGCGATGATGTGCCGATCACGGTCCGAAACCAGAACCTTTTTAGCTATGATCGGAGTAGTGTTGGCACCTGTTAACGAAGCAAGTTCCACGGCTCTTGTGCTTGTGCCGTTGGTTTTGTCCCAATAAAATAAATCGCCGTCGCGCACGTTTATAAGCAGATCCTCACCAAAGTTATCATGCGACCAAATGCGAAGGGTTTGACCCGATGTGGTTAAGTTTGCAGCACTGTCCCAAGCTCCGCGACCCCACGTTCCCGCGCCCCAACCCGCGCCCGTAATTGTCGTGTCAAGGCCCGTGTTGATCTGGTATGTGCCCACGACACTAGAGCCGCCGTTCCCGCTGTCACTTGTTGACGCGAAAACAAAACCGCTAGAAACGACTTCTGTAACAGGGTCTGTAACGGTAGGAACCAAGCCCGATGAGGTAGTTATACTAGGGATGGTAGAAACCACTCGAGCTTCAATTAAGTAAGAATTAACATTTAAAACAGACGTAATTTGATATTCTTGGTTTAAAATGGCGGCTGTTATATTGTCCCCCAACGTAACAGCACCTGAAAACGTTACAAAGTCGGACTCTAAAGCGCCATGGGCAGCATCTGTTACTGTAATTGTTGCACATAAAACTGCGGCACCAGAACTGTGCGCTGCTGGTGTGGTGAGTGATTGGCCTCGTAAACAACCCTGTAATACGTTGCTTGATATAGCAGCATAAGTAATTATTTCGTTGTTTATTTTTATGCGTCCAGATTCTGGGAAACCTGTGGACGAAGATAATGTGATCTCGTCGGCATCAATAGCCACATCCGCATTTAAAGTATTCGCCGCAGCAGAAAACGTCACATCTCCCGCAGACGTAGTGACTCGGATCGGAGTAATATCGTTATATCCACCGCCCTCGTTTATGTAATACTTTAGGTGCGTACCAACGCCCAAGTACCGCTCACCTTGGAGCGCGACCCATGGGTGCAATGCACGGCATGTACCTAAAAAGTAGGTGGAAGAACTAGGCTCCCACCCACCTATTTTTTCTGGAAAGCCAAACCGAAACCTAACCTTATCCATATCAAACCACCCGCCCTCATTAGAGTACGACGTAGTTTCACGGTTAATTCCTGGTCGGAACTGGAGTTTGGTCAGTGGCATTCGGTACTCCCAGCATCTTATTCGGCGGCTACGTCCGTTGTATCAGCTTCCAAAGACTTTGTCAGCATGTCCATAAAGGCTTGCTTGCCGACTTGCAGTTGGTCGAGGTTAAACTGCGCCGAACCCATTTTCCGGTCCAAGTCAGCAACGTGGTTAATCATAACCTTTTGCTGATCTGTTAATTGGTCTTCAGTGTAGTCAGTTCCGTTGATCGAAATGGTTTTTGTTTGTTTCTCAGCCATCGTGATCTCCTTTTAAGTTGACAAAATTACCAAGGCACTCCTGCACCTGTGGTTGGGTTAGCTACTGCATTAATCTTAGTTGCAATAGAATTCTCTACATCAGATTTCCATGTTTCACTTTGACCCCATACCCAAGCAAGTACATTTGCTTCAGTTAAGCTGTCATAGGCTACAAAGCCATCTGCTGATGCATCAGGTGTAAAACCTGCTGTACCATAAGAAGATGCACTATTGTCACCTTCTACTCCTTTGCAACGCCAGTGTGCTACTGTCACACCACCGTCTGCTAAGTTACGTTCTACTGTTGGAATAGTCCAAGTATATGTAACAGCCATTGTTTAAGCCTCCTGTGCTTCACGCATAGCTTTGTATGCAGCTTTAACATCATCTGTCCATGCTGCATTAGCTATGGCTTGAACACTTGCATCTTCACCAGAAATATCTGTGGCTGTATGTGTCCAGCTATCATCATCATTTTTTACTGAGTTAAATGGTTGTAGAACATGACGATGAAAACTACGACTGAGTTCTGTTTTTGCACCACCAGCCCCTTCTTCCATAATCTTAGTAGCTTTACGAACTTGGATAGTCCAAGTAGAAACTACTTCAATTTTATCATATTCTATTTCTTTTGCTATATCGCCTTGTGCCATGTTTACCTCCTTTGGCTAGTGGACTGTCCGACCCAGTGCTATGCAGTGGGTTAAGTATTTCCTAAATAAATAAATGAACCTCTAAATTCATTGGCACCATTAGCACCAATAATTGCACCTTGGTTTCCATCACCATTGTTGTTGGTAACAATTATACTATCACTTCCAGCTACATTTCTATTGAGATAATACAAAGTATTATTTGAAGTATTAACTGCTCTTACTATGCCGTTTATAGAATATGTATCACTGTTAGTGCTTGAAATAGAAAACGGCAGATTGTCGATCAAAATATTGTCTGTTGCAGGACTACCTGTCAGTGACCATATCAATCTAAACTCAACAAATATAAGATTACCAACCTTTGTATAAGTACCTGTTTGTGTAGTGTCTGTAGCATTACCATCATCAGTACCGTTTTGATATTGTATTTCTGGAGACCAAGACCCCTCCTCATAGTCATCCAGCTTATTAGAACGACTGTCGAACTGAATGCCGCCAGAGAGGTAGAGGTCTTTGAAACGGAAACTAGATGCCCCTATATCAACTGTATCTGAAACACGACTGCCAGTAGAAGAGCTGCCGACAGGTTCAATACTAGAACCATTAAACATTATGCCGTTGGTGTTACCTCGAATATAAAGAGCACCACCACCATCGCCTATTACACCGTTTATAGTACTTGCACCTCTGTAGAAACGTAGTTGCTCTCCATTAGAGTTATCTCTACGGACTTGCATAGTTTCGCCAGTTGAACCTGTGCGGGAAAAGACTGCACTATCACCGCCCCGAATACTGTGACCTGTTTTTGGATATGAACCAGCAGAATCAGTGCCAATATGCAAGTCACCACTTATATCCAGTGTCATCTTTGGAGTGGTCATTTCAGTGTTTATATTTGACCCTCCACTAGCAGAAGCTGCGGTATACCACTTATGCGCCCCTTGATATTGAAAATACTGAGAAGCTCCTCTTGTTGATATGTTCACAAACGTATCACTATTATTTATATACGCATTGTTTATAAGGGCAGTTGTTACTCCCGAATCTGAGTAAAAAGTAGCCTCAGTGCCTAGCATAAGAACTTCTTGATCTGCTATATCATTACGCCAGTTGGTGTTAGGAACTCCACCGATTCCAACCCGACCGCTGCTGTCGATGCGCATGGCTTCTGAGCCAGTATCTGTAGGGTCTGCTCCAGTTACACCTGTGCGGAACGTAATTCCTGCTGTGTCTGTAGCTAAACACAAACCAGCCGCATCAGCCGACATATAACCAGAGGCAACGCCAGAAGCAGTATACATAATTGCTCCACCAGCAACACCATCAGAACCTTCTACTTGCAATAACGCACTAGGCGAATCTGTCCCAATTCCCACCCGACCTGAAGAATCGATGCGCATGCGTTCAGATGGAACAAAAGCAGCATCAGCAGTTTTAGATGCAGCAGCATCAACAAAGAATTGTATTACGCCGCTAGTTGAAGTGCCGCCTGTGCCACTAATTTCTATTCCAGCAGCACCATAAGTTGCAGTTGAAGATGTTTTATAGGCGTTGGCAGTAGTATCTCCATAATAGTTAGAAGTTAAATTAAGTGAACCCTCGCTATAACTCCCAAATATGTTGTTGTATTTAGCAAACGTAAGCGCACGGCCTGTTGATGCAGTACCTAAATCTAAAACACCTTGAGGCGAACTCGTCCCAATCCCAACATTTTGGCTATCGTCTATGGTCATGGCTAAACTATCAGCACCACCACCGCCTCCACCTGTTTGAAATCTTAATTCTCCTGTTCCAGCAGATGCACCATAAGACCTAAGCCGTGTAATATTACTATTATATTCTAAAACACCTTTGTTGGTTTGATGTGCTACTATCTGATTACTTACTTTTATTGCACTGTTAAAGTCAGCTTCGCCTGCCTGTGACATATCAAGGGTAAGGGCATCTATAATACTACCGTTATCGTTACCTTTAAAAATAATAGCTTTATCTTGAACAGACGCTGTAATTGCAAAATCAGAAGAATAGTTACCTAAGTTTCCAATCTCTGTTCCAGCATCTTTTACAGCAATAAACCCGCCATCAGCATCAAGAATGATGTTGCCAGCTACATCAAGTGTTAGATCGCCAGATGTATTAGATATAGTGGTAGCACCAGTAAGAGATATGTCGCCACCAATATCTACGTTGCCGCTTGCATTGATGATTAATCGAGGATTCCCATCACCGTCTGAAAGAACAATGTGGTTGCTGCTGTTGCGAATGTCCAAGCCACCTTGGTTGCCGTCAAACCGACCTAAAATACTGTTCTTTGAGCCGCCAACAATTAAGTCCCCTGATTGATGACCTACAAACGTGTTGTAATTAGCGTTAGCCGAAGCCGTACCTGTACCAGAACCAGCGCCCGTGGCTGTAAAAGAAACCCCAACACTATTCGAACCAGCGCCAATCAGGGTGAAGTCCGTCGTCCCAAGAGTTTGAATAGTGTAGTTTACCCCAGAAACAAGGGCGGTAGCTACGAGTACATCTCCAAGAACACTTCCTGCTTCATGACCAATAGCGGTGTTGTAAGCGGCACTAGCTAAATTTGTAAGCGAATCAGAACCTAAGCCAACGTTTTGAGAAGCAGAATTAACAGAATTACCTAACGAACCAGAACCAACCCCGACATTGTCCGCTCCTGTTACATTATCAAGAGCATATGCTCCAACAGCAACGTTATCATCCCCTGTCACAAGAGCCGATAACGCGTTAGAACCAACAGCAACGTTTAAATTACCGCCCGAAGCAAGCGCGTCCCCCGCTGCATCCCCCAGAGCAACGTTGTTGGTTCCAGTAGGATAATTCCCATCCAGCTTAATCGTGCCGCCATCGACTGACAGGTTGCCAGCTACAGTAACACCGTCTGATGTAACAGTTCCGTCCACGTTAAGTGAGGTATTAAGGTCCACGGCTCCCGTAACTGTAAGAGCCGCTGTGTCAATCGTCATAGCCGTAGACGCATCAATATCAATAGTCGGAGCAACAATCTCAATTTCAGTATCTGCGTCAATATCAAGCTTACCATCAGCAGAAGAGCTAATCTTCAACGCCGTGTCACGGAACTGAAGCTCATCAGTCGTTGTCATCTGGATGTTTGTACCACCAGACGTATTGCCGTTAGCCAGAACCTCGGCAAGCGTATCCTGTGCCGCGGCCTTGTCATCAACATATTTCTTAATGGACTGCTGTGTCGCTAACGCAGTTGCGCTGTCGGAAGACATATTGTCTTCGTCTAAAATCGCAGTGACCGACACACCGCCCAAGCGTAGGCTATCAAAAAACGCGTTGTTAAAGACGTTCGCCGCTACCGCGCCAGTTCCAACCCCGTTGAAAAACACAACCGCTGTCGTTCCTTGAGGAACGTCGTAGTCGTTGGACGCACTATATGTGCCTTGAAACAACCTAATAACCCGTGTTCCACCAAGATCATTCCGGACGTATATAATCTTTTCTGCATCGTTTGGATCTAAACGAACAAAAACATCTGCGTCCGCTGCCCCAGGTGTCCCTGTGAAGATAACCAACCGATTACGACCGCTAGATGTTGCGCCGTCGCTAATCTCTAAAAGGTTTGGAGATCCGGAGGTCCCCGTTGAAGTCAGATTTATCGAAACCTGACCGTCAAGCGCGGTATCAACAAGTTGAAAGTTAATGTTTGTTGTATCGCCCCATGTGCCGGACTGTTCACCTGTGCCAATGAGCTCGATACCGTTATTTAATGTATATGTACTAGGCATGTTTTTATCCTATGCTGCTTCTCGGGTCCAACCTGGAGATTGCGAAGGAGTTTCGCTAGACCACCCAGGGGATTGTGTTGGTTGTTCGGGAGTATAGCTCGGATCTTGATTTGGAACAATACGTCCCCAAACAAGAACCTGACCAACCTGCCCCGTGGCGGATACTCCAGTGACATTAACAGATGCACCGCCGCTAACGGTAACAGAGCCAACGGCTCCTGTGGCCTCAACACCAGTGACATCAATAAACGAAATTGTTTCAACAGTAACACCGCCAACGTTGCCCGTCGCCTCAAGACCTGAAGGCAGGACACGCGCCGCTGCTGTTACCGTGACTGCGCCACCCGCTGCTGTAGCTTCAAGCCCAGTTACGGTGACGATTGCGTCGGCATCCACTGTAACAGTGCCGACATTGCCCGTGGCAGCTAAACCAGTAACAGAGATATTGGCATTACCAATAACGGTAGCTGTTCCTACCTGCCCTGTCGCCTCTACCCCCGTCGGGAACACGTTGGCTTTCGCTACAACGGTTACTGTTCCCACCGACGCGGTGGCTTCCAACCCAGTTACAGGCGCATTAGCCTCCGCAACAACTGTTACGGAACCAACTGAACCTGTTGCTTTAGGAAGGTCTGTTTGACCCCACGGCATATCGCCCCAACCGAAGCGGGACCAACCGCCGATTGGAACGATGATATCTGCCATTAGGCTATCCGGATTATAGCGTTACTTGCGTCCGCTGTTGGGAAAACAATGGTAAAATTACCCGCAGTTGACGTTTTGTCCGCGCCAAAATCCAACACAACAACTGCTGGATTAGTTACCGAAAGAGATGTGGTGTTCGGAGTAGTGTTATAAATCACTGCTCCATGCGCCGTAATCGTCGCCGTAGAAAACGTCAAGTCTTGAAAGTCAGTCAGTGCTGTAGTGCCGCTAGAAGTTGGATCTACACAAGTTAACGCGCCACCCCCCGCCGTATACCCTGTTCCGCTTACCTCGTTGTTTGTAGCATAGTTCTCTACACTAGCGTCCATAGTGCTTCCGGAACCGCCCATATCAGAAGGAACGGCACTGTTAGTGTATAGCGCCAGTTTAAAGGTGTCTCCGTTAGCGAGATCAAAATCATGGACACCAAACAAGAGCTCTTTCTTGAATGATGTGCTCATTGCATTTCCAGAAAAAGCCATGTCACATTCTCCTTATAAGTTCCGCAAGCTCTGGGTGCCCTGCGTCTGTGAGTGCATTATATATCGTAGTTCTGTCACTTTTGATAGCTTCTCGTAAATAAAAATCTACGACCTTTACAACCTGCTTTTTAAACGCATTTGCTTGCGCCTGTATTGCGGGATGCGAGCCATTCGAAACAGAAATAATTTTATCAGCACACCGTTCTGCGACTTCTTCCGGAGAAAAGCCTCGACCTTGAGTGGTGTGTACCTCTACCTTAAAGTCGTTTGATAATTCTAAACCTGGCATCATGATCTAGGAGTCCTCAAAGTACCATAACGGTACTCGTCTATTGTCTCTTGAGCCTCGCCCAAGTTCTTCAGTCTGGAGACACCCTCGCCATAGCGTTGCATATACATCTGCATAAGGTTCGGATCCCCTTTCATAAATGTATACGCTTCTACCAACGATCCGTAAAGCAAAGCTATTTCAGCATTTGTACTCAACCAACTGGTGCCGCTGTCTGCCCCAGCAGTCAAAGAGGCTGGGCGATACAGATAATGTATGTCCACAGTGTAGTTAGCGTTAGGAGTTGGAGCCAAAATAAAGTTATCAACGTCGAACTGGGCGTAGTATCTCGGTTGTCCCGTTGTCGTCGGATCGGGGGTGTATGTCTGTACAAAGTCTAAGTCCTTAAATAATAGGAACTCAGCATCCCCACTCACATCAATGCTCAACGAAAACGGAGCAAGAAAATCAGACGGAGCAGCCAAATACTGATTTCCCGTCGTCATAGTCCCCGCTTGATTCTTTTGAAACAGATTTAACTGCACACTTTTAAGTATGCGCTCCTCCGCCAACCTAATAAACAAAGGCAGGTTGTTCACAAACGTTGTCTCGTCGTTCTCGGTGTAATCCTGAATGGCTTGCTTCAGTTCGCCGTATGTCATTGTCATGTTGTCACCGTCACTATGCCGACCTTACCTATCGCACGAATACGCTCCAATGTAGGCGATTCGACGGTCGGAGTGTCAACGTACACCTGTAATGCTTCTGCTTGATCTGGTCGTGGATTACGAAGAGCCTGCGGATCTGGAGAAGCTTTAGGAGGAAATAATTGTGGGTGCTTGGGGTCAAACTCGTCAGGACCTACTTTAGCGCCCGTCCACTCAACCTGCATCTCACGCAGACGGTAACGGCGACCAGACCGATCAGATATTCCCCATGCGTTTTTACCCGATGCGTATGGCATTAGACCCTCAAATAACGAATGCTAGGCTGCAACTTCAACGGAACTCGATCCTCGTCCTCGTCAGCAGCGCGTTGGAACTCTTCCTCGTATACAGACTTTAGAAGCTGTAGACGCTCTGGAGCCCGCTTCATCGCAAGATAGTAAGCAAGACCAGCAACCATACAGGGATAAAACCTAAAAGGCATGTCAGTAGTGTTGACAAGACTATCTGCGTCCTCAATCCGTTGCACATAGTAGTAGATAATTTGATCCGTAGAGTTCTCAGGAACAGCCCATAAGTTAATTACAGGATTAATCTGCCTATTGAACCAAAACTGACTAGGCCGACCCTGAGTCGTTTTGTTAGGCAAAGTAACGTAATCCCCACGACTGATCCGCTGGACTTCATAATCCGTATTGTCCCTGCGAAGAACAATCTCCAAGACATCAACTACATCCGGCAGCAATGTTTCCGCTGCTTGACCTTGCGTAAGGGTGATCGTCCCCTGCTCAACGGTCCACATGTTGATCCCACGGTTTGCCCAATCCGCAAACATCAGGTTCAAGGACCGACGCGCTGTCCGCGCATCGTAGCCAGTGCGAACCTCTAGTCCGCACCGCTCATATGCTTCCTCGATTATCTCACCGACATCGAGATTAAAGTCTCTTGATCCTGAAGTTGCCATATCGTTAACTCATGTTTGTGTCACGAACGCCGCGACCAGCCATTACACAACCACCGTTCATGTATCCGACTTTACCACCGCGCATCATGCCGTTTACTTTACCACCACGCATCATTTTTACAGGGCCTCCGCGCATCATGCCGTTTACTTTACCACCGCGCATCATGCCTTTAACTCCACGCCCTTTAAGAACGTCTGCCTGTGTTACCTTACCGTCTCCGGTTAAATCAGGAAAATCTTTACCTGGCATTTTATATACTCCTGTTTCTACGGCCTAAGATGTGCCGTTCATAATCTTGGGGATCATAGTTTGTATAATACCCTAGTTTTTCCAACTTTGCAGCAGCGTTTTCTAACTCAGACCAACGCTGTATAAAAACAATGGCATGCTCTCTCAAATACGCAAGCAGCCATATGTCAATTCCTACTGACGCAAAAAACTTGTTGAGCGCCATACATTCCTCTTCTAATCGATCATAGTCGTAATCGTAGTCATAATCAAAGACCATCGTAACTTTGTATCCAGTGTTGAAGAATTTAGATGTCTCGTGCAGAACATCCGACCACAATCCATCCGACACTAAAATCTTCACTTCATGGTTTTGAACCGCAGGCAAAGCAAAAGGACAGGCCGCTACACCGTTAGTATGCGCGGTGGGCCTTGATAGTTCTTCTGCCCATTCTCGTATCAATACACTCTCACCAATCCGCCATCAGCTTTCTTGTTCTTCCAACTTATTCTCTTTGACGACTTTTTCTTCTTAGAAGCAGACGTACATTGCGCCATAGTAGGCCGACACGCTGGGTAACTTTTTCTCTTCTCACCCTTTTTACGACCACAAGGCTTTCCTGTTTTACAATCAACCCAGCCCTTACCGTCGTTCTGAGAAAACCATTCCCGCAAAGAGTTTTTCTTCTTCGCCATCAGAAATGCCTCGTACTTTTACGCTTGCCTTCTTCTACGCAGCCACAACCCGAAGCAATTATACCGCCCCCTTTATACCGATTCTTTGCTGGACGTTTGGGGTTGTCAACTGAAGCAATTAATCCGCCGTCGGCCTTCTTGTTCTTTTTAGTAGAGTTTCCCCAGTTTGCGGCCCCTACCTTTCGACATTTCGACAGGGCCCCCGAAGCGTAGGCGCTGGGCCACACCTTGTACCGGGCTTTTACCTTTCGGTAACACGCGTCCTTTTTTGTCTTTTTTTCTGCCATTACTGATTTCCTCTGGAGGCTTGGATACCTGGAACGGAATTGATGTTCTGCTGATGCTCATTATACCGTGCGCTCCTTACTAAAAAATCCTGCCACATAGGCTTGATCATATCGTAGTTTTCACCGACCCGATAAGTGATTACCGCTGTTTCAGCTTTGAGTTGATAAAGCTGCAATGCGCCCCAACTCAGAAGTCCAACAGTCAGAATTGACGCAACGTTATTAAAATCAACCCTCATCACCACGCCTTACACGACCAATACTTGGCCTTTAGTTTATCCAAAGTTCCCTTGTCACAACCGTGACGAGCTCGAAAAGACTTTCTGCGTTTAGGGTTGTCCTTCTTAATGGTCATATTGGCATCGCCAAATCGAATTATTTTTTCTTTACCTTTAGCACAAGCTTTAACAACCGACTTTTTTCCACCAGATATCTGGCGCTTAGGCTTGTTGCATTTCATCTTGGACTTGTCGATCTTTGCCATAACTACTCCACAATCACTGATATGGTGGTATTGGCGGGAATCGAAGCGTACACACCTTTTTTAGCTAGTATACCATCCCCAGGGAGAAATATCTCGTCCATACCTTGAGAAGTTTCATCGACTCTGAGTAATACTTTTCCTGACGCTTCTGACGCGTTGTCATAAAGTACGACATTCCCAGTGGCTCCAGACTCATAGGTCAAAAGCACACCTTGTAGCCGACAGCGCCGTTGAACCAACGCTGCCGAAGTTTGTGAGTAAAACGATGTTACCTCACTACCAACCATCTCGCCACCTACGACAAGATAATCGTGAGTTGGTTTGCAGAACCCGTGAATGCAGCTATGTACACTCCCGCGCTGGCTACGATGCCATCATCCGGAATGTTCATAACGTGATGACCCACGGGAAATGTTTGCGTAAGCAGAACATCTCCACTGGCGTCCCCGTTCTTGATCGTAAACGCACCCGCGGCAGCAGCGTAAATAACTACTTGACGGAGTCGAGAACGAGTCGGGCCAACAATCGCTGCCGTTGTTCCTTGAACCCAATTATATGCTGTTACTGGACCAGCCATAAAAGTCTCCTATTAAGGTTGAATAGCCGTATTAAACGCTTGAGCATACATCACTGTTATAACAACTGATCCCGCATTCGTACCTGCGCTTGAGGTAGCTGTTAATTTCAAATCAGATGTACCAGTGTTTTTCCATGTAAGTGTACCACCGCCAGAAGCACCTAACGCTTTAATGCCTACGGTAGTTCCAGAAGCAACCGCATTAACGAGAGTTGCTGCGCCGCCTACAGTATCACCAACACTAATATTTGTTGTGGTGTTAGCCGCCACTTCTAAATCAATAATTATATCTACGATTTTTGAGTTGGCAGGGATTACTACATTTGTGGCTTCTGCTGCGACAGCGCCGCCAGAAATATCCATTACATGTTGTTGAGTCATTACAACATAACCTACGTTTGCTATGTCTGACCCAACAGTAGTGCCCGTTGTGTTGCGAATGTTACCAGCCCGAATAGGACCTGAAAAAGTTGTCGTACCCATGTTGATCTCCTGTCTGGGTTAGTCAGCCACACCATGCGACTGTCAGGGATACTAAAACAATACATGAGATCTATACAAAAAGAAAGGGGCTACCGAAGTAGCCCCCAGTTTGGGAGGAGGTCATATGAAACCCTCCCGAACTATAGCACGTTTTACGCTCCGGGGGAACCGAATACGCAACGTGGGTCGCTAAAGCCGAAGCTGTAACGCTCACGCGCTTTAAAGCGCATGTTACCTGTGTCGAAGTCTGCTTCCATGTTGGTAGACAGAGGAGTACGCTCAAAGTGGATCATTCCACGAGGCGCATCCGTCATGATGAAGAACGCATCAGGGTCCGTTAGGAAGTCGTTAACGGCATAACCGTTAGGCAACATTCCCATAGAACGAATCGCGTTCGTATCATTGTCTGCTGTTCCAACACGAAGGTTTGAAACCATCAAGCGTTCTGCAATAAATTGCAGTTGACGCGGGATGAGTAGTTTTGTGCCACGAAGTGCAACTTTCAAACCACGCTCATCAACAAAACCTGCGATATTGATAAGGGCATCTTCAAGAGATGTCTCGTTCAAATCCGCAGCTACTGCTGGTTCGTTGGCAAAAGTACCACCGTTAGTTAACGGGTGGTCTGTCGCACAAAGCGCAACACCGTCACCGCCAGCAGAAGCGCCAGCAGTAAATGCGTTGTTAAGAACCGCAGCGGCCTTAACTTGCTTTGTGTGAGCCATTGAACGAGCCAACGCACGAGTATAACGCGAACCAAGACGATCATACAGATTGTCTTCGATAGCTTCCTCAGTGATTGAGAATGCCAGCGCAATAGTTTCGTGGTTGTAACGAGCAGTGTAGGCCTCGTTAGCGTCGTCAAAGTTGACAGAGGAACCTTCCGATTTGGTAGGTGCCGCTCCGAACCCACTCAACATAACTTCCTCTTCGAATGCTCGATCAGAAGATTCTGTTGTGTAGATCTCCGCGTGTTGGTTTTCGTACCGATTGTACTCCATACCAAACAACGCGTTGAGGCCCGGTTCTAGCTCTTTCGCTAGTTGTGCGCGAGAAATAGCCATTCTTTAGACCTCCTTAAACGCCAGTAGTCGATGGAGTACCAGCAACAATCGCGCCGTTGGCGGAGTTGAAACTGTTATTCAATCGAACAATTACAGGGATACCAGCCGCAGTAAAGTCTGCATTTTCTGGGTCATTTTGAATACCCATAATACGCAGTTGCAATGCTGCCGTGGCGGCGATTGTGCTAACACCCAACTTAGCAGATGAGATACCTGTGGTTGAAGAACCAGAAGCACCAGCCGCAAAGTTTGCGTTTGCGAACACATGACCCCGCGCAGTTGCTTCGCTAGTTAGTGAAGCGTCTGAGCAGATAACAAATGTCTGCATTGGGTTGTCATACACGAAGGCTTTGACGGGATGATTAGAATCCGCGCCAGAACCGGGCCAGCTATTTGAGAAAATAGTCTCACCAGTGGTGGACGATACATATTCGCATCCCCAGAACACACCAAGTAGACCTACCGTTCCACCAGCAGCCGCGCCAACAATATCAATAAAGCCTGTTGACAGCGGAATTACGGGTGAACCTTGGTAAATCGCGTTAGTGTTTCCAGAGGCGATACGATACTCGGTCGCACCAGTGGTGTTTG
>Ga0208134_1000184_pt1 | contig 39111 bp, 54 predicted proteins | sample VirMetDEL_Mar_31_FD_184515 | JGI IMG/M metagenome (GOLD analysis project Ga0208134, IMG submission 184515) | Aqueous microbial communities from the Delaware River and Bay under freshwater to marine salinity gradient to study organic matter... | ecosystem: Environmental > Aquatic > Marine >...
ATGCATTGCTATCACTAGCATTTATTACTAACCCTCTTGTGCTAGAAGATGTATTTATTTGTAATTTACCAAGAGTAGGTGTTGCATTAATACCAACTGTATTATACATCTCTATTTGATTATTAGTAGTGTCTACTATAAATATATCTCCACCATCAGAATCTTTTCTTACTAAAAATGCCTCAGTATTAGTCACATCTATTATTGATGTGCCTTGAATAACTTCGTTAGTTGTTATTGCAGTGCTACCAGTTACAGTTAAGTCACCACTTATAGTAACGTCACCAGATATTGTACCACCTACAATAGCTACGTTTAATCTACTATTAGTAGTATCTAGTACAGCATTTAATGCTTCTTGAGATGTGTGTGAGTATGCGGCAACTGCATTGCCTGAAGAATCTAGAAGTACCTTGTTTAGTACTTCCTTTGTTGTAAAATCGTGTAAGCCAGCCATCGTTGACTCCTATTTATTCCACCACCACCGCTTATAGCCTTATATAAAATGTAACGTAATTTAATACTTACGTAGTGTAATAATCAAGATAGTATCTTATATATTATTGAAAATTTGCAGGAAGTATAGCACGAAGACCACCAGTTTTTTCACGTCTTCTATCACCAAATCTACGTACAGTTTCTAGGAATTTACCTTTATGCATTTGAGATAACTGTAATGACACAGCAGCTGTTTCGTTACCTTGGCTACCTGTCTTGTCCATATATAAACACATTTTTACGTAATCAACTATTGCTAAGTGAAAAGCATTATCTATATCAGGCGTATCTGTAATCGCTGTTACTTTCTTAGGGTCTGCCCAATAGTGAATAAGTAATCCATTAGCAACTGCGTGGTCTAAAGGTTGCCACATTTTTCTATCTGTACGTGACTCCCCACTAGATGAATAAGAAGATACAACTCCTATTGCATCTCCTTTTAAAAAGTATACTACTCTATCTTCTGGAAAATTTATATTACTAGCCATTAGTCTGGTTGCTCCACTGCTGATTCTGATTCTATATCAGATACTAAAACTTCTCCATTTAAAAGTCTTGGTATCTTTATGTAGTCCCCACTACTGTCCATAAAATCTACTCTATATATTTTATTTAATTCAAGCGTGTTACTACTTGAGTCTTGACCTGAATCTGAAATATCATAATACGTTTGGTCTTTTACTATGTTAATTTTTGCTGACATACTTTTAGTTGAGTATAATCCACACTCAACTAGCGCATCATTTATTAATGACATAATGTAAGCTTCAGGTGCATCTGGAAACACTTGACGTATTCTACTAATTATTTGTTTTACTGTTAATGAATGAACTGCCATAATTACCTCGCTAAGTAAGCTAATCCTTTATCGTAGTCAACTTGTAACTTTACTTGTTGTTGCGTATAAATATTATAATTACGTTGATTGTTTTCAAGATTTTGAGAATAAGCCTGCACTTCAGTAGTTACTTGAGCGCTATACTTATTTAATTCTGCTAAAAATTTAGATACAAGGTCATCGTTATTTTGTATAGCTGCTTGTAAAGCTTGAGATTTATTTTGTAAATCTAAAGCTTGGTCTTGAGCTTTGTTAAACTTATCTACGTCTATTGCTTGAGATGCTTCTTGTTGCGCATCAGCTGCATCAAGTTGAGCCTGTGTTAATTCAACTTGTAAGTCTGTATTGTGCTTTGCTAGTTCTGCTTGAACATTAGCTTGATACTTTGAATTTTCTTTATTGAACTCATTCAACTCGTTATCAATATCTATCCTATAAGAATTTAATAACTGAGATTGTTTTTGTAATTCAATAGATGCTAACTCTACGTCTTCATTTGTAACAAGCATTGCATCAAAATCATTACCACTTCCAAAATTAACAGTAGTAGCAGGTTTACTATACGCAGGAACGTTACCACTAATGTCAGCTTTTGAAATCGTAGAAACTGTAATTGCACTTACAGCGCTTGTACTTGCGTCTGAGTTACTAGCGGCTACGTATGATAGAGTTGCTAAACTAGGAGCGCTAGGTGCAGATGCAGATATACTTAAGTCTGACTTTATAAAACTACTTATTTTATTTTGTAAAGATTTAATAGATGCATATAGTGATACTAAATATTCTCCATCATCTGGAAACTTTGCTATTGCAGAATCTCCAAAAGCTACTGTTGGGTACGCTAGTGTTTCTACGACTGCAAGGTTAGAGCCTGTAGGCGTTGGTATAATTTTTAATACATTGTTTTCTATATAGTAAACAGGGTCACTAATTGAAGCTGCTATCATATCACTAGCATCTGAAGCCCTACCACTTAAAGCTGGAGATATTCTTCTACAAGGTTGATTTATTGTTCCATCACCTCTAATTACACTAAATACTTCTGAGCCTAATAATGTTAATTGAGTATTTCCAGCACTACCATTTAAGCTATTGGAAGTGGTAAACATTTCTTGTTTATTTCTAGGTAATGCATTTAATACCTCTTTAGCACCATCAGTTAAAAACTGTGTTACCTCATTTTGAGTAGGTGCGCTACTGCCATCTATTGAAAGACCTGTAAGTCCTTCTACTTGTACTTCAAATGTTGCCATTAATATCCGTATTTCTTCTTAGTTATTTTCTTTTTCTTACGTGAAACTTTTTTCTTTTTTGCTGGCGGTTTATTTTTCATTGGCTTTTTATACATCATACTTTATATTACCCCATTTTTGTTTTTGTAATCGTTTAACTGAAGTGTCCATATCTTCAGTTCTAAAATCTATTTGGTCTTTACGTATTGCAGTAGCCCAAGGGTTACCTTCTCTAATTACAAACTGAGTAGAGTACAAAGGCTCTGAAGCTTTTTGCCCACAACTACGACAATAGAACCATCCTTCTTTGTTTGGTTCACCACAATTTATACATTTTTTTTTCATACTATTCCTTAGTTTAGTTTTGGGGAGAAACTTTTATTGAATCTCCCCACAGTACTATTAAACTGTTATCCTTATTTATTCGGATTGTTAAGCAATTGTGTCTGCTCCTGTTGAAAATGCAGAATCAGTTAAGTCAGCTACTACGCCCTGAACGTACCATCTTGAACCATCACTAAAGATGTCAAAAGTATTTCCGGGGTTTGCACTAGCAGTATTAACAATGAAATCGTCGTTAGCAACGGCTTGGTCGCCTGCTGCTCCGTCAACTTCTTGAATCATTCCAACATTAGCAAGGTTAGCACCAGAGCCTAAGTCAATATTTACAATATGACTCATACCTCCGTCTGCACCTGCTACTTGCTCACTTAACACTATCTTACATTGCCAACCGGCTAAGCCTACGTCAGGAAGACTGACTGTAGTATTAGCTGCTGGGTTTACTAAGATAATCTTACCAGAATCTTCTTCTAGTAAAGTGCTAGTAGCTGTTACAATTTTTATATTTGCATCCAAATATACTTTACCGTAATCGCCACTACTTTCATTTAATACACTACTTCTAGCCATCTTATACTCCTTCCAAGTCGTACAATGCGTGAGACTCAGGAAGACAAACTTCAAGACCTGCTTCGGTAAGAATCATATCTTTCCTTAAGTCTTCGTCTTTTGACTGCACGTCTGTTACGATTTGAGTATCTCTGTTATAACCATTTCCAATAAGAGGTCTGTACATTAAGTACTTCATATCAGCCATAAGCATATAGCTTGCGCTGATACCTCTGAATAGAGGCTCTTTAACTAAGTTAAGCGTTCCGTGAACTGTATCAATCATCATAACTTTATGTCCAAAAGAACCAGTACGAGATTCCATTTGATAAGGAAACCCTCCAGAGTTATGACCTATTGATGAATCAAGAAATGCGTTATCACCTAGTTTATTAAAAAATGAAATAACAGGCAGTGAACAAAGTACTAACTTATCACTTGAACTACCACGAGCAGGGTCAAAAATGACTTCAAGGTCACTTAATAGTCTGTCGTAAGTAAGTTCTGCGTCAGCTACTCTTCTGTAATAAGACTTACCTGAAGAGTATGAGAAATCATCAGTAGCTTCGTGTAATGGGTCTACATTTTTTAAAATGTTACCTATAATACCTTCTGAGTATTGGATTCCACCAACTCGTGCTTTTTGTCCAAAGAGCATTGCTCTTTCTATGTCTACTTTATGCTCACGTAGTTTTTCTGACCAAATACGATTCCATTCGTATTCGTAACCTCTGAATCGAGTTGCCAATGCAGTTCCAGTCATCTCAGCAGCTGTTTTAAAGATTTGAGTATATCCATAATTATCTTCAATTTCTGTTGAGAAAACGTCGGGCGCACCAGAACCTTCTTCAAAAGAAGTACCAATTACTTGACAGTCATCATTGTCTGTTAAGACACCAGCACCAGCTGGGCCTGCGTTAGAGATAGAAACAACTTGTCCTGTAAAAGAACTAGATGTTCCTTGGTCTGTAACAGCAGAGGCTACACGAACAATTACTTGTCCTATTCCGGTAGATTCATCCGCAGATTGAACTGCAAATACCATACCTTTTTGTAACCAATCAACAGATGCTCCACCACTATCAACGGACAAACTATAAGAGGTTCCAGCAACAACAGCATCAGTACCGTTAGGCGTAGCTGCTAATGCAAAACTTCTATTTGTCCAGTTAATTGGATTTCTATTTTCGAGGTAACGAAATACTGAATCGTCCGTAGGTACTTTATTAACCTGACTAAGATATACAAAGAACGGTGACTCTTCTGGAGTCAGTTCGTGTACTCTATCGCCAAAGTTATAAATCCGCCTACGGTCAGGGGCTGTCCCTGTGCCAGAATCACTAGCTGTAGTCGAGGCTGTAATGTCAGATGCTTTTAAACCACCTGAGTTGTATGATATAGCCATAATATTCTCCTATGCTATGTTTATGTTAAGGCAATCTTCCAGCTTTAGACGCTCCCATAAGAGTGTCCCAAGCTTTCGATTCGTTCGACTTACGTACTGGAACTTGATTGCTCTGAGTTCCTGCTGTACGTGGAGCCGCTTGTTTCGTTTGTGGAACTTGTACGGTTTGTCTTGACATAGATTTTCCTGTTTGTTCACGCCAAAGATTTACTAACGAACCTACTGGTACGTTAGATTTTGGTTGTGACACAAAATCAAGAAACTCATTAATGTCATTGTCATTCATATTGTGACTATTACGTAGTTCATTCCGTGTGTTATTCATTGTCATTTCAGATTGCATACGTCCGATTTCTTTATCTACTACACTGTGTACTAGCTGTTGTTCTCTTTCTGTACGCATCTTATATGACGCTGAATCTGGTTTGTAGTATGCATCCCAAGGGTTAAACTCGTCCTCGGACATTTGCACCTGCTCTGGTTGGGGTGTTTGTTTTTGATTTTCCTGTTGTATACTGAGGTACTCTGTAATGGAAGATTGTAACTTTGCATTATCTGCACTTGATTTGTCATACATTGACTGCCATTTCTTTACCTCATCCTCTAGCGGATTAGACTCAACTTGTTGTTCTTCTACAAACTCCTGTCCATCTATGTTTGCGGATGTTTCCTGTTCTTGTTCGATTTGCTGCTCTACGACAGCATCTGCATTAGCTTCAGCCATATTGTTTTCCTTTTTTTAAAATGTCTCGTCATCTTCTGGAACAGGACTACTCATACTACCGAGCATAGCATCTTGCTGGCGTGCGATAGCATTTTGTAATCTTTCCGATTCGAGCTTCACTTTTGTTGTTAGTTCGTTGGCATTTATTCTCTTATCAGCTCTGGCGTCTGATGCTACATTACCGAGTTTAGATTTAAACTTTTGAACCTCAACTCGTTTTCTGTCAGCAACTGACTCCCTTCGGGCGGTTTGCAAGTCTCCTTGCAATTCTTTTAATTGCTCTTGTAATTGAGCATTTAATCCTTGTAATTGTTCTATTTCCCCTGACCTTTTCATTATACCTTCTTTATCAAATATTTCTGGATTCTTTTTTAAGACCTCAAGTTTATCAACTATACCCATTTGGTATGCCTCTAAATATACATTAAGTTCTGCATATTTGGAAGTAGGTAACGTAGAACCCGGAACAATACGTATGTCGTGCTGTTCAATATTGTTTTTATCTTTTTGTATATCTATGATAGTTTGCGTTACGTCATCATACATATTAACAGTAACTTCTGTTAAATCATTGTTTGGTTGTGCTGTTCTAAAATATTTCTTATACGTATACTGTTGTTTAGACATTGCGTAAACAACACGACCTAATTTTATAATACTATGTTCTACATCACGTAGCTTTGACTTACTACGTTCAGAGCCTAGCGCAACCATTTGTTGCGTACCCTTAAATGTTTCTGGCCCTTTATCTGCAACACCGTGCATTATTTCTGGTATACCAAATATAAAATCTATATAAAACTCACATTGTTGTATTAATCTATAAAACTCTCCAGACAAGGGAGTAGGTGACGGATAGTGAGGTTCTCCTTGTGAGCTATCAACTTCTATAACAGCATTAGGATTTGCCCAGTCACGTTCTAGTTGGTCTAGTCCATTTACTGCACTGCCTACAGGTACAAGTAATTTTAAACCTGCCGATGCTTGTGCGTGTGATAATGCTAGTGACCATAACTTATTTAACAATCTTTGCATTGGTAACGCCCTAGATACGTCAGACCTAGGGTATGGAGTCTCTGTCCAGTTATTAGGAAAGGCAACAATAGGATAGTCTTTTAAGTTTAATGTGTATTCATCTAATACTATCTCACCGCAAGTTACCATAACAGCTACTCTTGTTTGTAAAAAAGCTTCATAAGATAATAAATTTCTTTCGAAGTCTACAGCTCGCTCATCTGATATTATTAAGAACTCTTCTTCGTTTAATACAGATTCTGCACCTGTTTGATTATCTATAAGTCTATAGAAGGTAACTTTCTTTTTATAAAATCTTTCTAAAACTTGATACTTGTTTTCCCTATAGTAATCATAATCTTTAGTTTCTGACGGTGTATATACATCTCTTGATAGTTTATTTTGAGTATTAGGAAAGTCTTCATCTGAATACGTAGATATATCATTTAAGATACTATCTAGTTCTTCTCCTGTTTCTTTATCTATCGTTGAACCAAGTTCTGGGTAGAGGTTCACAAGTTGCTCACCTGTTAAGATAGTAGACAAAATAATGCCATCGGCATCACCAAACCATCTATCTCTTGAAGAAGGAGGAACGTAAACCCTAAAAGGATTGATGTGAGCAAACCTTACGTCGCCCCTACCCATATCTGCTTCACTGTCAACATATACGTATAAGTACCCAATGCCAACAGTTGAAAAATCGTGTATTGCTTGCTTTACTTGAGAGTCCCCATCTGACCCTTCCCATATAGAACCAAGCATTGTTTGCCATACTTTAGCCATCTTTACGTCACTATCCTCACGAGGCATAGCAGTAAACACTGGCGGCCTTGCTGTCATAAAAGATTTTAACTTTTCTACAGCAGGAGATATTCTATCCATAGGAATATCTGCTTGATTACGTGACTGTAACTCGTCAGACTCGTCAGAACTAAAGTGGTTACCTAAATAAAAATCTAAATCTTTACGTGCTTGAGAATCCCAAGAGTCCCTAGCATCTCGCCATCTTTTAAATAATTCTTCGTTGTATAACGCTTTCGGGTCGTATTCCATTAAACCCTTGCGCCTGTAAGCCAGTTATATGATTTCAATTTTTTCCTCACTTTAGATATTGTATCTGAAGCACCTTTCTTAAACCTGCTACTAGCAGGTGGTCTTGCAAAGTAATCAGCATAATACAACGCATCCATTAAGTCATCGTGCTTCGAAACGGGATGTTCAAACATCTCATCAACTAAGTCTGTCATAGATTTGCGTATGTATAATTTTTTAGAATTTACTATAGCTCCTAACGAAGTTTCAAGTCTATCTTGTTTTTTTATTCCACCCGGAGGCTTTACACCTTTAAAGATACCCGGCATTAACCTTCTATCTGTTGACGCAAGTCTTGTTGTCATATCACGTACCATCTCCTGAGCAGCTACTGTTTCTATCGTAACTCTACGCACAGGTGCATATTTATTTGCGTATTGTATAATTATTTCAGGTAAATCAAATGTAGGTATGCGTTCTCTGTAGTAATCAAGTACGTATCTATTCTTATCTGAATCAACACCTATAACAACTATTGCTTGATAGTCAGACGTAGAAGTTGCAGTTGCAGCTATGTCTACTCCTATGTAAACGTTTATTGGTATAGACTCGCCTTTTAAATCTAAGAAACAAAATCTATCTTGGCTTTTAAATATACCATTGTGATATTTAATTCTATCTATTTTAAACGAAGCAGAAGAAGCATCACGTGCGTCATTCATATATTCTTGCGCAAACTTGTTTAACATACCGGCTTCAGCAAATTCAGCTTTCTTACGTTCTAGTTTACTAAGTGGAAACTGTTCTTCCCATATTGGCTTTTCGTTTTCTATAGCTCTATAAAAGTTTAAATCCCAAGGATATGATTCTTTATTTTGCTTTGCTTCATTAAATCCGTCTATTGTCATCTGTAAAAAACTATCAAAGTGTACGATTGTACCTGATAACCATATCCAACCTTCTCTACCCGGTGATTCTTCTAGCGCTGGGTATACAGTAGATACAACCCATTTCTTTATTTCTGAGCGCCTTTCAGGCGTTTTAGTATTTAACTCTGATTCAAAGTCATCTAAAATAATACCAGTGTACCTTACATCTATTTCTGTACGTCCACGTAGCCTTTGACTAGTACCCTTAGCGATTATCCTATCTCCCTTAGCAGTTACTAAATCTTTCTCTGTCCAGCGTTTACCAGCTAAATCACCTGCTAATTGACCAAAGTAGTACTGAATAGACCTATTAGACTCTAAATGATTACGTATATACTTCAAGTGGTCTATTGCCTGACCTTGTTCTTCTGCTACCCAAGCTATAAAATTACGTTCTTCTGACGGAGAAAAGCATATTTTATGTAGTATAGCTGCTTTTGCAAGTATAGACTTACCAAAACCCCTAGGCATTATGTTACAAACACGTGCGCCCGGCTTTGTTGTTATAAGTTTCTTAGCTACTTCATAGTGGAATGACGGTGATTGACTCTTATTTAAAAAATCATTAGGTAAAAACGCACGTCCAAAGTAAATAAGGTCGTTATAGCAACGTGAAAGTATCTCTTCTTTCTCAGATAGCTCGGACGGAGAGCTTATAATGTTGAATACTTTATCTTTTTCCAAGGTTCAGTGCTAGTTAGTTCTTCATAGTTGTGTTTTAACGTACCAAATGCGTAATCAATAGGTTTTATTTTGTTTTTATTCTTATTTCTAAATCTAAATCTACTCATTGGTCTCTTCCAAGACGTTTTCTGCGTGTGCTATTTGTTTTATTTCGTCTGCTTTCTTTAATTTTTTTAATTCATCACGTGAGAAGCCTTGAAATACTGTAAGTGCTTCACGTTTCTCTTCTTTTGGAAACATATCTTTTATTTTCATTAGCAATTCAATAGCACGTAGCTTGTCAGAGTCCTTACCTTCTAGGTTTTCTATTACGTCTTTAGTTCTTTCAAATAGATAGTCTCTATTTATTCCTATCTTGTCTAAAGATTCTACATTCTCTTTGCTTATCATACTTATAATCCTCTCTTGCTTTAGCAATACTGTTGATTGTTGCTTGGCTATACTTTCGTTATTTGTTTTAAATACTTTTAAGTAAGATTGCACAACATCTTCCCCATTTGCAACGTATCTAGCAAATAAAGTTTCTTTATTGGTTGGTATCTTTCTTTCTCTTACAATCTCTTCACTTGTTTTGTCAGAAGAAAATGAATATATATTTTTCTTTGGCTTACCATCTAATGTTTGTTTACTATTAGTTTTACGCAAACCAAGTAACGTGCGCACGTAGTAGCTATTCTTTTTATTCTTAAGTTCTTTTCTACTTAATATCTTAACTACCTGTTTGTCGTCAGTTAATACATAAGACCCATTACGTGCGGTGCGCCAATCTTTCTCAAGTAGTTCATTCGGAAAATGTTTTTTAAACTCTTTCTTACTTTTAAAGACAAACTCACGTTTACCTTTAATTTTACGTTCATACACTTTCTGTATCGTCTGCCATCTTCTTTATAAACCAAGTAAGCTCTTCGTTAGACTTAAGAACTTTGTATAATTCGCTTTGCAGTTCTGATTTATTAAACATTAGGTAACTTGGGTTTACCCTATCTAAGTATCTTTTTTTAAATGATTTTATATCCATTACGTTAATCCTCATTAAGTTGAGATGTAAATTATAAAATAATGTGATAGTTATAAAGTTTTTTCTTGATTTATTTCTTTTTGTGTATATATTAATATTATATATATAAAGATTATATATATAAAGATTATATATATAAGATATATAAATATATTAATACGTAGTATATATATAGAAAAATTTGAAAAAATTATATTACTATGTGTCTCTCCCTTTTATACACCCCCCACACCCCTGTCTACGTTTTCAAGTTAGAATTTTTACGTTGAAATTTTTTCACTACGTTTTTCTAGGTTAAAATTATTCTCTGCCACTACGTAGAAATTTATGTCATAACGTCAGAAAAAAAAGTATGTCTAATTTGCTACGTAATCAAGTATTATAGTATTTTAATAGTAACGTATGAGTACGTAAGATGTCTATAATTAGCGCTATTGGTGGCGCATTATAGACTATAGAAACAGCGCAACGTTTACGTAATTAATACCATAACGTAGTATTATTAATTAGGTATTTAAATAGTATTGTATTATATTTCAATATGGCACAGCCCTTAAATATATCAGTTTTAAATAAACGTAAAAATTCAGATAGTGTTGCGTATTCTCAAATATCCTACGGAGGACATATGAAAAACAACGTAACAGCGAACAAGCCTACTACTATTAACGGCTATAAAGTTAATGGAAACAACGTAATCTTAACACCAACACAGATGCAGTCAATGACTGTAAACTATGAGATGATGGGTAATTTACAATTCGATACAATCGAGGCGTATATCTGTACTCTTGTTTCTAATGTGTTAAAATCACATAACGTAACAATAACTTCTTATCAGGTCGGCAACGACAAGACTGGAAGTAATAGCGAACTTATGAATGATTTTATGAGTAAGATAAGCGAACTTGAGAAAGAGTTCGTATCGCAATTCAAGAATGAAATTTTTGCTATTGAGGGCAAACATTTTTGGATTGATGGCAAAAAGAAGTTGCGAGAATTTAGCGCAACTTTTACCGCACGTACTCCTGAGGGTTACAGTGCGAAAAGCTACCAAGAGCATTTGACTAAGAAAGCAAACGAGCTTGGAATGAGTCTAGACAACGAGACTGAGGACGTTGTAACAGAAGAAGAAGAAGTTAATTCAGAAGTAATTAACGAAATATAAATAACCGAATGCGCAACACTATCAAAAAATTTAATTCACATATTTATTTATATTACGAATATAAAGCCTTATTAAAAATAAAGGCTGAATCATTTAACAGAGATTATTTTATTAAATCTAAAAAACGTAATCCCAAAACAATTACAGATGAAAATAAAAATAAATATTATTTTAGAGGTAAAAGAAAAGAATTAAAAGATTGCGAGCACGTAAGATTTATGGTACAAACGTTAACAGAAAATAACAGACTTGATTTAATGACAGATGATTTCTTTGAAATCGAAAAGTAAAAACGTATGACCAGGAAATCAAACGTACAAAAATTTTGTAGTAAAGACAGCTTCGTACTTACGAAGCATAAAGAAAGAAACGTAACTAAAGGAGATACAATATGTATACAGTTGAATTAGTAAAAGTATTTGCTGAACTCTTCGTAATCATTATAGCAATGATGATGGGTTGTTTAGCAACGTTATCTTACCAAACGTGGAGTAAAAAATGAAATCATTCTACAACGTATTAGAATGGTTAGACAAAGTATTTGACTTTCTCGGAAGTGATACTATGTTCTACATCATTACAATTTGGTTCGTAATTTTATTTACATCACTACTTATTAGATATTAGATAGGTTGTATTGTTACTTGGACTTCGCTAGTTGCAACGTAGCAATACTTGCCTCCGTAGACGTAGAGCATATCAAATCTTCCTTCTTGTATTTGATTGTAAGTCTCTACGTATCTACGTACACAGGAGATAATTTATAATGCAAACTTTTTTACCTTATCCAAACTTTAAAGAAAGCTTAGACGTATTAGATAACAAACGTTTAGGTAAGCAGAGAAGCGAAACGTATCACATACTTAACATACTAATGCAACGTACAGAAAAGAAAGGTTACGCTAATCATCCTATCGTTCATATGTGGAAAGGTTACGAACCTGCACTGCAACAATACTTCAATGTGAATACAGAAGTCTGGTTAGAACGTGGCTTCAGACATACAATGGGCTACGAAATTATTACAGATGACGTACGTATGCCCGATTGGTTTGGTGACAAAGTATTTCACGCTACTCACAGGTCTAACCTATTACGTAAAGACAGTGGGTACTATTCAAAATTTAGATGGGAAGAAAGCGCTGATGCTCCCTACGTGTGGTTAGATACACAACGTGAGCAGTGGTTCTTTATTGATGGAGTAACAAAGAAACGTGTGTACATATAAGTATATACGAAAACTACAATACAGGAGGGACGTATGTCCGAAACAAAACAACCTAGCTTTCATAAGCGGTTAAATGATACAGGTTATTTTTGTACAGAGGAGTTCGCAGACGTAGTCGAGAACGCTCTACACAAAAAGCCTATGTCTATTACGATGCTTAGAGGAAAGGCAGGTACGGGAAAATCCTACTTACCGGAGAAGATTGCTGAAGTACTTGGATGTAACATCTACGTAAAGCAAGCCTTTAAAGATTATGAATGGGATGATTTCGTACAGAAGTATGTACCAGACGAAACTACAACGTCTGGATTTAGTGCAAGAGATTGCGAAGTACTACTTGCTATAAAAGAATCTAAAGATAAACGTGTTGTCTTATTGCTTGACGAATGGGACAAGACACAACATTCCGCTGATGGAATGTTCTTAGAGTTCTTGCAGAGTGGACGTATTAGCATTTCTGGTACGGAGTACAAAGCAAACTTAGATAACCTTATTATATTCTTTACGGGTAATGATGACAGAGTTTTTTCTGAGCCATTCATTAGACGTATGAAGTTTATAGAAGTTGAACATATGCCACCTTCTTTAATACTGCAGATACTTAGTAGTAAATACGCAGGTAATAAGGAAGCTGAGAATATGTTTAATGCCGTACTCAATTTGTACAACGCATCTATCCTAGGAGATATGGATAAGCCTGCTACGGTACAAGAACTTATGGACGTAATCAATGATTGGTTAAGATATAAAAGCAGGGGTAAGTCTCCCATTTGGGAAGACCTTGTCTATACGAACGTAACCAAAGGTAGACGTAACCATAAAGAACTACAGACTGCGCTTGAAAAGATAAAGAACGGTGAACTTAAAGATGACTCAGAGTTTAGTAAGTCATTAGACGTTGCGTTCTTTGATAAACAAGCTGAAGTAGAAGCTGAAACTATATCTAATGGTTTTGGTTCTGCCCCACGTATGATGGAGATACTAGGTATTAATACTGAATTTGGTACAGATGAAAATAATGGTGAAGTTTACGCAGAGTACAAGCGTGATGAAGCAGTTTATACTAATGCTTACGAAGAGTCAATAGATAATGAAGAGGATATAAATCAACCTCATTTTATATCTTGGTATACTATTCGTACATCTAGTATTGAACGTTCAAAAGCTTATGAGCTACGTGAAATCATAGAGGAAGAACAGAAGTTTCTAAGACTACGAAAGACAGAAGGTACATTAGTATTTCTTGAACGTAGTGTAAGTAAAGCAGATGTTGCAGACTTCCTTGACATTGAAGAAGGTACAGCTTATATACGTAAAGCTACTAACGATGAAATAATATTCAGAGTTACAGGCGGACGTTCAAGGAATCATCAAACAAGTTTAGAGTTTAACGCAAGATGGACAAGGGAAAATGGGTGCGAGTTTATTGTACCTACGAAAGCTTTGGATATTTTTCGTGAAGCAATACGCTTGGTTGGTTGGTACGTAGACGGCAAGGATAGGGTACGGTTAGATAATATCTGCAGTGAACTGTCTGGAAACTTACTTGATACTAGAAGATACATTAACGTACGAGGCTTAGGAGATTCTAAGAAGATACTAGACGTTACAGTAAGTGGTGAGATGCGTAAAAATGATGAGTTACCTTATCACGCTTGGGTTTACAATTCAAGCGCAAAGGTTAAGGAAACTAAACGTACCACTACATATGACTTAGGTTGGGCAGTTGTACGTTCTTGGCACTTGAAAGATAGACCTAACTATAAGAATCACGTAGTGATTAAAAAAGCACCAGAAGCGGGCCGTAAAGATACGAGTCTTTTCATTCAATTCCTAATGAGAAAACTAGGCACAAACACAATACCTTTGTTCGTAAATATGCGCAAAGATTTGTATTTACAAATGCCTACCGTAGCAGAAGGTGGTAAATGGAAGGTCGGAAAATCCACACGTGTTTTAAAAGATACATCTCAAAATTCGTTGAGTGTATATTGTGTAAATACGTTTGACAATACTACGTTTATTGCTATGCTTAAACCGGATAAAGATAATATATCTGATTTAATATCTTGGCGTGAACATATGTTGTTTACACGTAAAAAGATGGATAAGGTTAACGTATGAGCAATCTTAAACCGTCTTGGTCTCAGTGGTCTATAGGAGAAGAACCAGAAATTGAACGTTCTGAGCAGTTAAACCCTCCTGTAGAGAATAAAAAACAAGCTCAGAATGATGAGGTGGCGGACGTAAAGTCCGCTACCAATTCATATGAAAAGTTAGAAGATGTTGATGCAAGCCATTTACGTAAGGAGATGTATGTTTACGAAGAAAGTCTTATAGAAGAAGACGTAAACAATATAATAAAAAACTTACAACGTAAGGCGCCTGCTGTACAGGAATCTGATGAGTTTAAACTTGGTATGAAAAAGTTTAATGTAGGTAGTAGTAAGAATATTAACGTACCTATTAGCGCTAAAAAGACAGAGTCTTTACAAGCAATAAGTAAACAAAGACTAAGAAATAATAGGTCATACGCTAAAGAAAATCTTTCAAATCGTAGTTGGAAAGTCAATACGCAAAGAGTTGAAAGTCAGTTTTCTTTTAACAGTTTAAACAATCGTAAACTATCTTCTAACCTAGCGCTTTTGTTTAGTAAGATAGCAGAGGAACGTACAGGTGATAAGATTGCAGGTAGAAAGAAATGGGATGTTAACAAGGTTATGTTTAGACGCATCTCTAAGAAACTTATTACGCAATGTAAGTACTCACGTGATAAAGAAAAAATAATTATATTACTTGATAGTAGTCCTTCGTGCAGTAAGATGGCAAGTTTATACAGTGAGATATCTACAGAAGCTTGCAGGTACGAACACGTAGAATTATATGATGCTCCTAATGGACATATACACAGTGTTTATTCTACATCAGAACGTAAATACGTACCACTTACAGATGAAGAACTTGATAACGTATATCATTGGTTAGGCTTTGAAGATAGGACTATAATATATTTTGGCGATGAAGATGGCACGTCAAGTCTAGAAAGTTCTTACGGACAGAATGAAATACATTGGTTCTTTCAAGGTAACAGAAGTTATTATACACGTAGAGAAACAGAAGCTACGATGAAAAGACTACATAAACAATGGGATGGTAAAGTAAAACTTTATAAGTGTAACACCGTAAACGAAATAATAAAAGCAGTAAAGGAGATAAAATGAAACTATATAACGTATTTTATATTGATGATGAGTATGGTATAGAACCTCGTTACCAATGCACAACAGATAACTTTAAAAAATGGTTAAAAGAACATAATAAAAAAAGAGTTGCAGATGGATTTAAAAAAGAAAAAGCAGACTATTTTAACGTAGAAAAAGTAGAACTAATATTATTTGATAAAAAATAAAGGAATAAAAATGAGTAAAATATTTGGAGATGAATTTAAAGATGAGATACGTAACTTAAAAAGATTAGAAAGGAAACTTGCTGATTGTAAGGTAAGTATTGAAGAAGTAATCTACGTTATTGAGAATAAAGATGTGCTTATCAATACGAAACCTTCTTTAATGCAGGCTTTAAAAGCAGTAATATCTTTATCAAATACAGTAGAGTCATTACTAGGAAACATAAAATCATTTGAGAAAGCGTATAGTAATATGAGCAGTTGGGTAAAAGTTAAGGTAGAAAAGAAAGCCCAGTTTGTAGCTGATGTTAAACGCATACGTAAGGTTAGGGTAGGCGCAGAGAAATTAATAAAAGAATATAATTTTATACTAAAAAAGTTAGGTGTAAAGTACAGGGAGGAGATTTTAAAACGTGATTAACTATAGTAAAATTACTGACAAGCAATTAGATAAACAAATAGATGATATCTTTAACGTATGGGAAATGACTAGTGAGGTATCAGATTTAAATAAATTTTATATATTAGTACAGGAAAAAACAAAAAGAAAATGTGCTTATATAATCAAACATATTTTATAACAATAAAGGAGAAACGTAATGAGTAACAAACAAAACATCTTTGACGACTTCGAAGTCATAGATTTATCAGAGAGTATGGGAGACGTAGTGTGTTGCGACTTTTGTAATCTAGGGGATGACACTATGGGCGGTGTAATGATTGGAAGTAATGCCGTATGTGGTGACTGTTGTAAGAAGAATGATTATTACTTTGATAAGGCTAATGATGTAGACTATTACTTTGATAGGAATAAAACGTTCAAAGAAAACGTATTACAATATAGAAAGAAAAATAAAAGGCATAAGTTAAATTCTAATATGCAATTTAAAATCAGCGAAGACCATCCATTTAAAGACTCTACAAAAGACATAGTAAAAATGCAAGTAGATATAGATAGTATACTACGTAAAAGTATAGAGATGGAAGATTCTAGTCCTCCCGATTACTTAGATGCAGTAGAAGACTATTTAGTACGTAGACCTAACGTAGTAAAGGTTCTTATGGGTAACTACACAGACCTAAAAGGTGGCAACGTTGAAAGGCTTGCAAGAAAAATAGCTTTTATGCATCTTAAACTTATGCAAGAACAAATCGCAGAAGGTAATCACAAGGTATCAAATCGTAATGATAAAGACCACTCCGTAAAGATTGAAGCCCCAAGAGAAACAGGATATAAGGTATACGAAACTGCAAGTGAACAGGAAAAAGCACTTAAGAAAGTACGTGAGAGTGAAGAGATGAGAGATATTTTTCCAGACATAGCGAGGGCTTGATATGAAATTAGAAGCGTTTGAACACAACCTAAGAAACAAGACAGTACCATTTGCACAATCAGTAGTAACTAGTTCCGGGTATCACGTACCTGTAATATTTACTTACAGTAAAAATGGTACTGAAAAAATGTCTGACTTATCATCTTTGTTTCGGCAAGAAAATAAAGACGTGCTATTTAAAGTGTTAGGTAAATACTTAGAAGATGTAGATGCCTGTGCTTACGTATTAATATGTGAGGCTTTTATGAAAAAAGTTAAGAAAGATGAGTACGATAAGTTAACTGAAGAAGATATTACAAACATAAAAGATTCAGTTGATACGTCTGAGTGCCTTACTATTACGTGGGAGTATAAGAATGAAGTTACTAGAAGTGGCATAGTTAGTACTCCCCTGTTAAAAGATACAGGAACTATAGAGTTAGACTACGAAAATATTGTAGATGATTACGATGACAAAAGCCAAGCAGAAGGCAGAGCAGTTCATCTATTATAGTATTGTAGTTTATTATTAAACAAAATAATAAAAGTACTTGTGATAGGTTATTTCAAGTATTAAGTTAAGTATATCATATATATATAATAACGTATTATATGTTTATTATATTAAATACGTTATTATATTAAACAATACATACGTTATTATATATATAGTTTTTAACATACCAAAACGAAGGAACGTAAATGGATAATAAAGAATCAATAGTAACTTCATTCAGAGCGAAGAAAGGTTTATGGAAGAAGTTAAAGATAGCCTCTGCTATAGAAGGAGTTGCTATTCAAGACAAACTAAATGACATCATCGAAGATTACGTAGAATCAAAGTACGGAAACCTACTAAAGAAAGATAACGATGCCGAAGAAGAATAGTAGTGAACACAAATCCGTACAAGAAATATACGACAACTATATACAGGGAAAGAATGATGTAAAGGTTAAGACTAGGTACGTTGGTAACGAGTCTTGGTTTCATTCATCTGTAAGTGGTTTATGTTTAAGAAAACATTATTACGGTTCTGTAATACAACCCGACGAAAAACAATCGCACGATATAAATACTTATAGATTGTTCAGACTAGGTGACATTGTACATACAGATATTCAAGAAGCAGTATCAGCTTATGCTAAACAAAATGGCATACCAATATTTATAGAGAACGAAATACGCATAGATGATTTAAATATGCGAGGCTTTATAGACTTAGGTTTCGTAGATGATGGTGTTCTTTACGATATTAAAACTTGCAATGCTTGGAAATGGAAGTCGATGTTTGGTCGTTACGCAAAGTCAGATGCAGTATCTAGGAATTATAAGTTACAACTAGGTACGTATGGCCTGTGGTATAAAAGAAAATACGGAAAGTTAAACGGATTAGTCCTTGTGTTCTACAATAAAGATAATTCTAGGATGAGAGAAGTCAGCTTAGATTTAAGCGTAGTAGATGAAGCAGAACAATATTGGACAACAACTAATAAAGTAGTTCAAGAGTCAAAAGAAAGTGGAGTACCACCTGTATTAAATCTAGGTGTAACACCTGCTGAGGAGTGGGAATGTAATGTTAAGTACTGTCAATTCTTTGACGTATGCGGTGGAGGAATCAAAGGAAGTTTTTAATTAATAATAACAATCATATAAGAAAGGAACGTTTATATGGCTAGTAAAAAGAACAGTAATATGTATATTTGGGATAAGGTTTGCGAGACAGACCCTAAGTATACAAAGAAAGTAAATCAACGTGGTGGCTTTACTGCTATCGGTGCGCAATCCCAAGTAATGAAAGCAACAGAAATGTTTGGTGCTTTTGGTTTTGGGTGGGGTGTAAGAGATGAACGTATAGATAGATGGGAATCCTGTGGGTTAGTAATCTATCAAGCTACGTTATGGTTCTTACAAGATGGTAAAGCAGAAGAGGGAATCATTCCACTGCACTCATCTATTAAGTATAGTAGTAATGGTAGGTTAGACGATGACTTCTTTAAGAAGGTAGCTACTGATGCTCTTACAAAAGGGTTAAGTAAACTTGGGTTTAATGCTGACGTATTTATGGGTATGTTTGATGATAATAAATACATCAATCAAATATCAGATAAGTATAAAGAAAAGCCTACAGCTAAGCCAAAGGGTGCTGTTACAAAACAAGTAACACCACTTACTGATAAAGAAAAATTATCTGTACTTCAAACAATGAACTCTACTGTAAGTAAGGATGATGATTTTTATAAGAAGGTTGAACACGCTTTAAAGACAGATAAGATAACAAAAGAAAATGTAAATGGTTCACTAGTTAAGATACAAGAGTACGTAGAAAAGATAAGCGAACTTAAGGAGGTGACAAGTGAGTGATGATTTATTTGATGACATATTGGGAGGGGCATCTAACGCAGATGCCTACTACCACGAAGAGCAAGACGTAAGCTTAGATGATGGTACTTACCCTGCTACTGTAATAGATTTAAATAAGTCAAACGTGACAACTAAGTTTGGCACTACCGCTGACTTATTTAAGCCTACATATCAGATTGCTAGAGGTAAAAACAAAGGTGCAACTGTAAGTGACAAGGGTATATGGAGATTCAAAAGTGAGCCGTCAGACGCACGTAATAAAAGTAGCAGAGGTAATGTAATATATAAAAGTATATTAGATATACTTTCTATAGACCTTGAACAGGTAGAGGTAGATGGTATTATTATGCGAAGGTTACCAGAGCTTACAAAAGAAAACGTAGTAGGAAAGAAGGTTTTAATTAGCGTACAGGATGATGACTACAAGTCTAACTACGGAAGACTAGCATCTAAAGTTGCAATGATACACAGTGAGTGGGTAGATGACAAATCAGAATCAAATTAAAATAAACAATCACAAAAGTATAGAGTCTGAAGAGGCACTAATTGCTTCTGTGATTACGGACAGTAGAGAGATTGAGAAAGTTAACTCTATAATTAAAACAAAGATGTTCTACAGTAAGTTCAATCAAGTAGTATGGGATAAGATTATATCTATGCAAAAGAATGGAGTTAAGGTAGACTTAACAACTGTTACTTCTCAGTTAAATAACAATAACGATACTAGCATAGCAGATAGTCCTGTCTTTAAGATTACAGGTTACTTTGATAATATGTCTATATCATCTAATGCGGTTCAGTATGCAAAGAATGTATACGAAAAGTATGAGCTGCGTAATATAGAAGACCTAGCTACGCAGTTAAAGGGAAGTATAGGAAAGGATAATATTAAAACTGTTGATGCATTAACTAACGTACATAAAAGGATTAGTAACGTATTAAGTGTACACGGAGATGATAAGTTTCATTTACGTAGTGCGCTTGAGAAAGCTATACAAGATATGTACAACAAAGATAATACTATACAGTTTGGATTCCCCGGACTAGATAATCTTATAGGTGGTATGAGACGTGGAGAAATTACTACGATTGCAGGTAGGCCCGGTCATTTTAAAAGTACAATGGCTATAAACGTAGTGCATAATCTTTTATCTAATGGGTACAAGGTTCTTGTGTTTAACAGGGAGATGAAGAATGAATCTATGTTAGCTAAGTTAATTGTAGCTGACTCGGAACAAATAGATTACTCTAGGGTTGTGACTGGTACGTATACAGATAAAGACAAAGAAGATATCGCTGAAACTAAAAAGAAGTTATTAAAAAAGTATGGTAAGAATTTAATAATGAAAGATAGAAGTAACGACTTTGAGTCTACAGTATCTATTATAAGGCAAGTAAAACCAGACGTAGTTGTAGATGATTACATTGGGCTTGCTACACTTAGAGGTGTTGAAGACCCTAGACTTCGCATAGATAACATAATGAAAGAATATAAAATGCTATGTAAAGCCTATGATATGTCTGCAATAATTGTATCGCAGTTAAATAGAAAGTGTGAAGAGCGTACAAATAAGAGACCTATCCCATCAGACTTACGTGAAAGTGGCTCTATAGAACAAGACTCAGAGACAATACTGTTTATGTTTTATGAGTATAGATACTTACAGGATGGTTCTAAGAACGGAGAGTTCGGTATAGATGTAGTAGTTGGTAAGAATAGGTATGGTAAAACAGGAACAGTAGAGTTAGGTGTAGTAGGAGAAAGATGTAAGATATATGACCATCATTCTATTGCGTTAGCAGAAAAATATGAAATAGAGGAGAAAGGTAATGAGTAAAGAATTTTCTTTTAAAGTAAGAATAACTAAGTCTGAACTTAATATTATTGTAGAGTCTTTACGTAGGTTTAAAAAGCAATCTGACACCGTTCCCGTAATAAAGGATAGGGTTAATAGTTTGTTTGAAGACTTTAAGAAAATTAAAAGTGATGTAAAAAAAGTTGAAGAAAATAAAATAAATAAAAGAGAGGTAATATATGAGCAACCAAAAGCGTGTGAAGTCTGCGAGTAATGTTAGAAGAGGCAGGAGAAATAGGCAACGTGGCGCAGAGTTACAACGCTTACTAGTAAGTAAGTGTAAGGAGTTAGACCTTGACGCTCACAACCGAGACAGGGGTGGTGCAATGCACGAGAAAGGTGACGTTGAAATTGAAGGTGTGTTCTATGGATGTAAACGTAGAAAGAAAATACCTACATATATAATGCCGGAGAAGGAAGAAGTAGGTGTGGTATTCAGAGGTGAACGTATGCAACCTATGATTTCATATCCGCTTGATAAATTTTTAGTAATGCTAAAGATAGTAACGGACATAGAAAAAGATGCAGTAAATGGGGGTAGTAAATGAATTGTTGTTTATGTAAAGAAGAGATAGATGATAGGTATAGTAACAACGCAGAGCCTGTAAGCAGTGGAAGATGTTGTAACAGTTGCAATGAGCAAGTAGTAATACCAAATAGAATAGAAGAGATTTTAAAATGAATGATAATTTAAAAGACTTTATAGAACTTTACGCAGATGATGAGACTATAAAACTTGATGGCTACAACCATTGCATAATAGGGATTGATACAAATCAAAAAATAATATACGATGCAAATAAAATTATAGAAACACTAGCATCTGATATGACTACAGAAGAAGCGGTAGAATATTTTTACTATAACATAGAGGGTTCAAAACTAGGAGAGTTTAATCCAATATACGTATTTAAATATGAGGAAATAAAATGAGATTAAGTGAATGTTGTGATGCTAAAATAATTTATACTGATATTTGTAGTGATTGTAAAGAACATTGTGGAGTGTATGAGGAAGTAGAATGAAAATAAAAAAGAAATATAATAAAGATATTGTAAACTTAGTTAAAGAAAGATTGAAGCAAGGTAAGCGTGAGTACGGTGGAGAAATAGACATACACGACGGTAGAGATTGGAATCAAGAAGCTCTAGAAGAAATACTAGATTGCTGTGTTTACGTAGCGGCAAAGGTACTAGAGATAAAAGAGAAGGCAGGTAGTAAGATAAATAATTCGGGTGACGAAGTCGAATATAAGTATTAAATTAAGGTTAAGTATGGGAGAAAAAGCAATAGAAAGTAAGCCGTTAAAAGGTTTTGTATTTTTAAAAGACTTGAAAGAAGGTGCATCTTTTATAACAGATAATGGATTAGAAGGCACTGTAATCAATAGTAACGAGGGGAGCGTACTTTGTTATTTTACAGAGTATGAATGTGATGACGTAGAGTTAAAGAAATATTGGCTCAAAAATCATAAGAGAATCGCTCCGGAAACGAACGTAAAAAAGAAAGGAAGTTAATGTATGTCTGATTATGATAATACAAACTCTGGTGCGTTGTTTAAGAACAACACTAAAGAGGAGGGCGATAGTCGTCCAGATATGACAGGAGTAGTAGACGTAAATGGTAAAGAGTATAGGTTATCAGCTTGGTCTAATACTTCTTCAAAGGGTATGAAGTACTTATCACTTAGGGTTTCAGAGAAGTTAGAGGAGTCTCAGAAACAACCTAGTGGTGACGTACCCTTTTAAATAAAACGATAAGTAGCCTGTGGTTCACCCCCTCTTCTATATGCCCTACTGAGTTATCCCCTCAGTATAACCACAGGCTACACAACTGAGAAATAAATATGAATTTAAGTCATCCACCAAAAGTTAAATATTTTAAAGATAGAGTTAAGAAAGACCCTACTGTTAGGGATAAGTATATAAAAAAATTACACTCTTGGGATTCAAAACGAACTGATAGCAAGTTAAAGTTGTGTACCGAGTGTAATAAAGTTTGGGAAACTTGCAAGAGAACACAAAATAATAAACTTGTATTAAGTTATAATTACTATGATGACTTCCCAACGTTAGGAAAAAGACGTAAGGTGTGTCCAAGATGTAGGGTTCAAGATGATTAAAGTTTACAAGTATTATATGTCTGGTTGGCGCTAACAAATAACAAAGTAAAATAAAATAACTTGAACCCTATTAGAAAATGTAAGTCTTGTGAATTAACGCAGAACTATACTTTATTTCCGGACAGTGGGAAGGTCAGCAATATTACAGGTGAGCCATACAGGAGAAAAGAATGTAGGGAATGCTACAATCTTAGGAAAAGAAACTATAAAAGAAATAAAAAAAGAACTTTAAAAATAATTAAAGAGAATCTTTGTTGTGTTGGATGCGGTTACTCTAAACAAAATAATATTTTTTTTACACCAAGCGCCTTAGAATTTCATCACAAAGATGGAGACAAAGAACACAACGTTTCAAATATGATACAACAGTTTGGTTTTTCATTAGAGAAAATAGTAGAAGAAATAAATAAAACAATTATAGTTTGTTGTATGTGCCATAGAGAACACCACTACGGGAATAGAAGCTTTAAAGAAAACAAAAAATTAAATATAGATTATAAAAAAGTTCAAAAATTATATGATAAAATATTAAAAGATGTTTAGTTACTGTAATATAAAAAATAAAATATGTCCTATGGCTACTAAAGATACGTATGACCCTGTAGAAAAAACATATCTATGGAAAGAGTATACGTATTGTGGAGCAATGACAGGTTGTTCTGATACTAGAGTTGATAACTTAGATACGTGTTGGTTAGATATGAAGAAAGGTCAACGTACAAAACATAATAAAAGAATTAATGAGATAATAAAAATAGAGAGGGGTAATGAAGCAAATAGAAAAAAATATAATAAAGAGATACAATCAACAGTTTCCCAATAGCAAACTAACACTCAGTGATTATGAGTACGAAAGATTTGATGCCTATAATAATTACTGTGTTGTTGAAGTAAAGCACAGACATACGTGGTACAATAAACAACTAATAGAATTTGATAAATTTTCTTACAATAGTTGGTTTGCTCACATTAATAATAAGAAATTTCTTTACGTAGTATCTTATAGAAATGAGATAATAATTTTTAACATTACTGATTTAAATAAAAAGAAATATAATTTTAATTGGGAGTATAAAGAGATGCCAAAGCAAACTGAATTTGATGATAATAAAAAAATTGTAAAGTTTGTAGGTTACTTAGATTTAGATATGCTAAGGTCTTCAAACTCTGTATATCAATTTGAAGTACTTTAAAAGCTTTCAAAATTTAAATAGTTATTACGCATAATTGTATCTAGCATTCGCATCCTATCATCGTAAATATTTACTAGTTCTTCTACGTTCTTAAGGTTTTCTGGAGATAAAGTTTTTTTATAATTCTTTGCTGTGCTTACTCCTCTTTCTATTTTATCCCAATCTTTAGGGTACGGTCTAAGCTTTTGACTCATACTAGATTTAATAGCGGTATGTGCCTCTCCCCTTATTGTTCTTTTGTAAACGTTTTTATTTTGAGACGCATACTTATTAGCTATCTTATGTTCTATGAACGCTCGTGTTTTTAAAAAATCTTTTTCAAAATATTTTTTATCTCCTGCTATTAAAGATTGTGATAATAACTTAAAGTATGCTTGCTTATCTGTAAATTCACCCTTCTTAATAGTAGCTTCTAAGCCCACTCGTTTTCTTTTGTTACCAAATTGTTGATAGTTATCTAGGAATTGACCTTGTAATCTTCTTTGGTCTTCAAATTTTTTATTAATATCTTTGTTGTAGTTCTTATAGCCATCCAATACTTGCTTAACTAACGTAACTTGTTTACTAGCGTACGCTAATGTGGTCTTACTTGCTACGTCTAAATCTTTTATTTCTGAAAGACTCTTTGTAAAATTATAAAACTCGGCTCCAAACTCTATAGGCACGGGCATATAAGAATCTATAACTCCGCCATAACCATCAAAAACATTACTGAGTAATCCCAGTGCTTCACCCCTAACCGCATAATCAAATAATTGTGCTGGTAATTTCTTAAAATCTTTACCAATCAAATCTTTGCCAAGAGCATTTTCATAATATAAATTATATAACGCCATCCCGGTTAGTGTGCTGCCAGCTGCATATTTAAAAAGCGGGAAAGGGTTGCCGTCATTTATAAACGGAACAACTGCTCTGTTGTACGTATTTTCTGTAACTCTATACGCAGTTCTATAAAATAGTGTAAGAGGCTTTACGTTATTCTTTGCCATCCACGTAGGTATGTAAGGTAATTGGGTTGCGCCCTGAGTCGCTGCCTGAGATTTAAAAAGGCCCCTCTTGTATATGTCATCAAATTTTTTATCAGATTCTAAAGCTAAACTAAAAGCATTATCTCCAAAAGATTTTCGTTTTTTTAGTTCGCCTATCATATAGTCTATTTCAGAATCATCTATTTTTATTGTACCTTTTAATAATTCCCTAGCTTTTTTTACATCCTTAACTAGTGAACTGTTTTTATTTTTTATTAAAGTCTCAAAAGAATCTCTCATAACTACGTCAGATACTGCAACCGATGCTCTTCTGTTAAGTTTTTCAACGTGTCTAAATAGAAAAGCAGGATTTAAAGTTCCCCTAGTTAAGAATAAATCATCAACTGATTCAGAAGTAGCGCCCGTAACTGAGGTTAAATCACTGTAAGACTTATAGTTTTTAATAAGTTTAGAGTATGATTTTAATAATTTTATTGTACCAAATGACGTAAGGTTTTGCACTTGTCCTGTAAGAAAGTTTTTAATTGCGGCACTTGGCCCAGAAAGATACGAACTAGAAATAGCTGTAGTTAGACCACTACCAAAAGAAGAGAAAGCAGTTTGTTTTTCACCACCAAGTAGTAACTCTAAAGTTTCTTTTGTGTACGTACCTGCTCCTTCCATACCTTTTTTTGCTGTCTCAAATTCTATTGCTCCCATAAGTCTCTTTACAGTATTTCCATTAACGCCATCAATGTCAAAATTTCTAGCTAGCGCTATAGAGTTTGACATTTTATTACCATAAAAATTTATTATCTTACCAAAATCTTTTTCATATATTTCAAATACGTCACCAATAATTCTTGTTTGATTGTCTGCGTCAACAATAGATTGCCCCTTTTTAAATGTGTTTACATTGGGTAGCTCATCTAATTGTATAACCTTACCAGTATTTTTTTCTAATAACATATACGGAGGGATGTCTATTTTTCTAGTATCTAAAATACCAAGAGGTTTATTAGGATTAGAAAACATACTGATTGAACCTCTAAATATTTCCCTCTCTTGCTTAGTAGCTTTTGGATTAGCCCTATCAAACGTTGCCATTAATTGTCGCTCTAACTTCATAGGGTTTTTAAGAAATAATTTTTGCGCATCCTTAGATAGGACATAAGGCACGTAATTTTCTACGTAAGCAGATTTTTCTAGTGTTTTATTTACATCTACGCTAACTATCTTACCATCCTTACCTTTTACTTTACTTCCTTTGCGTTGAATGATTTTTAATATGTCTCCATTTTCAAAAGAATCATCAGAGACTTTTATTAAATTTCCTTTCTTATCATAAACAGATAAGAAATCTACAAACTTACCTTTACTATTTTGTATTTGTCCTCCGTACCTTGAGTACTCTACAACCATTTCATCTAAGAAATTTCTAGCTTGTTTGTTTAAATCTTTTGAGTCTTTCATTGGATTAGGATTAGATAATAACGCAAGTTTTTTATCTCCAAGCGCACCCGTTACGTTAGATAGTTGACCCCTACTTAATTTAAAAGAACTTTTTAAATCATTTACAAACTTAGAAAAAGAACCACGTATTAAATTTTTTGTTACAGTATAGTCTGTTACCTTCTTAGATAACTCCTGACCTGCTACTCCAAATTGCATAAAGTTAGACTCAGGACTAAATGCATATTTTCTAATAGCGTTAAAATTATTTTTGTTTTTAAAAAAACTATCAGAAATCTGGAAAGGAAGTACGTCATCTAGCTTTGCTTTTTTAATATTTTTTAATTTGTACTCAGGCTTTAACATATTTTTATACGTAGTCAATTCTTCTATTGTCATCCTGTCTGACTTGCCGTAAGACCTAGTAAACCCAGAGCGTTTTAAACTAAAAGATTCTTTACTTCCTATTCCTAATTCATTCTCTAGTTTAGATATAGACTTGACTAAACTCTGATGTTCTTTATATGATTGAGGACTAATATTTTTTAAATCTTTACCTTGCTTTAAATTAAAAGGATTCTTTTTAGTATAAGACCTGAGTATTTTTTTGTTATCAGGTATTACACTTTTAAAGTCTTTATAAAATATGTTTAACACTTCTTGTTTTGTTTTGCCTGATATATTTTTAACACCTGACAAATCATTTTTATCTTTTAATATTGTATATGTAAGTCGCTGACCGCCATCTTTTGTTTCTTTTATGGTTTGCAACTGGACTAGTTGATTTGTTTTATCACCACCTGACTTACCTATAAATCTATTACGTAAATACTCTGGTCTTTTTGTAGCTAATAATAACTTTACTTCATCTACATTTAAAGATTCTATTAAGTTTTTACTTACAGACTTATCACTAATCGCAGTAGAGATACCGTCTTTTACTAATTGTTTTACACGTAGGTTATCTGCTCCTACGCCAATGTAATGAGCTGCCGTAAATATAGCTCCGTCAATTAAGTTATCTGTTGTTGTAGTCTCTGAACCTTTTTTTCCACTGCTGCCAACACCAGCAAGAGAAGCGCCAACCCCAGAGCTAAAGACTATTCCGGCTTCTAAACCTAAACCTCGCTTACTATTTTCTGCTAATCCTAATATCTTACCTGCTCCTAAGACTCTGGGCAATCCACCTAGTGTCATAAAGAAAGCATCGCCTATTGGTTTAGTTATTCTTTCAGATATATTTATATCACCTTCTTCATTACGTAATGGTATTGTTTTCTGAAACATAATACCTGACGCAACTAAATTATTAACACCTAAATCAATAGCATTAGCTGCACGTATAGACATTTCATTACCAGAACTTTTAACTCCTTTGACACGTGATAAAAACTTACCCATACTGTATTCACCAGAGCCTACTTTCGTAATAAATTTTCTGTAATTTTCAGACCTACCAAGTAACGTATTATTTTTTATAACACCAGCAGCATCTAACGCTGCGTCTATTTTAGCTTCTTGACTTGCTACTCTTCCTAAATATCTTGCTTTACCACTACCTGCTGAAGCAGCTTTTGCTATTTTACGTAACCTTGCTACCTCTGTATACCCTTTATTTGCAGTAACTAATGCCTTGGTTGCCTTTGCTCCTGTGCCTGCAATTTTTAAACCACCTAGTACGCCACCTGTTGCAAATAAACCAGAGCCAAAACCAATTATTTGACCTGCTACCCCTGCAACTTTTTCTGATAGATTATCTGGAGCTTGATAGTCTCCGGTAAGGTCTATAGGTACTGGAGATAACCCTTCAAGAAAGTTAGAAACAAAACGTTTAGTAAGACCGGGGTCTTGCTTTAAACTTTCTTGTTCGTTACGTATAAAGTTATCATCTTCTTCTAATTGTTCTTGCGTAATGTTACCTAATAAACTTATAGGTTCATCTATTAAATTTACGTCTTTAAATAAATCAAAAGATTCTTCTTCTTTCTCTTCTTCTATTAAATTTACGCCTTCAAATAAATTAATATTATTAACAGGCTCATCTATTAAAGTTACGCCTTCAAATAGATTGTTTCCATTTGCCATAAGCTATCTATACGTTCCACTTATTATTCTTTGTATTAAATTTTTTAATTCTTGAGGTGATTGATTGTTAGTTAATTTTTTTGAAGAGCTTAGAGATTTATAAAAATCATTAGTATATTTTTCATTTGAAAAATCACCGGTATCAAGGTTAATATATCCTTCAAATTTAGATTTTATTTCTTCTTGTATCTTTAGAATTTTATTTCTAAACGGAGTAAGTTGTTTTTCTATGTAACCCTCTGGTAACCTTTCTTTATATTTATCTAATCTTATCTCTTCTTTTTGTAATAAAGCTATGGCTTTTGGTAAAGCATTTAAAGGTTTAACTATTTGCATACTTGCAGTTTTAGGACTATTTGCTACGTATTTATTTGGGTTATCTTCAATCTGCTTTACACCGCTAGGGTCTTTAAACTCAGAAATATCCTCTCCAAAGTTTAAATTTTCTAATGTTAAATCATCTGCTATACCTTCTGATTGAGGAGGTATATTTGAAACTGGTCTTGCTACGTCAGGTAAGGGCGGACTAGTTATAACAGGCTCTGTCTTAATAGAATCTACATTAGCAGGGTCTACTGCCCCCTCTGTAACAACAGGCTTTCCGACAACAGATGGAAACCCTTGCGTAGTTTTAATCGTATCATTAAATATACCAATCTTACTTAAACTATCTAAAAATTCAGGGCTTGTTAGAGATAGGTCTTTATTTTCAACGCTATAAGTATTTACAATACTTTTTATTTCTTGAAGTTGAGGATGATTTTGTAAGAAAGATTGTTGTTCTGATTTATTTAATCCCTTAAAACTATTTATGTTACCAGTTATGACTTTGTCTTTATCACTAAGATTATTAGTAGTATTATTAGAGCTAATAGGGATAGTAGCAAAGCCAAGTTTTTTATAAAAACTATTTATATTTTGTTTTGAAACTCTTTTTTCTTCTTCTAATCTTTCTATATCTTTTTGTAATTTAATTACTATATCTCCCTTATATGTGTCATTAGATATTTGTCCTAATTTTCTATTTATACTATCATTAACGTTACGTATATCACTTCGAAAACCACTTAATATAGAAGTTTGTTCTTTAGTAATCCCTTTTTTCTCTAATGTTGATGCAAGAAATTTTGAACCGTCAATAGGGCTTAAAGCTCTAAAAGTTTTTCTATCTTTATCTGAATCAAATAAAACATCTATATGTGAAACTTCATCTCCTTTTTCATTTTCAAATTTTCCATATGCAAGGTCATAATATTCTGCGTTACCTCTATACTTTGCAGTCATATCCATAAGCATTTTATCTTTTGATACTCCAAACATTCCCTTACCAGTAGGATTTATTGCCATATACTCATCTAATAATTTCTTACCTTCTTTTTCTTTACCTTCAAAAGTATATTTTTTAGTCATTATTTCATTAATATTTTCACCTTGAAATATTTCTTCAAACTTAGACAGTCTAATAGCACCTACTTCTGAAACATCTAACCTAGAAGTTAATATACGTCGTAATTTTGGGTCAGACATTTCACTTATTGTAGCCCTAGCTTCTAATCTATCAGCTTCTGATTTTAAATCAATATCTTTTAACCCACCCATAAGTACGTTATCAGTAGCTCTGTCTTCACTTCTTTGATATCTATCTTGTTCAATATCAAGTTGTTCTCTACGTAAATCAGATTGTATTTGTTGTTGCTGTACTTGTGAATCTAGTTGCTTACCTTGTAAATACGTTTGACTTGCACGTTCAAATGCATTATCTAACGTATTAGCTATTACTTCGGCAGTACTAACTTGACGTGGCTGTATAGATATGTCAGAAAATTCTAATAAGTTACGTGGGCTACGTAATTGTTTTGTTATTTTACTTGGGTCAAATCCGTTTGCCATAATTATCCTCCTGTCTCTGCGTTCATTCCAGCCCCTGTTCTCCAACCTCCGAATGTACCATCTTCCCTATAAAAAGCATAAAATGTATGCTGTCCATATACGGGACTGCTGTAACTAAACGTTGCTCCTTGAGAAGGCTCTGGTGGATTCCATTGAGCTGAATTTCTAATTTGATTAAACTGTTCCCCTGTTAGTCTTTGACTTCCAGAAGAATCTACATTTGAAGTATCGCTAGTTCCTACTGTTTGTAATATATTTTCTGGTGTCTCTTGATTAAAACTAGTTAGTAAGTCAGATATTGAATCTTGATAACCTAATCTTTCTTGTCTAACTCCTGACGTAAGACTTAGTAATGCGCTAGAAAAAGCAGAACCATATTGATTTTGTAAGCCACTACGTGTATCATCAACAGTTGATTGTATACTGCCTGAACCTGAAAAACCTGACTGAGCAGATTGTTCTCTAGCTTCGCCCATTATCCCACCTAGTTGACCAACAGCTCCTTGATAACCTTCTTGTACTCCAGAGCGAAATTGAGTACGTAACATTTCTTCATTGTATGCATCATACTCTGGTATCATACTTCCATAAGTTAATCCAGTGTCAGGGTCTTCTGTGTTTAAAAATTCTGACGTAGGTGCAATGCCTAAATCTCCATAAGCTTGTTGAGTATCATACGTAGGTGTTGTAGTAGTAAACTCTTCATAGTATTCATAGGGGTTTACTGTATTATGTCCGGGTACGTGTGCCATTTAGTTATCCATTATATCTATTAATAGTTGAGCGCAACCTAGACTGAGCATCTGATACATTAGCAGGTCTTGTAGGCATATTTATTCCTGATGGTATATAGTTACCACTTCCAATAGTGTTTTGAATAGAATCAAACACATTCATTTGAGGTATTGTTTTAAGTGGGTTGTAATCACTTGTTGGTAATGATGGTACAGGGTTAGTGCTTGATGGAATTATCGAATCAAATGAAGGGAAAAGACTAACCTTGGGCATATCTAATGGAGAATCTTGTATCATTTCTGTCATATCAAATCCTAAATCAGGAGCTTGTCCTGAACCCATATTAGATAATGCATCAAATCCCTGTTGATTGGCTTTTGCAATTTTTCTAGCTTGTACATTTTGCATAAAATTTTGTCCCATTTGTTGTTGCGCTGGACTTACACCACCAAGTAACTGCCCTACGCTAGGGGTAGCAGACTTACGTTGGTTATATAAAAATTTTGTCATTTTATCAGCATCTTCACCGGGAGCTTCACCTAAATCAAGTAAAGGTTTGTTTAAAAAATTTGATGTACTATCTCCAAACGTACCTGCTTGACCTGCTGCTACTGTTTGCTTAGCAAGTCCTGCACCTATTCTGTATAAATCAGCGGCATACTGCGCATCTGTAGCTTGCTCTTCTGTTGACTTTAAATTTTCAGCACCTTTTGAAACGTCCTTTGCAGTTTGTCCTACAAATAATAAATTAGATAGAGGGTCAGTAAAATCAGTACGTATATCTTCTGCTTTTTCTGATTGCTTTTTAGATAAAGAACCTTCTGCGTAACCAGATACCCCACTTACTGCAAGGCCAGCTCCAGAAAGTAATGGATTACCTATGTAGGCTCCAGCTTTAGTTACCATATTACCTAACTTACCAAGCGCACCCCATAGTCCTCGTTTGTTAGAACGTTTTTCTTTATCGCTATTATACTTACTAATAGCATTTTCCATATCCTTAATAGCGGATTGCAATCTTTCTGTTTCAGATTGTTTAATACGTGATGCTGCTACTGCGGCACGTGCTGATGTACTTCTAGTACGTAATGCCATTTAAATACCTATACTTTTTTACTATATAATATACAATATTCATAGCTAATTATAAAACAATTTCTACTTCCCAAACAGATGTAACATACCAATCTATAGTTCCAGATGAATCTGAACTTGATTGTACAAACAACCCTGCTTTTTTACCAGCTTCTATAGTTGGTGTGTTATTAAAATCTGATTTACTTACAGTAATCATTGTATCACTAGATAGTGTTGCTTCGTATGTAAATGTAGCTATAGAATCAACAGTTGTATCCCCATCGTCTTGTTTGTCTAGTCCAAATGTAAAATTAGCTGTTCCATCGCTTAATGTTTCTGGTCTAAAATATAATTTATTTAATGTCATTTTAAAAGGAGTTAGTAAAGACCGTTGACAACTGTTCATATCACTTCCTTCACTACTTGTACTCCAAGGTAAATAAACCTTATCAGTGTTTAAATCATCGATAAAATTATGAATAATAAAATGATATTGAATACCAAGTATGTGACTTTTTACATTTAAATTTCCTTTTACTGTAAGATTTTTATCTACAATTTGATTACCATTAGAAGACATATAACTTTTATATATCCTACCATATTTTTTCTTACGTATAGAAAGTTGTTCATTGTTTGACTTTGAGATAGATACCTGTCCATCAGACATACTATTTATAGAAAGATTACCATCTGATTCTAATGAATCCTGTTTGGTATTTATTATTCTACGTATATCTCTATTAGCCATCGGATATTGTTTTATTACGTATTACTCTATACTCTATTGATATTTCATTTATTTCAAAAGTACCACTACTAGGAAGTAAAATTTTAAATTGGATACTACCGCAAGGAATTGGGCTTGAAGAAGTAAATGTAGCTACATCATAGTCTGCTGTTATACCTAAAGTTTTAGTAGCAAAAGAACCAAAATCTTGTTTACCATTTATAGAATGCTGTAATGGGTTAGCTTGTGATGCTGACGTTTTATATGTTATTGTAACTGAATAAACTTTTTTGATAGTAGATGGGTCACCAAAATCTATATCTCTAGTAATTAATTCTTGAGTACCAATAGAAAGGGGTACAGGTAAATACTTAAATATATCTGTTTCATCTACATCTTCTTGCTTTACGATACATAAATTATTATTCCAATCGTGAAAAAAATTAGTATATATATAACTATCATCAATTAAACCATCTAAATGAGCCCACCCCCCAGTGTTGAAGTCAAATACAAATGCATTATCGCTATCATCACTAAGGTTAGCAGGGCTTCTCATTATAACTAAAGAGTTACTCATAGCCTCATAGCCAATCATAGCATCTTTTATATTAAGTGAACCATTTACAAAGTCAGCCCATTTTATTATAGAAGTTCCAGCACTTGTCTGTTCGTTAACTCCTAATTTTTTATCAATTAAATTAGTAATTTTTTCTCCATCATAAAGATAGCAACCTGTTTCAGATACCCAAGCAACTCCATATTTTGTATTCGTTACACTGTATTTAAAATTTACACCGCCATAACGAACAGTATCCTCTAAGTACCAATTAGCAGGATTGGGACTAGCTATATTAATTACGTGAAGTAAGTTATGTTTATACGCTAGTATTCTATCTGCAAATGTTTTTATTGCTACGTATTCTCCATAGTCACCCTTAGATACATCAATAAAATTATTTTCTAAAAACGTATCGAATCTATTTATCTCACTATACATTAACCTATCGCCATACTTTTCAAGCTCTCCTGTATATCCAGATGTTCTTACATTTACTATAAAAGCTCTCCTATTAGCAACAACCACATCTTTATACATTTCGTTTTGTTTACCAATAGATATAAATTTTGTTTGACTGGAAAAACCATTTATAGTTGTATAAGTATCTATGTTTGGTTCTTTGCAGTTACCAACTGCATCTGGGATAACTTCAAATCCTATACCGTTAGATGAATATACCCAAGTTTTAAAAGCTCCTGTAAGAGAACTCCTAACACCTTGTACTATATCTATATCTAATAATAACGTAAGCTCATCATCTGATTCGTAACGCCTAATGTATATTCTGCCACCAGATACTCTACCTTCGTAAGCTACATCAGCAAAAACTGCAACACGTAAAGATTTTCCACCACTTGCTGTGTGCGTAAAAGCAACATTACTTGATGCCCCTGTTCCCATTCTAATTGGTAACGATTCCTGATTACCATCATAAATAAAAGTTTGATGAAATTCATATACATCAGGTAACCAATCACCATCAGATGAACCATTTGCAACAGATATATTCCAACCAATTCCTCTGTTAATTATTGGAGTAGCGTGTTCTGCGTAAGCAATAGGAGCAGTACCTGTTAATGAACCACCATATGCTCTTTGATATGTTATATCAGAACCTGTTGATGGAGTTTTACAAGTTAAATATTCATTAGGAGCTGCACCAAAAGCTGTACCTATTGTTATAACTTCACCTGTAAAAGATTGGTCTAAAATATCTTTAGTATCATTATTATTTTCAAATGTAAAACCAGTAGCAGCTAAATCACTTACGGCAGTTTTTAATTTTACATCTTCAGTATCCCCACTTAAATCAGCATCTTCATTAGCTTCTTTTGCTCTTGCAACACCATTGTTGCTAGAGTTATAATAATTACCAGCTGTGTTTGCAGTAAAATTAGTTCCAGCATAAGCATAAGTAAGGCCAGCAGAAGACAATGGAGGGGATAAAGTATTAGGGTGTTGTTGCCATTCTGAAAATATAGGAGATAAACTACTGTCATTTGAATTTGCAAATTGGTCACGTTGTATAAATCCAAACCACTTAATAGAAGATTCACATTCTTCATTTATATTGCAACTACGCAATGCTTCATCTACAAAAAAATATATATATTTAGCTGGTAATCCAGAAAGAGTTGGTGTTATAGCATCGGTAGTCCAACCATTACCCCTTGTTGCTGGAGCAGTAGTATTGTTAGTAGACCAAACATCAATATTACCGCTACCAGCTGCATCAGCCATAGCGCATAATTTATCTCCAGTTGCTCTAATAACTTCTATACGTAAATCCCTACTACTATTAGAAGATTCAGAAACTATCGCACGACCTTTTAAAACGTAATATACATCATCGTCAGACCCACCTGTTTCATTTAAAATAATAGATGAAACTGTGAATATACCATTGTTACTTGCAGTTCCTGATATTTTTAATGTATCACCAACTTTAATTCTATTAGATGTATATATATCGGTAGTACTTGCATTTTCACCACCTTTTAATTTCATATATTGTTGTTGTGGAATAGCCATATTTATCTAGGTTGTTCTTCATAATTAAAAGTAACACTGGGGTCAGGAGACGTAGCAGTTTGACCAAAACTAATTTGACCATTACTTGAGTCGCCTATTACTAAAGCACCACCACCTGTTTTTACCAATGTTATAGTTTCATTATTATCTAAACCGTGGTCAGATTCAAAATAAAAGACTCCGTAACCACCTGCGTTTATTATAGTATTACTAGAAAGAACAATGTTAACATTAGTGCCAGATATATATTCTGTTAAATCAGTAGAACCATCGTTTGATTCTATATGGGCATAAAGACCTCCAGCTGTTTTAAGTTTACCAATAGCATCTACAGAAAAGTTATTCATATAACTAGATTCGTTTTCAGCTATATCTCTAGAGTCACGTTTTGTATTCATACCTCCAGAAAAGTCACGTATAATTAACTTCTGTTTAGGCATTACGTTATCCTTTTATTTCTACGTGTAATAAATCATCAAAGCCATTGTCTGCTACTTCACCATCACTATCCCAGTCTCCGCCCCAACGAATTGGTACGTTTAACTGTTGACCTATACCACGTATCATACCACCCATATAATGAAATCTTTCTCTATCTTTCCAATTAATAGGATAGGGCGCTACATCTACAGCTTTACCTAATAAATGCTTTGAGTATTTTGTTTTACTAGCGCCTTGCTTTACTAACTCTATTTGTCTTTCCTCTGTACGTAATCCTTCAATAATTGTTACGTCCATTATTTTTACGAGTTCATTTAAAACATTTACAAGTTTAGTGTCTACACCTCTTAAGCGCTCTTTACTTCTTTTACCAAACTTAGGCATTAGAATTTCCAAACCATTTTTACTACAGCCATCATTACGTCCATACATTCTTTAGCGATAGCTTGTTGTTCTGCTTTAGTAATTTTACCATCTTTAGATGCTTCGTGATATTTTTTAGCGACTTCTTTTAATTCCTTTACAACTATCCTATACTTAGTAGCTACCATAGTACCAACAGCACCAAGTATAATCACCATTAAGTAAGCAAAGTTTTGCCAATTCATCCAGTCCATTATTTATTCTCCTTTAGTATTTGTTTTATTTCCGCAATATCTTCCATCATTACGTCTAATTTATATGTAATTAATTCTCTATCAGCAGCTACATCTCTTATGTTTGCTTTTGTTTCTAATTCTTTACGTATCATATCTACATCATACTGCATAAAACCAAAAGCTAGTATCATTGAACATACTAACGTAATAATAGTTATAACGTTTTCAATAGATATATTTGTGTTCAATTTCATTTTGCCTTTCTTACTTTTCTTGCTACGGATTTACTATACTTAGCTTTTTGTTTACCAGCTTTACTGGCTGCTCTTTTTTTTTTATTAGTACTAGCTTTTTGACTACTAGTAAGACTTTTACGTACTGACTCTGGTAAATATCTACCTCTTTTTTTCTTAGGTTTTTTCTTATCCCCTTTACTTACGTAATCCCATTTTTGTTTAGACCACTTACTTAAACTGTTACTAGAAGATTTCTTACCTTTATATCCACCGCCTGCTTTTTTATAACGTGCCGTAGCAATTTGTGCTTTACGTGCAGACCACTGACCTTTACTTCCGCCTTTGTTACTAGACTTAACGCTAGAAACAATACGTTTCCACAATGCAGGTTTAGTTTTAGTAGCTGATTTTGTAGCCATTATTTCTTTTTATGTTTTGACTGTACCTTAAAAGATGCAGATAAACTAGCTCCTTTATGTGACTTGTAACCGCCACTAGGATTTTTCATTAACTTAAATCCTCTTCCAGCTTTCATCCAATGAAATCCTGCTGGTGCTTTTACTTTTTTATTCATATAACTATTTCTACCACTTTACTTTGTCAGCCCAATAAGCTGCTGACATTTTACCTTTAGCAATATTTTTACCGTGACGTGCTTTAAAAGATTTACGTCTTGCTTTTTGCTTAGCTGATTCACCTGCTTTAGGTTTACCTGCCGTCTTTACGCCTTGCTGTCCAAAACGTATTGTTTTAATTTTACTTCCAACCTTAGCTACAACTACGTGTGATTTTTTAGGATGACTTGGAGTACGTTTAGGTTTATTAAAACCTGCAACACCAGCTCTTGATAGTCTTGAATCTTTTTTCTTTGGCATATTAACTCCTAATGTTTTCCATTTAATCTACTAATAATACCTTTTATTTCCGATACCTGATTATCAAGGTCATTAATCTCCTTCGTAATCGAATCAAACTTTCTGTCCAGCTTGTCGTCACTCTGATTCCAGCGGTTAATAAGCTTAATAACCATACCTTCCATATTCTCAAGTGTTTCACTTTGACCTCTATTTTCTGTCTTCAAGTCTTTTAAATCCTCTGCTTGTGTAGTTCCTCTTTTGTTCATAGAGTAAACGACATACACTAACAAAGCTCCTACGACACCTATCATACCCGCTTCGCTGTAGACTTCTAAAAAATTCATTATCTTTTTCTCCGCACTTCACGATTTATAAAATAGTTATGATTAAAGTCATCTTCGTTTAAGATTATTTTTTCTTTCTTTTTTTCTTTCCCCAAGATAAGGGATTTAAATTTAATTCTGTTTGATACCATTCTAACTGTTCTTGCATTTGTGTTATTTTTACTTCTTCTTCTGCTATATGTTTGCTG
>Ga0208134_1000185_pt1 | contig 39032 bp, 69 predicted proteins | sample VirMetDEL_Mar_31_FD_184515 | JGI IMG/M metagenome (GOLD analysis project Ga0208134, IMG submission 184515) | Aqueous microbial communities from the Delaware River and Bay under freshwater to marine salinity gradient to study organic matter... | ecosystem: Environmental > Aquatic > Marine >...
TTTAATGCAGCATAATGTGCATTACCTGATTCACAATACATTCTAAGTTCTGATTGTGAACCTGTATTTTTTAAATCTATAATACCACCACCAACACTTACTGTACCAGCTATAATAGCATTACCACTTACTGATACATCATCTTTAAAATGTGCATATCCTGTAACACTTAATGTAGAACCAAGTTGTACTGCTCCTGCAATAGTTACATGTCCACCTACATTTATATCACCTGATACAGATACATCACTTTCAAATTCTGCTTTACCTGTTATATTAGATGTACCACCTATTGATGTATTACCTACTACATCTAAAGTACCACCTACTCCTAGATTTGCTGTCATAGTGGTATTACCTACAATAGTAGCAGTACCACCTACATAAAGTGTTCCACCTATTGTAGCATTATTAACTGATATGTTACCTGATATAGCTCCTGAAGGTACGTTTGTTAAATTAGCTCCATCACCATAAAAAGCACTTGCACAAACTCTAGCATTTGTAGCTTGTACATTAGCACCACTTATAGTAACTGTACCACCTACAACTAATCCACCAGATACAGATACATCATCTTCAAATTCTGCTTTACCTGTTGCTAAGAATGTACCACCTATAGATGTATTACCTGCTACATCTAATGTACTACCCATACTTACTGCACCTGCAATAGTAGCATGACCTCCTATATTCATATCACCTGATACAGATACATCTCCATCAAATGTTGCATTACCTACGATTGTTACAGTTGATGCAAAGTTTGCTGCACCTCCTACAGATACTGTGTCTTTTAAATGTGTAGCTCCTGATACACTTAATGTTCCACCTACTACAGCATTAGCTACAGATATGTTTCCTGTAATTGGAATACCTGTAATATTTGTACCATCACCATAGAAAGCTGATGCACATACTTTTTCTGTAAAGGTTGCTACTCCAGCAACTTTAAGTGTACTACCAAGACTTGTTGCTCCTTTTAATATTGCTGATCCTGCTATTGTAGCTGTAGAATTAAAAGTTGCTGCACCTCCTACACTTAATGTACTTTGTAAATGTGCAGCTCCTGCAACTGTTACAGTTCCACCAAAGTTTGAATTACCACTAACAGATATATCATCATCAAAAGTTACTTTATCACCAAATGTTTTATTTGTTAATGTATCAGTAGTAGATGTACCTACTAATGTTGCAGTACTTACTGGTAATGTTATTGTTATATTACCACTAAAAGAAGAGTGTGGAGGAGCTTGTAAAGCTGCATAATGTGAGTTACCTGATTCACAATATAGTTTTATATTAGATTGTGCACCACCATTTTTTATTTGTATCTCTCCACCAGATACCATTATGTCACCACCAATAGTGACATTACCACCTATAGTAGCATTATTAGTAACTATTAAACTAGATACTGAAACATCTCCAGTAAATGTTATACCTGTTAAATTAGATCCATCACCATAGTATGCAGAAGCACATACTTTACTACCTACTAAAAGATCACCAGATACTGAAGCATCCTCTGATACTCCAAATTTACCTGCTACTTGTATTACACTTGTAGATATTTGTAATGCTGAATTAGTACCTTCACCTGATTGTACTTGTTGTAAATCACCTGTAACACCAGTATTAGTATCTGCACTTACATTTACTTTTAATAACTGTTTATATGTTTGTGATATTTGTTTGCTTGTTAGTGTACTCATGCGTTACTCCAATATCGTATTGTGCTATCATCCCAATCAAAATTAGCTTGTTGCCATTCTACATTTCTACCACCTGTATCAGGTCTTGGGTTTTGAATTACTGGGTTATCTCTTACATCTGGTATTTTATTTTGTGGATGGTTTTTTAAATCATATGCACCATCAAAACATGTTGAACAAATTAACATATCATAACTATTTAATTGCATTGTTCTATGTGGATAAACAAAACCACAGCAATCACACATAGCCATTGCATTACGATTAGTTGCCACTAGATATATCCTAACTTAGGTTTAATATAAAGACTTGCTCTTTCTCTATCTTCTTCCATAGCATATCCTAATTTTTCTTCATAGTTTGCTTTTAACATTTGTACTCTATCCATAGGTATGCCAGGTCTTTTCATTGCTAGTTGATATGATAAACCACATGTTAATGCTGGTAAAAATCTTTTAGGCATGTCTGCATTTTGTCCTGCAGATTTATCTACATCTTCTAATTGATTAAACTTTTCTATATTTAAAACACCAGTAGAATTATCTGGAGTTGGATATAACATTACAGTAGGATTATTACGACCACGTTGTATAGCATATTGTGTTGGTCTACCTGCTTGATTTTTATTAGGTAAGTTATGATACTCTTCTCTTGATATTCTTTCTAATGCTATATCAGTTCCTGATACACTTGTTGCATATGTAATAGCTAATGCATCTATTGTAGAATCTGATAAAGATACTGAAGCTACTGTATCAGCTACAGTTACTACAGTTGTATTTATAGACCATAAACAAATACCTCTATTTTGCCAATCAGTTAGCATTAAGTTAATTGATCGTCTAGCAGATTTAGGAGTATGACCAAGTGTTTCTTCTCCACCAATCATTTCACTAGCTTCTTGAATTACTTCGTCTATATCTAAATTAAAATTATATGTACCTGATGTTGCCATTGTTTAACCTTTAATCATAACAAGATGCTACAAGAAGTGAACCACCACTTTTAGCAGCAAATGTTTTTACATTTGTTGGTTTACCACCTACACCTTGAGCTTTAGATCTTTTTCTTTTTACTGCAGATGTTTTTTGAGATGTAGACATTTTATTTGCTTTAGCTATTGGAACACATTTAGGATACTTACGTTTAGAACCTTTAGTAGATTTTCTACCACAAGGTTGATACTTACCATCTTTCTTAGGTGCTCCTATATCTACCCATCTTTCTTTTACCCATTCACGTAAGCCACCACCTTTAGCTTTCTTAACTTTCTTTTTACCACCTGGTTTTACTTTGCCACTACATACTGCTGATGCATACATATTAGCATATGCTGATGGATATACATCAAACTTTCTTTTAGCTGCAGCTTTACCTTTAGGACAAAGTTTTGCCAATTAACACTTCCATCTCTTTCTTGCTTGTCTTAATCTTGAGTTAGGGTTTTTAGCTGCTTTAGGAAACTTCTTCATTTGTCCTGCAGATCTTGCACAGTAACTTTTTCTTCTTTTAGCAGCTTTGCTACCTTTTTTTACTGTTCCTGTTACAGCAGTTTGTAAGTTACTACCAGGATTATCTTTTCTAAATTTTCTTACACCTGCTGCTGTAAGTCCAGCACCTTGTTTAGTAGGTCTTTTTTGACCACCACTAATGGTCATACCTTTCATAACTTGTTTTCTTTTCTTTTTAGGTCCTGTACCTCTACTCATTATTTTTTAACTAAGCTCCCACCAAAATATAAACCAATTATAGCTGACATTAAGTGTGTATCAAGAGGTGTAATAACTACACCATTAAATAATCTATCCATATAAACTTCTTGTTTATCTATTAAGAACCAGAAGCCACCTTTAAATTCTGTCCATGTAAGAACAACACCAACATCTGTAAAGACAGGTACAAGTTTAGGATATGCAATAATAAAGAATACTGCAGTTAATGCAATAATTCTTCTTGTCCATTGAAATCCTTTATTGTCAAACTCTCTAGCTTTACCAACTTCTGCCATTTGAAACTTATCTCTAGCAAGAAGCATCTTTTGTTGGTCTTGTTTATTTTTAGTTGCTTGACTCCACATTGACATAACTCCACCTAAAAGGCTAGAGCCAAGCATTGTAATCATTTCAACTGGTAAACCACCTAACATCTATTACTCTTTTCTTAAAGTTTTTAAAAAATTTATAATCTTATTTAATATTTTATTTCTCATTTTTTAATCTTTCCACCATACATTTTTTGTACCATCATTTGACCTGAGTTATCTACTTTGTAGACTTTACCACCCATAGGTTTTTTGTGAACTTTACCACCATACATTTTTTTCTTCATTGGTTTACCATACATCATTGTTTCTTCCTTTTTAAATTTTTTATAAACACCTGGCTCATTAATAGCTAGATATGTTCTTTGTTTCTTAGACTCAAAAGGCACTACCTAGCACCAATAACAGGTGAGGTTTTAACACCACCTATATCAAATGATTCTCCTTGAGGATAGTCTACATCAGATACAGCTTCAATAGGTCCTTTAACTGCAGGTCCTGTACGAGCTGCACCAAAGCCTTGCCCTGTAGGTTTACCACTTGTTACACTAGAATCTTTAGCTTCTAAACTAGATGGAAATCTACCTTGTCCTCCAGTAATAAAATCTTTACTCATTTTTTTCTCCCTTTAGTTTTTTTCTTTTTTTTCTTTTTAGTATTTGGTTTAAGTATTTGTTGCATTATCTTAGCTCTAGTTAATGCCATATCTAGCAGCTCCCCATCCTCTAGGTTTACCTATTTGTCCACCTATTTTTTTCTTAATAACATTTTTACTATTTGAAAAATTTTTTACTTTACCACCTGATTGACGTTTAATTATTTTACCACCATGTTTTTTTCTACTATAATCAGTTATACCAAAAAGATCTTTTCCAAGACTTTCTAATCTATCTTTACCTCCTGGTCCTTTTGCTTCATCTTTAATAAAATTCCATTCCTCTTTATCATAGTTTTCTAAAACTAAAGGTCTTAATATTTTTAACATTTCTGATGTACTTGCCATTAATTTGCTCCTTGTATAACTGGATTAGGTCCACCTGTAGGACTATTAGCTGATTGCATGTCGTCTTGTCTAGTACGTCTTGCTTGATTACGAAGAGCATCTATAGAATTTTTATATTTAGCTTCCCATGATTGAACGACTTGAAAATCTTTTATAAAATAATTAGCTTCAATCATACATGCATTAAATAAAGCATTATAACAATTTTCACTAAAGTAATTAGAAGTTGTAGCACTTGTATCTGTAGCACTAGCTAAACCTAAAGGTTGTTTTGTATATTGTATTTCACCTGCTAATGTAGAAGTAGGTGTAGGTACTACGTAAATCTGTGTATTTGTTTTACGTGCATAATATCGTGGAGTTCCTACAGATGTAGGTTTATTCCAATAGTCTATTGCATATTCATATGTTCTTTGTAACAAAGGTATAATACCAGTTGGTTCACCAAATACAGTTGCACTTGTTGTAAAGTTTACATTACGTACAACTAATGCACCATCAGGTAAACTTACTACTGGATTGTTTGCTGTAAAAGTAACAGAAGAATATGTATCTAAAGCTACATCATCTAATTCTTTTATTAAACGATCTTCAGCTTTCTGTACAAAAAAAGGAATTTGAGTAGCAAACTCATTTGAATCATTTTCTATTGTATTTACAATATCATCTTTTAAATAAGAATAGTTAGGCATTTATTTATCCTAAGATTAAAGTTACACTACCTGCTTGAGGAGTAGCAACACTTACTGTACCTTCACACTTAATACCAGTTTCTCCCATGTAAATATCTGCTGTGCCACTTGCACCAACTTGGAATTGTATTTTACTTCCATTTGTATCACCTATATCAAAAAGACCAGTTACTGTAGTAAAAGCATGAACAGCTAAAATACGTGTAACTCTAGGTAATGTAACTGCAATAGAGGTTCCTGCATTATTTGTTGTACTTACAACAGTTGGTTGTAGTATAATACCATCTCCTGATTTATAAGCTGTGGTAATATTTGTAGACATATATCTTTCCTTATATTATAGAGGAGGAGAATATCTCTACTCTCCTCCAATATTTATAATTAGGCTCCTTGATTTCCAAACCAACTTCTCCAGTCAGAAACACCAAAAGAATATCTTTCACGTGCTTTGAATCGTAAGTTGCCAGTATCGAAATCTGGTTCCATTTTAGTTTGTAATGGAGTTCTGTTAAACATTTTAGTACCATTTGGTACGTCTGTTTTAATGAACCATGCATTTACATCTGTAAATCTTCTGTTCACATAGAATCCATCAGGCAATACACCTAAATGTCTTATAGCATTGATGTCATTGTTTGCAAAGTGATTTGCAGTTCCTAAAATACCTGCAGTAGTGCCAGGTGTGTTTAGAAGTACATCTGCTGTAAACATTAGATCTGTTGGTACGTGTAATGAAACACCAGTAGCACCTATAAGGATGCCACGATCATCAGTAGTTTTTTGTATCTGAATGATTGCTGCTTCAATAGTACCTTCAGCTATAGCTGCTGCAGTAGTAATATTAGTTACTGTACCTGCACCTACAACTGGGTGTGCTGCACTAAACATTGGTACACCATCACCTTGGTTTGTTGCGAAGCCATTGTTATACAAGTCAGCAGCTTTTTGCTGTTTTGTACTTCCCATAGCTCTTGCTAATCCTTTTGCTCTTAGTTTTGCAAAAGTGTCATATAGATTATCTTCCATAGCTTCTTCAGTTACTGCGAATGCTAATGCTACAGTTTCGTTAGTATACCTTGAGGTATAACTTTCTGATGCATCATCATAAACCACAGCAGCACCCTCACCTTTAACAGGTGCAGCACCAAAGCCTGTGAAGAGTACTTCTTCTTCAAATGCTCTATCTGAGTTTTCTATTTCGTATAATGGTTTGTGTTCTTCGTCTACGCTGCCATATTCTATTCCAAAAACTGCGTTTAGTCCAGGAAGTAGCTCTTTGGCAATACTTGCTCTATTAATAGCCATTTAATTATTCCTTTCCTATTAAGCTGTTGAAATAGTTGCTGTTGTGTAGTTATCAATATGATTATTGATACGTACTTCGTACCATGGATAATCGTCAGTTTCACCTGCTGATGAACTTGTCGCTGTATCCCATGGAGCTCTACGTATTACTCTAAGTCCTGCTAGTTCTGTTAATACAGGACCAGATGCGTCTAACTCGTAGCCACTATTACCTGTTTTTGTTGAACCTGCACCTGCAGTCCACACACCATTATAAGTACCTGCACCAAAACCTGCTGCTGCTGTAACAGCACCATCTGCTTGGATAAAGTATGTTTGGGCTGGATCAGTACAAACATGTAATTGAATGTCTGTTGCAGTTATGCCACCTGTCCAATATCTACTGAATTGTTGATCGCCATTGCTATCTACATAGCTACATCCTTGGAAAACTCCTGCAGATTTAATAGTTGGGTTTGCACCTGTAGGTACGATTGTACCTGAACTATAAATTGCTATAGGATCTCCTGTAAACATGCTTGTAGGCAATGCTGCTGAAGGAACTATTGGGCTTATGTTATCCCCAACAGGAATCATAGTAACACCAGTAGAGTTAGAACCTGAGCCATTTTTTCTTGCCAGTACCAGTCCTCTAGGACTATCAACTGAAGCCATATTCTTTCTCCTTTGTTAATTAATAATAAGTAATAAAAGGATTAATCCTGAAAGTTAGGTTGTCTTCCTGTTACCACTTTTGATTTACTGTTATTAGAAATAGGCATACGAGAATTATTAGAACCCATAAGTTGAGCTTCAATAGCTTCATTCATGGCTTTACTTTTATCTCTGTAAAACTTACTTCTAGCTTCGTATCTACCAGTTGGGATTTTTGCTAATCCTACGTCAGCACGACAGACTACCCCTGCGTATCTACCTTCCTCTCTCACGAAAGAGGTTGCACTCATTTCAGGAACTTCAGCTAAATCAACAAATACCCATCCTTCTTGCAGTTTCTTGCCTAAATGCTTTACATCATCTTCACCTTTAAGTGTCATTCTTACCCACCCAAGTGTCATTTCTTCGTTGGCGAAACGCTTTTGAACTGCTTCAGGAATATGAAGAACATCTTGCTCTTCAAATGTGTATTCAACTTCTTCTCTAGCTTTGTTTTCTCTTAAATCAGAACTACGTGTATTATTAATTCGTGTCATCTATTTTCCTCCACGCTGCATATTAATTGTTGTATACTCACCATCAGCTTTATCAGCTTTTAGTTTTTCTTGAGCATACTGTTCAAGTGGTACATTCCATTTGTTAGCTAGTCTAATATCTTCTTTTGACAGCTTAACCTTTTTACTAGAACCTGGAGAGCTGCGAGATGCTCCAGCTACTACTTGAGCAGGTTTTGACGCTTCTACCTGCTGGCGAACTTCCTCAACTGGAGCAGCTTGTGCTGCAAACTTATGAGGAAATGTTTCTTGTAACCTACGATCTATTTCAGTATAATACTCTGGATCTGTAGGATTATAACCTTCTTCTTTTAACTGACCATCTATTGCTAAAGATGCTGCAGTCATAACTTGATCTGAACCAAACCACTCATTTTTTTGTGCCCATTCTGCTGCTCTTGGATCAGGAGTAGGTTGAGGCTGGTATTGTGGTTGCTGTACTTGTTGTTGTTCTTGTACAGGTTGTTGTTCAAATTGTTGTTTTGTAGCAGTCAATGATTTTAAATCATTTTGTGCTTCATTCAAAAACTCTTGAGCTTGTAGTATTTTAGCTGAGTCACCTTCTTCGTGAGCAGACTTATAAGCATTTCTTGCAAGTTCTAACTTATCTGTTATTTGTTTTTCACTTGAGTCTAAACTTAATTTATTAACAGTATTAAACTGATGCTCTGTATTTTGTAATTTACTACTTAACTCTTCATTTTGTCTCATTAGTTGAGCAAGTTGTTCATCTCTTTCTTTACGTTGCTTAACTAATTGACGTATTCTTTTTTGAGCTCCTTTAGTATCTACACCTTCAAGTTCTGGTGGAGAGTCTTCTTTAGGAGCTTCCTCTGATTTAACTTCCTCTTTTGCTTCAACAGGCGAAGGAGTTTTAACTTTTTCATCTTCTTCACCTTCTATTTCATATTCTACTTTTGGTTCTTCTGGAGCTTTAGTTTCTACTTCACTCCATTCTTCTTGTTCTTGTGCCATTGTATTACCTTTCGTTGTTTACGAGACATACGACTTACGTATCTTATATCTTATATTATACACTAAAAAAATTAATAGTGCAAATTTTAACTACTATATTTACTTAAATTAAAAGTAGGATCTAAAAACTTTGGATCTTGTACTTTCATTATAACTTGATCATCATATAATAAAATCATCTTAACATTTTTATATTGTATCTTTTGACCAGCATGTTTAGCATAGCAAATATAATCTCCTAATTGACACCAAGGTCCTTTAGGAAATTTTTCATTATCATTATAAGCAAGATCACCTATTTTAATAACTTCACCTATAGTTGTTAAATACGACATATCGTCTTTAGTTGAATTTGGTAGTAGTATACCACCCTTAGTTTTTTCTTTTATTGAGACAGGTCTTACGAGTACATGAAAACCTGGAAGTTCAGGTAAGACATCTGGAGTACGTTCATCTTCGTCTTCTGTAATCCACATATCGTTCTTTATAGATTTACCTAAATGTGCCTGTTGCATTAGTCATCCTCTTCTTCGTATAGTCTTTTCTTAACTACTTCAGTTAATTTGTTACGAGACCATTCAATTCCTTGAACAAGTCCTACGAGTTGTCTGTAGTGAGCAAAAGAATCTGCTTGCCCACCAGAGACATTTAATCTTAGTTTATTGAGTTCGTCATTATATTCTTTAACAACCTCATCCCATATATCCATAAATTAATTAAATCTCTGCACATGCATAGCAATTAATCTCTAGTCCTACAGATACTTCTCTTACGACTGGTGATTTCCACATACTATCTTCTCCCTTTAGTTGGTTCTGGGTATTTCCAAGCACTTTGATCATACTCATTTAAAGCTCCTCTTAGTTGCATTTTACCTGCAACAGGATAACTATCTTTAGTATAATCTCCATACATGCCACCATCACCATTTTTTACGTGAGTTGGATACCCATTAGTTACACCCTTTTTTACAGGGTATGGTTTATTTCCCATTGGCATTACTGATCATCTCCTTTCATTTCATCTTTTAATAAATCTGTCATAACATCAACAAGTTTAAAACTTCTTTGTCTGTCATCCAGATCTTCCATACCAGCTACTTTGGTTAAAGCAGCTATACGAATTTTTTCCATGTCTATAGCATTCTTTTCTTCTGCCATAGTTGTCTTAGCTAATAAGTCTAAAGACTTCATTGTTTCTTTACTTGCTCTATCAAGATCTGATTTTTCTTTTTTCAATATAGCATCTTGACCAGATTTACCTGCAGCAACCATTAACTTAGCTTCTTCTAGTTCTAGTTTTTGTGCATCTAATGCAGAGTCTGCAGAAAATTTAGCCATAGTAGATTGTAGTTTTTGTTTTTCTAATTCTACTTTAGCTGTTTCTAATGCTACCATTTGTTGTTCAGGTGATTGAGCTTGTCCCATTTGATTTGCATTTAATACTTGTTGTGCTGCAGTAGCCATAGCCATTTCAGCAACTTGAGGATTCTGTTGTTGATCTGGTGGTAGTTGTTCCATTGCAGCTCTTGCCATACCATTCATTTGTTCTTGATACTTTAATACAGAATGTTCTTGTATATTAGCTTCTAGTATTGGTTTTAATCTAGCCATTATAGGATTAGCACCATTTTGTGGATCTTGTAAGTACATCATTTTTACTTGTATATGTGAGTCATGGTTCTGTCCTGGAAATGCTGCAATAGGTATACCTTTAGTTGCAGCCATTATATCAGACACAGGATCTAATTTTTGTGGTTCTTTTTTAGGTGGAAGTATTTCTTCTATGTTAGGTAAATTAGCAGCATTTAATATTGTTCTATTTAATGCTTCAAGGTTAAACATACCAGGAGGTGATTGCTGTGCCATTTGTAATGCCATCTGTGAAATCATCATTCTATGTGCATTTGATGGAATGTTAGGATCAGATACTGGAAGAACATCTATCCTACCATCAAAGTCTTGTTTAAGAACATTCTTATCAGCAAAAGGTACTTCATATGGATATTCAGAAGGTAGATAATCATAGTTTATCTGGGCAAGTATTTTAAATTCATCTCTTTGAGATTTGTGTAATCTCTTGTGAATAGCAGAGAAGAACTTACTTGATGCTTCTAGTAATGCCATTGTTGTACCCACAGGTCCATAAGATGCTGCGTCAGAAACAATTTGTTCTGTACTATCAGCAAACTTTTGACCTGCTTGAGTAATGAAGCCAAGCATATTGAACAGAGTTGAGGAAGGCTCTTTATATGGGAGAGACACTATAGCCTTATTAAGATCTTGTCCTGTAGCTTCAACTTCTTTAAACTCACCTGGTGATATAGGATCGTTGTCTCCAACAATTCTTACACCCTTTGCTTTGAATCCTCCTGGTAAGTTTGCGAATTGACCTGCATCCACTAAACTTCTCATGGCTGCAGTAGCAGTCATAGTTAAGTTTCCTAAAAAGTGCATGAGACCAAATCCATAGAAACTAAAGCCTGGTACGAATCTGTAGTGTACAAAGTGCGACACCTTCTCTTGATTCTTATCATCCTTCTTATAGTTTCTACGAATACTTAAAATTTGTTGTGACTTCTCTTCTACTGTAACAATATAAGGAAGAGCATAGTCTTCTTCTATTTCTAAATAACAATGTTGTTCTAGTAATGTATATTGTGGATCATTTGTTCCTGTAGGAGACAAACCAATAATTGTATCCATCTTTTCTGAAAAAGAAGTAGGTTGTGGATTAGTTGCTTCTGGTAATTCTACATCTCTATATATTCCTGTACGTATATCTTTTGCAAGATCAACAGGACTTCTATATATTACATGTGTGTATCTATCTGCTTTACGTAGATTAGATGCATAGTAAGAAACATAGAATTGATCAATAGGAACAAACTCAGATACTGGTCTTTTTAAATTAGCATCATAATAAACTTTTTTAAATGCTGATCCTATTAATGGTAAATGAAATAACATTCTTTCCATCTCATCAAAGTATTCAGGCATCTGATCTGTTGTTTGATAATTCATAAACTCTTGAACACGATTAGCTTGATCTTCTCTTTCAGGAGTAGACTTACCTATGATCTGAGCTTTAACTGGACCTGATGGTGGAAATAATTCTTGTATTGCTTTTGATTGAAACTTAACAGCAGATTCTATTAACATTGGATGTACTGCTGTACATGCACCTTCAAATGGTTCTGAAGATTCTTGTATCTTTAATCCTAGTAGATCAAAACCTTTTTCAAACATTGCTTCCCATTCAGCACGAGAATCTTTATCTGATGTATAGTTATCTACTACATCTGCTGCAATAACTTCTTTATCTTCATCTTCTAATGTATCTGTAAGATCTCCATACCATTCTTGTATAGATTCTTCAGCTTCCATTTCTATAACACCTGTAAAGTCTACAGTAACACCACCATCATCTTCCATCTCAAATGTTGGTGCACCTTCCATCATCTCTTCAGGTGTAGGCATTTTTACTACATTAGTTATTTCTTCACTAATTCTTTCAAATGGATTTTTTTCTGTTGCCATTATATCTTACCACCTTTTTTAAAACTGTATGTATATGTAGCTCCTATAGAACCTTCTTTACTACCAGGTTTATAAACAGCTTCTCCAGAAATTTTATGTCCACCTTTTTTTACATCACCTGAAAGTTTTAATTTAGAATCTTTTAAAGGTTTTCTTTTTAAAACATTTTTATGTTTAATATAGCCTTGTAGATCTAAATTCATTTTATCACCAGCTTTAGTGTCAAAGAATTTAGTCTTTACGTCTGTCTTCGTTGGTTTGAATTTTATTTTTGTTCCCATGCTGTCTCTCTCTTTCTATATAATAATCTACGTTAGGATCGTATTTATTAGTGATAGTTATCGTATGTTTTTGTTTAGGTACAAAAGCACACTTTTTTTCCATACACTTATTATAACACTAAACTCTCCAGTATGCAAGTTTTTTTTCTTTTGGTTCGTCATTCCAATCTGGATCTTCTGGATGTGTTAAATGCCAGGACTCTTTTACATAGTGTATAGCCATTGTCATTGCGTCAACTTGGTCATCATGTGCAGCATTTGGAAACCTTAACATTTCTTCTAACAAATCTTCTGACCACTTTTTATTTTTAGGAAACCATACTTTACCAGACTCCATCATAGGAGTAGCTGCATACACTCTAGATACTTTATCTCTATCAGGTAGATATTCTAACACAGGTATACCAGCTCTACGCATATCTTGTATTAATGATTGTCCTGATGCTTTCTTTTCTACCATACATACATCAGGTCTATGTTCTTGATATAACATTTGTGTCATACGTCTAAGTTCTGGATATTCAAATCTACCTTTAATGTTTCCTAACAAAATAAGATTACCTTGAAAAGATTCTATACCATCCTCAGTTTCATCATACATAGAAAATATTCCCCATGTCTGAATAACACTATAATCTGCTGTAGTTTTTGTAGAGAATGCTGTATCATATGTTTGTATTATAAAATCACATGGAGGAGGTTCACCATATTCCCACCACTTTAACCATTTCTTCTTTATAAGTCCACCTTCATCTGGTGTGGGATCTTGCATATATAATGCATTCCAGTATCGTGCACCATTTGAAGCTTTGATTTCATGTTCATCTACTTTTAATACTTCATCTGGTTTCCATTCAGGAAAATAACTAGAACCTACTGGTAGTTGTAACAATTCTGCAGCTTCTTCATCTAACCACGCAGGAATACGAACAACATCCCAAGGAATAATATCATAATCTCCTGCATTGTCCTCTTGTTTTAATAACCATCCACAAAGATCATCATAATGATACCTTGTATTTATTATTAATATGGAACCATTAGGCATAATACGTGTTCTTAGTCCTGCTGGGTACCATTCCTTAACGTATCTTCTACCTGCTTCAGAGTATGAGTCTTCTTCTGACATGACATCATCAAGGATTGCAATGTGTGCACCTCTTCCTGCAATCTGGGATCTAACTCCTGCAGCATAATACTGTCCACCTTTGTTTGTCTTCCATTTACCAGCAGCTCTAACGTCTGATCGTAGAGATACTCCTTTAAATACATCTTGAAAATCTTCAGTATTAACAATATCTCTGACAGAACGACCAAAGTCGCTTGATAACTGATCACTATGGGAAACAGTAAGTATCTCATGTTCTGGATTCCTTCCTATATACCAAGCAGGAAACAATTTAGAACAGATAACAGACTTAGATGAACGTGGTGGAAGAAACACCATGAGACGTTTAATCTCTCCAGACTCTAATTGAAGTAGTTTCTCTGATATTACCTCAATATGTTTACCCATCTTAAAGTCTGAAACAAGTGTTGGAGCCATTTGCCTAACAAAAGTAAGGAAATCATCTTTAGATTCCTGCATGACTTTGATGTCTAACAAGTTATTTAGTAATAATAAGGTGTTTGTGTCTTGATTAGTCTCTATAGACTCTATAGTTTCTATAATATTGTATCCTTATAGTATATTGTTGTATGTTTTTATATTTATTTATAAGAGAAAAACAAAAGAAAAACAAATATACTAAGTACTTAGTACTTTTGTTTATATATATTATATATAATTATACAGACTCCCCACTTAATTGTCAAGTATTTTTTTAATTATTTTTAATATGATGACAAATGCTGTTATTTTTGTTGCATATATGGCACACCTTATATATATATAGTATCAAGACTATTTTTTTAGGGTGGGGTCTGTCTATTTATTAAGCAATGCCTATTTTTTAAGCAAAATGATACCTTATATTGCCTATTTTTTAAGCATTCTTTTTAAATCTCTTTAGATTGTATAGTTTAACCCTTTTATTATCATCTATAAAGAGTCTATAAAGGTATTATATCAATCTATATATACTCTATAATATATTAAATAATGACTGTATATATAGACTTAACAATGTTTATTATACTTATTATATATATCTATATATTCTTTATATATGATGATTAATTTTATTTATATTATATAGTATGATGATATTAAATGATGATTATATATTTTTTTAGGAACATATTTTTATAATGTTTCGTTCTTATAATATATTAACAATGAAAGGATTTATACAATGAATAAAACTAAACAAATAAAATGTTCTCAAAAATCTTTTAAAAGGTTTTTAAAGCGTTTAATAAATAAAGGTTATGTTAAAACTATTAACAATGATGTTATTAAAGTTTGGTATAATCAGCCAGAAGGTAACATATATATATTAATAGCTAAGTTAAATAATAATAATGAATATAACGTTGCTTATGATACTAGATTTATAAAATCTTTATTTGATTAATAAAAAAAAATAGCATTATATACTTTTTTATTTGACATTTAAAATTATATAGTGCTACAACATAATTAACATTAATAAGAAAACAAGCGAAAGGAACATAACATGAACAAAAAATTAACTGAAAATGTTTTAATAAAAAGGATTAAAAAACTAATGCCTGAAGCTAAACCAATAAAAGCAAGTGAGTTTTATGATGATGCTGAAGTAGTAGGCATATGGTTTAAAGGTGAATATGCTTCTGATGATTTACTTATATTTGATTATTATGAAGAATATGGGTATGACATTCACCCTAAACTAGATAAAATAATTACTGAAGCTGGATGGGTAGGTTGCCCATATGATGCTGGAACTTTAATGGCGTTCGAAGATTAATAAAAATTAAACAATGAAAGGAACTAATACAATGAGCAATGGATTTATATTTCATGAAACACAAGACATAGTATGTATTGCAACATTTAATTCCTCTAATAGGAAAACAGGTGACGAAGTGCAAACATGGATTTTATATAAACATGAAGCACCACATATAGCAATTGATACAGGCAACGATAAGGCTATATGTGGGGATTGTAAACATAGAGGAATAACGTTAGAATTAGATAAAGCAATTATATATTCTAATAGTTTACCTAATCCAAAAAAGAAAGCATTATTAAAAAGAATAGAAGATAAAAAGAATAAAAGTTTAAATAGTATTAATATAGATAGAACGTGTTATGTTGCTACTTTTCAAGCTCCATTATCTATATATAAAGCATGGTTAAAAGGTAATTATGAAACATTAACACCTAAACAAGTACAAAAAAGATTTGCATATAAAAAAGTCAGATTAGGATCATATGGTGATCCTATACATATTCCATTAAATATATTAGATGTTATATTAAAACATACATTAGGAACTACAGGATATACGCATCAATGGAAAAATAAAGAATATATAAAATATAGTAGATATTTAATGGCAAGTGTTGAGACAATAAAAGAAAAAATACAAGCTAATTCTTTAAAATACAGAACTTTTAGAGTAAGACAAGAGGTTGAAACTGTTGAAGGTGAGGTGGGTTGTTTATCTGATAGGAAAGTAAGAGGTAATAAAAAGCTTGTTAATTGTGTTGATTGTATGATGTGTAGTGGTTTAAATTCAAAAGTAAAACAAAATATAAGCATTATACAACATTAATAGATAAAGGATAATTATTACCAATTTGGTAAATATAAAAAACACTTGACATCATAAACAATATAGATTATATAATAATAGAAAGGAAAAACAATGGAACTAATAAAATTTAATAAGAGAAATTATGATATAAATAATACTGAGACAAGTAAAAATTTAAATATAATTCAATCTGAAGAGATAATACGATTAAATAAATTAGTAGAAGGTTATAGAAATGAATTATTAAACATTTTAGAAAATAGAAAATATTGGATTAAACAATGATAAAAATATTTAATAAACTATTTACATCACTTGGATTATTTTGGATAGGTTTTTTAATGCTGATGCTTGGATTAATTAATTTTGTTTTAACTTATAATATAAATTATTGGTTATCATATATAATGATTGCTACTATGTTTATAGGTTTAATAATGATAGCTATAGCGTCAATAGATGGAGATTTATAATATGGATAGTGAGTTAATATATTGGATATGTATAATAATAATATGTTTAATATAAAAAAACACTTGACATGTATAAATATATATATTATATAATAAGTAATATATATTAATAATAACAATAACAATGAAAAGGAAAATAAAAACATGAATAAATTATTTGGAAATATAAAATATAGAATTAGACCTAATAGAATGTTTACTAGAGGTAGATGTTCAACATGGTATGGCTTTAAAGGTAGAGGAAAGGATACGTTATGTTCCATATACTTTGGAAGCTTGGCATTATACTTCTATAAATTTGGAACTTTTTGGAGTATGGATAGAAGAAATTTAGAAGGATAAAAAGTATTTGATAATATTATGTAGCTAGTGTATTAATAAATCATTAGCTACATAAATAAAAATAAAGGAAATAAAAAAATGGATATGAAAAAACATTATAAAGAACAAGAAAAATTAATAAATAGTTTAACACCTTCCACAGAAATAGAAAGTTTACTACATCATTTAGTATGTAACTGTGATAATGCAAGAGATGAATATATGTACGAAGATGATGAAATAAATGAACTTAGAATTTTGAGTGGATATAATTTAACTATGCTAGAAAAATTAGAAAAAATACTAATTGACAAAAAAGTTATAAAAGAATATGAATTGAGATCAAATCATTGGGAGATAGATCAAGATTATTTTATTGATGAAGAATTTGGAGGATAAAGAAATGTCAATGTTACAAAATAGTATATTACTAGATGAAGAGTTTGAATATGAAGAGATGATTGTAGACTTCTGGAGAGATAGAGATCTTAATACTCATTATGATGAAGCTGAAGCAGTCGCACTAGCTATGGATACCTTTGATTATTATAATCCTAACATACCAAGAGAAGAGATAGAATTACACTTGTTAGAATTATGGTTTGAGTTTATGGAAGATAAGAGTTCTAAACATGTATAAAGAAATAGAAACATACAAAGATGTTGATAGTTTTATTGAAGGAAACAATGGACTATGGCATATGTTACGTGCTAAATATAAAAAGCTTGACAAAGAAACTGTAATAATAAATAATACTAAATGGAAACTAATGAAAGGAAATATGACATGCCTAACAAAATAAAAGATAAACTAAGTGAAGTATGGACATCAGTAGATGATGCACCTAGAGAAGTTCAGAAAGAATATGAAAGACATCTTAAAAAAGTACAAGAACAAGTAGATGATTTAGACAATCAATCTTATAGTGAAGGAGAACAATATGACTAAAGAAGATATACTAGACATACTAAATCAAGCAAGAGATTATGCAGATAGGTCAGTACAAGAATGTAAAGATGCACAAGAACTTATAAGTGTAGCTGAGACACAATCAATAGAAGCATATCATTTAGTAGAGAAAGCTATTGATATGTTAGAGGAGTTAGACAATGAAACCTGATAAATATTATATAGATGCTTCTAGTTTTGTAGAAGTAACAGGTGAACTTGCAGACTTTATGATGCAAGAAAAATTAGGTGAAAAGTATTATGAAGATTGCATCTATGTAGATGAAGATGATGTATATAATTTTACTGACGAGGGACAAGAGATGTTTAATAATTATGTTGATATTATGACAAGAATACTTAGTGAAGTAAATATAGTACATGAAGATCAACTGCAAGAAGGAGAATGATAATGAGTAGAGATATAGACACAATACCACAAATAAGAAGAACTATAATAAGCTATAAAATATATGTAGAGTGGAGTGATAGTCATAAGTTAGTAAGACTAGACCATCATATGCCAAGTGATTTAGCACAAGACCTAGACGATTGGTTTATAGATATAGAAAGAGAGGAGAATGTATAATGTTAAGTGATGCAATAACAACTGTAGGTTTTGCTTTACAATCTTATGTTAATACATGTTACCATGAGGATACTGAAGAGAACAGAGCAGAACGTGTGGAACTAACACTAGCATGGTCAATAATAACAAAACATTTAAAGGAGAATGAAGATGAATAACTACAGTATAATAACAGTAGCAACAGTAACTACTGAATACATAGTGAAGGCAGAGAATAAAGAAGAAGCAGAAGAAAAGTTTTATGATGGTGAATATGAAGATACGAATACATTAGATTACTATGATGAACATGTAGATAACATAGCATTAGATGAGGAGAATGTATAATGATATTTGTAAAATTTAAAATACAATATGGTGATTGTGAATTATATGATTACTCATGGTTTAAAGATTATGGTGAAGCACACTATGAAAATGGTGAGTCTATTACAGATAAAGATATGATACGAGAAGTGTATGGTGAAGAAGACGAAGAAATATTTGAAAATAACTTTGATGAAGATACTAATAAATATACAGATTATAATGATGATGTTATATCAGTATATAAAGTACAAGAGATGACACAAAAAGAATTAGATGTGTTAGTTAAAATGGGAGTGTTGTACAGATGAATAAAGATAATCAAAAAATATTTATGGATTGGCTTGACACATGCCCAATAGTAGAGTATAGAAGTATAGAAAATGTAGAAGAAGATAGTGCAACATGGATATATACAGTAGACTTTGCTGTAGTAAAGGAGAATGAAGAATGAACATATTTGTATTAGACAAATCACCTATCATATCTGCACAGATGCAATGTGATAAGCATATAGTAAAAATGCCATTAGAAACTGCACAGATGTTATGTTCTGTATGGCATAGGTATGGACAAGGTATGAATGTACCATACAAAGAAGCACACAAGAACCACCCATGCACACTATGGGCAGGAGATGATGGAGCAAACTATGATTGGCTATGGCAACATGGTATGGAGTTATGCTTTGAATATACCAGAAGGTATAACAAGATACATAAATGTCAGCAAGTTATCATGGACATATCATTAAGTGATTGTGTATTAGGTTTTGATAATATGAGTAGACATATTACACTACACCCACAATGTATGCCAGATGAATACAAGTGTGCGTCTGATGAGAGTGTATTAGCATACAGAAAGTATTATGTGAATGATAAGAAAGATATAGCCAAGTGGAATAAAGGTAGAGATGCACCAGATTGGTATACTAATAAGAAGTATAGGACAGGGTATGACTATGCAAGAATGAGAGAAGAGTGGGTAGGTTTAGAAATGGAGAATGTATAATGAGTGAATATTTCTGGAAGAATGGTGGATTAAGAAGAAACACTAATGAAACTATTGAAGATGTATTTAAATATCTTAAAGATAATAAAATTAAATTTAAAGATACTAGAAAAAGTAATTCTATTATAACAATATATAATAATGATAACAAAGAATATAGTTATGTTTATAATACTGGTCGTTGGAGTACTTATAAAGGAGTTAAAGTTAAACATTATCATAGTAAAGGTATTGAAGATTTTGTTACAAAATATTTAAATAAATTTGTAGAGGAGAAAGTATAATGACACTACGAATAGCTACAGATAAAGATAAGTTATGGGAAAGAGAAGACTTAGTTCATACACATGTAGGAGTTAAAACTTGGGCAATGTTTTTATTAGAAGAAACTTTTAGTATGATAGGAGTACGTAATACCTCTGTAGGTAAACCTGCTTACATAGATTATTGCCATGATTTATCTGTTGATTTATATTTTAATAAAAAAGAAGTACCTTATTTTATAAGAAAACTTGAAAGATTAGAAGACATAGGTTTGACATTAGGTATGCAATCAAGTATTAATAAAATTAAGAATCAATTATATAGTCAATCATGGGCAAGAGAAGTTTATTATAAACCCTTAATGATACCTTATGTTATAGAAGACAAGATAGATTGGTCAGAATTAGATGCGTATGATGGGTAAAATAATTAATATATTGTTTGACATAGTTAAATACATTGTTATACTATGGCTTATGTATGTAATAGTAATGATGTTTTTAGGTACGTTTGGATTAGTAGGAACATGAATAATAATTATATAGTTGCATTTATATCTGAAGATGAGGATATTATATTAGAACCATTAGCAAAGTTTAATGGTGATGTAATGTACTTTAAATCTAAAGGAGATGCCAGAGCATATATAGAAAGACTGTATGTTAATAGTGGTGTAGAATTAGAACCTATGTCAGATGATGATGGACTATCAGTAATAAGAGTACAATAAATAAAAAAGACTTGACAAACTAAAATAGATGTAGTATATAATAAAGAACATTAATAAAAATAAAGGAAATAAAATGCACAAATCACAAATAAGAAAAGAGTTATATGACTTGCCTAAGAATGCTACGTTTCAAGTAGATAAAGTATTGGAATGGATTAAACATAATCAAGAAGTATCTAGGTCTATGAATAGAGAGGTACGTATGAATGTATCAGGTGCTATAGCTAAAAGGTCTATGCGTGATGGCTATGTTAAAGATATGCGACACTACCTACGTACTGGAGATTGGATTAGTTTATTCTATGGTAAAGATATGAAGAACAAAACTAAATATAAAGTAGTAGCACATGGAGTAGGTATATGGGAATGACAGAGAAAGAATTACTACGTAAGAATGTAAGAGAATTACAACTACAATTACGTGATGCACATATAAGAATAAAAGAATTGAATGAGAAGTGTGATGAGTTAAGTAAGAGATTAGGTTTGGAGAAAGAGTTTACAACATCAGATGGGTGGGCTATGCCAATAGAAAACCCAGATGCTTTACACATAAAGGAAAATAAAAATGATTGACATAATGATATTATTTGCTATAGTATATTTATTTTTTATGATATATTGTTTAGCAGAACTACGAGGATTAAGAAAATATATTGAAAATAGTAATTCAATACTAAGAAAATATACTGATGATATGATATTTCTTACAAGAAAAGGAAAGAAATAATGAGTGAGAATAAGTTTACTAATTGGTTACATAAAGAATTAAAACAACAACAAAAAGAAAAGGAAACTATAATGGCTAAAGCAATAAAGAAAGATGGTGCTATGATTTTAGATGAAGCACAAAAGAAACACTTACTAGATTTATTTAATGCAGGTAATGACTTTACTCAAAGTTATAGAGAGTCAGGCATCAAATATATAACTGCATGGGATATAGAAAAAGTTATAGACTTACTAGACGATATGAAAGATATGTATGGTATCGTAGTTAAAAGATCTACTGAACCAGACAACGAAGGAAACTATTACCCTTGTCATTGGGCTGATCACGTATGGGCTGATGACTCAAGAGCATGGAAGAGAGAAGACTAAATGGCTAAGAACTTATGGGATAAAGAATATAACAGAGTGTATAGAGAACTTGTACGTGATTATCTTGATGATGGTTATGATATAGCTGAAGCAAAATTTAATGCTAGTAAAGATGCTAAAGAAATAATGCAAGATCAACTTGACTTTGTTGAAGAACTGTATGATAATACATTAAACGATTTGGATTAATGATATGGATAAACAATGGTTAGATAGAGGAGCATGTCCTAAGTGTGGCTCTAGTGATGGTAATGTAAATCATTCTGAAGGATATAGCTTTTGTTTTTCTTGTAACACTAGATTTGGAGAGAAGATGGAAGCAGAAAATATAATACCAATGAGAACAGAAAGTGTTATGAAAACTGTGGGTACATTAGGTGCGTTGAGTGAACGTAGTATATCTAAAGATACAGCACAGAAATATAATACAGATGTAAAAGTAAATGGCAATATGAATACACATCACATCTATAAATACTTTGATGAAGGTGGAAATAATATTGCAAACAAAGTACGAGACGTACAAACAAAGAACATGTGGACTGAAGGTAACATGACTGAAGCAGGATTGTTTGGTCAGAATATCTTTGCACCAAAGGGAAAGTATATTACTATTACTGAAGGTGAGGTAGATGCTATGTCTGCTTATGAATTACTAGGTAGTAAGTGGGCATGTGTATCTATTAAGACAGGTGCAGGTTCTGCATTACGTGATTGTAAGAAAGCATTTGAATATCTTGATAGCTATGATCAGATAGTTATATCATTTGATATGGACAAGCAAGGTAGAGAAGCAAGTGAAAAGGTTGCTCAACTCTTTGCTCCTAACAAATGTAAGATTATGCACATGGAACATAAAGATGCAAATGAATATCTCAAGATGAATAAACGTGAAGAGTTCTCAAGAGCATGGTGGAATGCACAACCTTATACTCCTGCAGGTATAGTAAATCTAAAAGACTTAAAGACTTCTTTGTTTGAAGAAGAGTATTGTGAGACATGTCTATACCCTTGGCAAAAACTAAATGATAAGACCTATGGTATGCGTACAGGTGAGTTGATTACATTCACATCAGGTGCAGGTATGGGTAAGAGTTCTATCATGCGTGAGTTGATGCACCATATGTTAAAGAATACAAATGATAATGTAGGTATACTTGCATTGGAAGAAAGCACAAAGAACACAGCATTTAATATCATGTCTGTTGAAGCTAATGCTAGACTATATATTAATGAGATACGTAAGAAGTATAGCCAAGAAGAATTAGATACATGGTTTGATAACACTATGGGTACAGGTAGGTTCTTTGCCTTTGATCACTTTGGTTCTATATCTAATGATGAAATACTTTCACGAGTAAGATTCATGGCACAAGCATTGGATTGTAAATGGATATTCCTTGATCACTTATCTATACTTGTATCAGGTCAGGAAGAGGGAGATGAGAGAAAGTCTATTGATGTATTGATGACTAAGTTACGTTCATTAGTAGAACAGACAGGTGTTGGCTTACTATTAGTATCACACCTACGTAGACCTGCAGGTGATGCAGGACATGAGAATGGTAGAGAAGTTACTCTCTCACATCTACGTGGCTCTGCATCTATTGCACATCTATCTGATAGTGTGATTGCTTTAGAAAGAAATCAACAAGCAGAAGATGATGTAGCATCTAACACTACAACCATACGTATTCTAAAGAATAGATATACAGGTGATACAGGTATAGCTACACATCTCTTTTATGATAAAGAGAGTGGTCGTATGAAAGAGATTGACAATCCTTATGAAGTAGATAATAATGATGGAGAGGAGATAACATTCTAATGTGGACACATTATTGTAACGTAGAGAAAACTGAAATGGAAGTAGGTGATGGTGAAGAGTGTAACTGGTGTGGACTAGATGCTGAAGCTATGACCATAGATGGTTTTGATGATGCTATTATAGGTATAGGAGAACAATATGGAAAAAAACCTTTACATGTTTATTCATATAGTGTAATATGTAAAATACTAAGAGAACGAGATGGTATGACATGGGAAGAAGCAGACGATTATGCTCAGTTTAATATCTTAAATGTATGGGTAGGTGAGAGAACTCCCATGATATTATATAATGAGTATTGGTATGATTGGAAAACAGATGAGAGCAATAGTTGATATAGAAACAGACAGCTTGGATGCAACAAAGGTTCATTGTATAGTGGCTAAAGACGTAGACTCAGGGAAGGTTTATCCTTTTCCTCCTGATATGGTACATGGGTTTAGAGATTGGTCACGTGGTGTCAAGCAATTTATTATGCATAATGGTTTATCATTTGATGCACCTGTGTGTAATAGATTGCTAGGTACTGACATAAAACCTAGTCAGATTGTAGATACACTTGTCTTATCACAGTTGTTTAATCCTATACGTGAAGGTCATAGTTTAAAAGCATGGGGAGATAGATTAGGATTTCCTAAAGGAGATGTAGAAACATTTGAAGTATATACACCAGACATGTTGGAGTACTGTAAACAAGATGTCAATATAACACATAAGTTATTCAGTATATTACAGAGTGAAGGTAAAGGTTTCTCTCGTAGTTCAATTAGATTAGAACATAATGTAAGAGTTATCATAGACCAACAAGAAAAGAATGGCTTTGCTATGGACATGAGAAAAGCTATGAGTCTATATAATAAATTAAAAGATGAAGCTAATGGTTTAGAAAAGTGGGCAGTAACTACCTTTGATCCTACAGTTGTTGAGTTGAAAACAAAAACAAAATACATACCATTTAATATAGGATCAAGACAACAGATTGCAGATAGATTAATGGAACTAGGTTGGAAACCAAAACAACATACAGATAAAGGTAACATTATTATTAATGAAGCTGTCTTAGATAAGATAAATATGCCTGAAGCAAAAAAGTTTTCTCGTTTCTTTTTATTACAGAAACGTATAGCACAGATTAAGTCATGGATAGAAGCATGTGATGATAGAGATGGTAGAGTACATGGTAGAGTTATGACTCTTAAAACTATTACAGGTCGTATGTCTCACCATTCTCCTAACATGGCACAGATACCTGCAGTTCGTTCTCCATATGGAAAAGAGTGTAGGGATTGTTGGACAGTTGATAATCCTTATACTCATTCCATAGTAGGAACTGATGCAAGTGGATTAGAGTTAAGATGTTTAGCACATCTAATGAATGATACTACATTTACAGATATACTATTGACTGGAGATATACATACACACAATATGCAAATGGCAGGATTAACTGATAGAGACCAGGCAAAGACATTTATATATGCATTTATGTATGGTGCAGGTGCATCTAAGATAGGACAGATTGTAGGTGCAGGTGCTAAAGAAGGACAGATATTAATTAATAAGTTTTTAAATAGTATGCCAGCTTTGAAAAGAGTACGTGACTCTGTAACAAAAGCTGCATCTAAAAAATTAATTAGAGGTATTGATGGTAGACTACTACATATACGTAGTCCACATAGTGCATTGAATACTCTAATACAAGGAGCAGGAGCAATCGTATGTAAGCTATGGCTTATCAATATGATTAAACGTATTAACAGAACAGGTGTTGATGCTAAACTTGTAGCTAGTATACATGACGAGTATCAGTTTGAAGTTCTTAACAAAGATATAAATAAGTTTGGACAGATAACTAAAGATTCTATGAAAGATACAGAGAAACAGTTACAAATGAAGTGTCCTCTTGATAGTGAATGGAAGGTAGGTAAGACATGGGCAGAGACACATTAGTAAAAGAATTTAAAGGAAGAAAAGATCACGTTGATTATATTAAGCGAGGTATAAAAGTAGAGAATGAATTTATACATACAGCTAAGTCACGTGGTTATACAGTTGAGATAGCTAGTGAAGAAGAGAATATAAATAAACATATAGATTTATATTTAACCTACAAAGGATTAACAATTAGTGTAGATGTAAAGGCTAGAAGAACTGGAAATAAAAACAAATCTTTGGATGACGCATGGATTGTTGTTGAGTTTTTAAATACAATGGGTAATAAAGGTTGGCTGTATGGTGACTGTGATTACTTTGCATTTGAAAGAGAGCATGATTATGTAGTGTGTGAAGCAAAAGAGTTAGTAGAATTAACTGACAAAGTTGTAGATAAAAACACAAGAGTACAGAATTATAGTGATGCTGAATACAAAACATGGGGTAGAAGTTATCAAGGAAAACAAGACCTTATCTCAAGAATCGAGATGAGTTTAATACTTAATTTAAATAAAACATTTATTATGAAAAAATCTCTTGACATTAATTCAGAGGTATGTCATAATTCATTTATTAATAACAACGAAAGGAAAACACAAATGAGTGTACTAAAAGGAAACGCATATTGGGCTAGTATAGTTAGTCCAAATACTACATTTGATTCAGATGGAGTATGGTCGATAGATGTATCTAATCTTGACGAGAAGAATATTAATCAAGCTAAAGCTGATGGATTAGATGTAAAGAATAAAGGTGATGATCGTGGTAGCTTTGTTACTATTAAAAGAAAAGTGAGACGTAAAGATGGTAACATGAATAAACAACCTGAAGTGGTTGATGCTGCGAAAAGAAACATTGCTAGTACTATGATTGGTAATGGTTCAGAAGTAAATGTACTATATAGTACATATGAGTGGGAGTTCAAAGGTCGTTCTGGAGTCTCTGCTGATTTACGTGCTGTGCAGGTAACTAATTTAATACCTTATAACGTAGATGCTGATGCAGATGAAGCTTTTGAAGTAGTTCCTGATGGATTTGTAACTGAAGATTCAGATGAAGAACTAACCTTCGCTTCTTAACCAACCATGAAAGGATGGAGAGGTACTACTGAACGAGTATCTCTCCATTATTTATTATGAAATCTATTGATACTTTAGTAAAAGATATATACGATTTGTTTGATCCTCTTGTAGAGGTAGAGCTAGATGAGAAAGAAGTTGATACTCATTTAGATTCTTTTACAGAGAGTCTCAAAGAAACACTAAGAAACTTTTTAAATGAGGTGCCTGTTAAGAGACGTAACCTAAGACTCTCTGCTATAGGTAAACCTGCTAGACAATTATGGTATGACAAAAATTCTAAAGAAGAACCTAAACCTTTAGAACCTAGTACAAGAGTTAAGTTTTTATATGGTCATATGTTAGAAGACTTATTGATTCTTTTTTCAAGACTTGCAGGACATACAGTAACTGACCTACAAAAAACAGTACATGTCAATGGAATAAAAGGACATCAAGACTGTGTAATAGATGGAGTGTTAGTTGATTGTAAGAGTGCATCAGGTAGAAGTTTTGAAAAGTTTTCTAAGAATAAGTTATACTCTGATGATCCCTTTGGTTATATAGCACAGATCTCTGCTTATGCTGAAGGTAATGGAGTAGATGAAGCTGCTTTTCTTGCAATAGATAAACAGAATGGGAACATATGTTTAACTCCTGTTCATTCTTTGGAGATGATTAATGCTAAAGAAAGGATTGACTATCTTAAAGGAGCAATGGATAAAACTAACCCACCTGATAGGTGTTATGATGATGTGCCTGATGGTGCTAGTGGCAATCGCAAGCTCGCTTTTGGTTGCTTTTATTGTGAACATAAGCGTACTTGTTGGAGTGATGCGAATGAAGGTAAAGGGTTACGTGTATTCAATTATGCAAATGGAAACAGGTATCTTACGCAAGTTAAAAAAGCTCCTAATGTAGAAGAGGTTACAACATGGTAAGTCATTGGGTTAGGTATGATACTAATGAACCTTTTGTACCTAACCTAGATAAGTTTGGGTTTGTTTATCTTATAACAAATACTAAAACTACTAAAGCATATGTAGGTTGTAAACAATATTTTTCTATGGGTAAGAAAAAGAAAAAACATAAGTGGGAAATATATACAGGATCATCTAAATATTTAAATGCAGATATAGAAAAGATAGGTAAAGAACATTTTACATTTGAAGTAATTGCAGAGTATAAAAACAGAAGAAGTTTACGTTATTATGAAATGTATTATCAAGTAAAATGGGATGTACTTACTGCTGTGATAGAAGGTACAGATGAACCTGCTTATTATAATTCATATGTAGGTGGTAAATTTTTTCCACCTGTTGAGATGTATACAGATCCTGAAAGATGTAAAAAGCTAAGTAAAATTATGAAAGAATATTATTCTTCTGAAGAAGCAAGACAAAAAGCAAGTGATGCTAGTACTTCAAAGATGTCTATAAAATGTATAAAAGAAAAGGGTGATATAGTTATTTTTAAAGGTAAAAGAGAAATAGAAAAAGCAGGTTATGATGCATCAACACTTTACAAATTAGCTAAAGGTGGTTATCAAAAACGAAGTGATAGACCTAATGGTAAAGGTTATAGCATAAGAACAAAACATAAAGATATTATCAAAGTAGAATATATATAAAGAAAGGAGGTACAAAATGGCAATTAAAAAAGCAATGTACGATACAGCATTAGCTGAGTTTGAATCACAAAGAGATAAAGCTATAACTAATGCACGTATATACTTACAACATCCTGTTGGCATAGGAGAGCATGGACAAATTGTTGATGAGTTTATTAAACAAATAAAGTTAGCTGCTGAAGCAGACGAAGCTGCATCTATGTTAAAGGATACATTTAGAGATGAAATAATAGAGGACTAATGAATGAAGAATACATTGAGATAATAACAGAGATAAAGGAACATGAGAACAGCAGTCCTGAAAGAATGTTGTTCTTATCTGTTATATTTCAAGCATTGTTAGATGCAACAAAAGAAAAGACTAAAGTAGAATCACCACGTACAAGTGTTGAAAGAGCTAATGCTCGTGCTTGGTTCTTCTGTAGTGTAGGTGTAACATGTGATAACTTTGAATATATATGTGAGAGTGCAGGTATGGATGCACAGTATACAAGAAGTTTTGCAATTAAAGTAATTAACTCAAAGGAAATAAAATATGTCAGACAAAGAATCAGAAGAGTCTTGGATAAATCCTGAACAAGATAGAGGATGGTCTCAAGAAAGTTATAGAGCATATATGAAGAGAAGAGATGCTGAAGAAGAAGCTATAAAAAAAGGTACGTATGAGTATGAGTATGGTAAACCTAGTGATAAACAAATAGGTGGTAGTCATTATAAAGATTGTGTTATACAACCTGTAGATTATATTGTTAAAAATAATCTTGACTTCTTAGAGGGTAATGTGGTAAAATATATAACTCGACATAAAACAAAGAATGGCATAGAAGATATTAGAAAAGTAATACACTATGCAGAGTTAATATTAGAAAAGAAATATGGAAAGGAAAAATAAATGGCATCATTACTAGGAAATAATTATTTACCTACTGAGTACCAATCATTTATACATATGTCTAGGTATTCACGTTGGTTAGAAGACGAAGGTAGAAGAGAGAGTTGGAGTGAAACTGTAAGTAGACTTGTGTCTTTCTTCAAAGAACACATAGATAATAATTATGATGGTGTAATAAAAAAGAAAGAGTGGGAAGATTTAGAAGAAGGTATACTTTCATTACAAGTTATGCCAAGTATGAGAGCCTTGATGACATCAGGTAAAGCATTAGATAGAGAGAATGTTGCAGGTTATAATTGTTCTTATATTCCTATTGATAGTCCAAGAGCATTTGATGAAGTACTATATATACTTATGAATGGTACAGGTGTAGGCTTCTCTGTTGAAAGACAGTATGCAGATAAGTTACCTACTGTTCCTGATGTAGAGTTTGAACATACAGAAGATGTTATATCTGTTGTTGATTCTAAAGAAGGTTGGGCAAAAGGATTCAGAGATTTAATATCTTATCTCTACACAGGTAGAGTTCCTAAGATAGATGTAAATAAAGTTAGACCTGCAGGTACAAGATTAAAAACATTTGGTGGTAGAGCTAGTGGACCTCAACCTCTTGTAGATTTATTTGACTTTACTATTCTTAAATTTAAAAATGCTAGAGGTAGAAAGCTGTCTTCTATGGAATGCCATGACATTGTATGTAAGACAGGTGAGGTTGTAGTTGTAGGTGGTGTACGTAGATCAGCTCTTATATCTTTATCTAACTTATCTGATCAAAGAATACGTACAGCTAAGACAGGTGAATGGTGGACTACTAATCCAGAGAGAGCATTAGCTAATAACTCTGTAGCTTATACAGAGAAACCAGATCCAGGTATCTTTATGAAAGAATGGCTATCATTATATGAAAGTAAATCTGGTGAGAGAGGTATGTTTAATAGAGCATCTGCTCAAAAGAAAGCTGCTGAGAATGGTAGACGAGATGCTGATTGGGATTTTGGTACTAATCCTTGTAGTGAAATTATATTAAGACCTAATCAATTCTGTAACTTAACTGAAGTTGTATGTCGTTCTACAGATACTATGACTACACTATCAAAGAAAGTTAAACTTGCTACTATGTTAGGTACAATACAATCTACCTTTACAAACTTTGGTTATCTTAGAAAGAGATGGCAGAACAATACAGAAGAAGAAAGATTACTTGGTGTATCTCTGACAGGTATCATGGATTGTATTGAGTTAAATACTATTGATGGACTAGCACCTAGATTAGAAGTGTTAAAGAAACATGCAGTAGAAACTAACAAAGCTTTAGCTTACAAGTTAGGCATACCACAATCAACAGCTATTACTTGTGTTAAACCTTCAGGTACTGTAAGTCAGTTAGTAGATAGTGCTAGTGGTATACATGCTAGACATAATCCTTACTACATTAGAACAGTAAGAGGTGATAACAAAGATCCATTGACTGAGTTTATGAAAGCATCTGGTATACCTAGTGAACCTGATGTAATGAAACCAGAACATACTACTGTATTTTCTTTTCCAATGATGGCTCCTAAAGGTTCAGTATGCAGAACAGACATGACAGCTATTCAACAATTAGAGATCTGGAAATGTTATGCTAAACATTGGTGTGAACATAAACCTTCTGTAACTATAAGTGTTAAGGAAGATGAATGGGTTCCTGTTGGTGCGTGGTGTTGGGAAAACTTTGATTACCTAAGTGGTGTATCTTTCTTACCTTTCTCTGATCATACATATCAACAAGCACCTTATCAAGATATAGATGAGAAGACTTATAAGAAGTTAGCAAAAGAAATGCCTACAGATATTGATTGGAATAAGTTACAAGACTTTGAGAAAGAAGATAATACGAAAGGATCACAAGAACTTGCATGTACTGCAGGTGTATGTGAGTTGGTAGATATATAGTTCGTTCACCTTGTGTTGGTGTATGTACACTAGAGAATGAAGTTTGTATTGGTTGTTTTAGAACAAGTAAACAGATATCTGAGTGGGCATTTTATAATGACGAAGAAAGAGAAAAGATAATGAAAGAAAGTAAACCAGTATTTTCAACAGTAGATGCAGAGTTGATAAGAGATTTAATATTATTTACTTTAAAGACACAAGATGATTTTGCTGTACCAAATGAAAAGAAGAAACAATTAGAAGCATTGTTTCATAGACTAGGTAGATTCAAAAAAAGTTCTTGACATTTTTTGTAAACTGTGCCATAATTACACTATAGAATGCCATGATGGGTTCTATTAATCGCTTAATGAAAGGATAAACAATGAGTGTATTTCATAATATAAATAGATATGCTATAGGATTTGATCATTTGATGGATCACTTAGTATCTCTACACAGCAACAACAACTTAACTACTAACGAATATCCACCTTATGATATTATAAAGGAAGGAGAAAGTAACTACAAAATAGAACTTGCAGTTGCAGGTTTTAAGAAAGACGAGTTAAGTATACAATTAAAAGACAACACCTTAACTATAAAAGGTGAGTCTAATTCTAAAAATTCTAATGGAGATTATCTTCATAAGAATATAGCACGAAGATCTTTCTCTAAAAATTTTACTCTTGCAGAGAATATAGAGGTTGGAGATGCTGAGTTTGAGGATGGTGTATTGGGTGTTAGTTTAACACATAACATACCTGAAGAACAAAGACCAAAAGAAATATCAATACACTAACTTAAAGTGAGGGAGTGTTTTATATTTCCTTTCACTCCCTCATAACATGGAGATAACATGAATACAGTTTACATAGGATACGATCCAAAAGAAGATACAGCATACGAAGTTTTAAAGTTTACTATAGAAAGAATATCAGGTAAGAACATACGTATTGTACCATTAAGAAGAGATATATTAGAACACATAGGTATGTATACACGTAAGTCTGAGTTAATACATGGTCAACCTTATGATGTTATAGATGGTAGACCTTTCTCTACAGAGTTTAGTTTCAGTAGATTTTTAGTACCTGCTTTAAATATGTATCAGGGTAAAGCTTTGTTTATGGATTCAGATATGTATTTACGTGCAGATATAACTGAATTATTTGATCTATGTAATATGGATTATTATCCTGTATATTGTGTCCATCATAAATATGAACCAGAAAAAACTACAAAGATGGATGGTAAAGAACAACAACCTTATCGTAGAAAGAACTGGTCTAGTCTTATGATGTTTAATTGTGAACATGCTTTAAATAAACAACTAACTCCTGAAGTAGTTAATACACAAACAGGTAGATGGTTACATGGATTTGGTTGGTTGCCTGATAAAGAAGCAGACATAGGTAGAATACCTGAAGAATGGAATTGGTTAGATGGTCATTCACCAGAAGATATGGATGCAAAGAATGTACACTTTACTACTGGTGGTCCTTGGTTTAAAGATTGGAAACCAAGAGGAGCAATAGAAGGTAAGTATGCAGTTGAATGGTGTAGTGATGCTGATTGGTTAAAGATGAAGGGTATAATTAATATGGATAGGGACTACATGATATGACCAAGATAAATTTTGTTACATCTTTTAATGAAACTATATATAATACTGTAGGTAATCATTTAATTAAATCAATTAAAACTAATTGGGAACCTTCTATAAAGTTTACAGCTTATCACCATGACTTTGATCCTAAAAATTATTCTATTAAAGATGTAGATCTAAAATCTTTAGAAGATGTAGAAGAATATAAAAATTATTTTGAAGTAAACAAAGAACATAATGGTACAGAAAATAATACTATACCTTATAACTGGCATCTTGATTCTCTTAGATGGGCACATAAAGTATATGCATTAACTGAAAAAGCTTTTGAATTAGCAGAAGAATCTAAAGATGCAGGATGGTTGATCTGGATTGATGCTGACTCTCTTGCTTCTAAAAGATTAGTACCTGATGATATACTAGCTATGTTACCTGAAGCTTGTGATGTAGCTTATAGAGGTGTTAGAAATTATCCAGATAAAACATTTTATATTGATACTTCTTTTATAGCTTTTAATTTAAATAAAAGACCTGCTCTTGATTTACTTGGTGACTTACGTGGTGCTTATAATTCAGGAGAGCTATTACAATATAGAGAGTGGCATGACTCTTTCTTAATAGAAAGATTATTAAATATTTATAAAGCTCATGGTATGAAGATACAAGATCTTCCACAGATTAATGATTACATTACTCACTTTGAAGGTGTAGATAACATAAAGAACCTAGCTATTAGAGATGATAAAGGTAATAGATTAGTAGCTTTATCAGAAGATACAGTATCTCAAGATATAGTACCTAATAGATATAAACAATTAGCTGATGTTATAAGAGAGTATAAACCTAAATCTATTATAGAAGTAGGTACTTGGAATGGTGGTCGTGCTATTGAGATGGCTCTTGCTGCATTTGAAACTCAAGATGAGTTATTATATAGAGGGTTTGATTTATTTGAAGATGGTACAACTGAAACAGATAATGAAGAATTTAATCTTAAAGCTCACAATACTAAGTCTGCTGTAATAAAAAGACTCCAAGAGTTTAGAAAAAAAATGATGGAGAAAAAGAAAGTCTTTACATTTGCACTAGGTAAAGGTAACTCTAAAGATATACTAAAAGATTGTAATGATTTAAATGCTGACTTTGTTTTAATAGGTGGTGGCAATAGTATAGCTACTACTAAGAGTGACTATGATAATTTAAAACATAATCCTGTTGTTGTATTAGATAATTATTTTAGAGAAGATGAAGATAAAAATAATGCACCAGAAAAATATCATGGTACAAATAAAATTGTAGAGAGTTTACCTAAAGGAAAAAAAGATGGTGTACGTAGATGGGTAATACCTTCACAAGATTTAGTACGTGGTGGTGGACATACACATTTAGTAGTTGTATTAAGTGATAATAAACTTGCTGACCTACCTAAAAAATTATTAAACGTACCTATAGTTGTACATCCTAGAGACTGTGTACCTAAAGATTTTATTAGAGATAATATTAAAAACAATTTAAAACTTATTGATACATGGTTAGGTAAGTTTCCATTACATAATGGTAATGTTATTCTTGTATCAGGTGGTCCTTATTTAAATATTAATAAATTAAAAACACATATAAGAAACAATCCTGATAGTAAAATTGTATGTGTTAAACATTCTTATCCTAAACTTGTAGACAATGGTATACTACCTTGGGCATGTATTGTCCTTGATCCTAGACCTATTACAGGTACAAGTACACATGGTATAGTAAGAAAAGAATTATTTAAAAAGATAGAAAAGAAAACAAAGTTCTTTGTAGCATCTATGACTGATCCTTCTGTTACTGAATACTTAATAGATAAAGGTGCAGAGATACATGGATGGCACGCATTTACAGAATCATTGCGTGATCCTGCAGAACAAAATAAAAAGATGGTTAATAATTCTGTTACTCTTAATCCTGATATAGGTATACCTCAAGGAGCTACTCTTATTACAGGTGGTACGTGTGCTGCTATGCGAGCTCTAGGTATCATGCATACTATGGGATTTAGAAACTTTGATCTCTTTGGTTTTGATTCTTGTATGGAAGAACCTACTGAAGAACAAAAGAAAGAAACTACTGGTTCTGAAGATGAAGAACCTAAACCTAAATACTTTAAGGTAGGTGTAGGTGAGCAATACTTCTGGACTACTGGTGAGTTATTAGCTATGGCACAAGATTGTGAAAGAACTTTTAATGATCCACCTATGGAAATGAATTTAAATTTATTTGGTGAAGATACTTTAGTTACTGCTCTATGGAATGTGTCACCTAAAAAACCAACCTTTGAGGAAACATTTAATGGATGATTACGTAGTACCTAAGAAACCTAAACCTTCTGAAAAATATTTAGAACTAATAGAAGCTTATAAACATTTGCATGAAGATGATGCTAAGTTTCAAGGTATAAGTTTACTACCTTTTGCTATAGATATTTATGACATTATAAATTTTAATAATTGTAAATCTATTTTAGATTATGGATGTGGTAAAGGTTATCCTTACAAAGAACAATATAAGTATATGGATCGTAAAAAGAAAATACCTAACTTTGATAAACCTTTACATCTATGGTGGGGAGTAGAAGATTTATTTTTATATGATCCAGGTGTACCAGAGCATAATAAATTACCTACTAAAAAATCTGATTTAGTAATATGTACTGATGTACTTGAGCATATACCTGAAGAAGATTTAGATTGGATTATCAGAGAGATGTGTAGCCTGTCTAACAAAACAGTATTCATTAATGTATCTGGTGAACCTGCTTTAAAAACATTTACTACAGGTAAATATAAAGGAGAGAATGTACATGTATCTTTGTTTGACCATGAGTGGTGGTTGAATAAAGTAAAGCATGTATGGGAAGACTATAAACATTTAAAAATTTACTTGACTTCTACGACAAAAGAAGGTATAATAGGAACATGCGTAAAAGGAGAATAACATAGCATGTTTCTAAATAACGAATCAGAATGGGAGAGAATCTCATCTGCTAAAACTCTACAAGGAGAAATAACATGGCTAAGAAGATTAAGACTGAAGCTACCACAAATAAGACTAAGAAGATTGCGTATATTATTGCAGCAATACTCGTAGGTATTATTTTAATTGGATCTATATTTGGACCTGGAACTAAAGAAGTAGAAGCTAACGAAGAAATAAGAAGTACACTTCCTGGTTGGTCTGTAGGATATAGATACTACTTTGATATGGATGAAGATGAGAAAAGTCATATAAGATTATTTAGTAAATATAAACAAAAGAATGGTGACACATTTAAACTAGGTTGGAATAGACAAACTGGTAAAGATATGAATCAGTTTGAAACTAACATAGATGATGATGGAGTTATCTTTTTTGAACAGGAGTTTAAATTCTAATGAAAAAATATTTAATTGCAGGAGTAGTTGCAGGAATAGTTGTCCTTGCTGGATGGTATTACTCTCAAGAGGATACACCTAACTTACCTATGCCTACACCACCACCTTCTTCTCAAGCAGAATAATGCCTGAGTTATTTCAAGTCGCTATGCTTGTTGTTTGTTTGCATGGCGACTGCACTAAATTTGAAAGTGCACCCTACCAAAAAAATATAAGTGCAGATTTTTGTCAACAGATGTTAGTATATACCTTTCAAACTCAAGTAGGTCCTTACTATGATAAGATACTTGACTTTGAAAAAGACAATCCTGAAGATGTAAAGATTACATATGCTGGTTGTGACACTACACAACGTAGACCAGATACAGATAATGATTGGAGAATACAACCAAATGTCAATCCAGAACTTTTTGCACCAGATCAAAACGATCTTCAATGGCAACAACAAAAAGGAGAAGAGCTCTAGTGTTATTGCTTATATTATCTATTATTCTTTTATAATAGCTATCATTGTTTTACTATTGAGTATAACCTCATGGCTTTAAATGATAAACAAGAGAAGTTCGCACAGGCTTATATCCTGCATAGAAATGCAACAGAAGCTGCAAAGACTGCAGGATATGCTGCTTCATCTGCCTATAATCAAGGCTATAGAAATCTACAAAATGGAGAGATTAAAGAACGTATTGAAGAACTAGAGAATACGTTAGAGACTTCAGTAGATGTGATAACTGAAATAGAAAAGCAGTATGAGTTTGCTAAAGCTAATGGTCATACTAATAGTGCTATCAAAGCATTAGAGTTATTGTCTCGTATTAGAGGTGCTAAGAGTGAGAAAGAAATAGATATATCACCTGAAGGATTAGATGCTAATATAGTAGACACACTAAAGATACTAGGTAAAAAGAAAGTAAATGAACTTATAAAAAAATGTGGGTTTTAATTACTGTCCTGCTAAAGGATTATCTAAAGCTCTTTGCAACATCTCACGTAACTTTGTTTCTAATGCTGTTAGTTTACTATCTATTAGTTCTATTCTTCGTTGAGCATCAGACTCGATTGCTGTTCTTTTAGAATCAAACCTATCACTTGCATGATCAATCATAGTTCTAAGATCTGTCTCTGTTTGTCTAAGAGAAGTTCTTATATCTTGTTCAGTAGATCTTGATCTCTTATCCACGTTAGCTATCTGATCATGTGCTTCATGTACATCATTCCTTATATCAGTACGTATAGTACGTGCATCATCTTGTGCTGCACCTACCAGTTCTTTTAATGCACTCATTTCTATAGTAACATTACTCTCTAAAGAATCTATTTTCTCTTCTAGTAATTCTAGTTTTAAATTAAAACCAGAAAGATCAGGAGCCACATATTCATTTATCTTTTCCTCCATAGCTACCCATCTAGCATAACCTTCAAAACCAGCCCATACTGCACCAGCTAAAGTTCCTAGTAATGGGAAAATTAAAAATAATCTACCACCTTTTACTTTAATACCTTGATATTCTACTTCACTCATATTGCTGCTGAATCATCCTTTCCATTTGTAAGTTAGATCTAACAGAGATATAATCTCCTAGAGGATCAGACATTATTACATCATTATATATTTCTTCTGCTTCATACCATTGCATCTGTTGCATTATATCTTGTTGCTGATACTGTTGTATATCAGGACCAAGAGCAGTAACTAATGCTATGGTTGTTAGTTGTGCTACAGGATCATATTGTGATTGTATTGTATCTAATACTTGATTAGCTTTATCTTGTTTCTTTTGTTGTTGTTTAGTAACTTCTAATTTCTTTGGCTCATTCTGATCCACCTCTTCTGATTCCATATCGCTATTCGCAACTTCCTTCTCTTGTGGTTCAGTCTCTTCATTAGCTTCTTCTTTAATCTCTTCCATGTTATTGTCTTCAGAAACATTAGCAACCTCCTTTGTAGGTTCTTCGTTAGTTTCTTCTACAATTTCAACAGGCTCTTCAGTAACTTCCTCTATAACTTCAACAGTTTCTATAACAGGTTCAGCTTCTATTGTTTCTATTTCTACTGGTTCTTCTATTGGTTGTTCAATAGCAACCTCTTTAACTTCTTCTAGTGTAGGCATTGATACATCAACTTCCATACCTATATCTTGTATCTCTTGTACCATCTCCTGAACCTCTACTATAACTTCTTCATATGATATAGTACCTTCATTATATTCTTCCATCATAACACCAATAGTATCAACTTCTATTGGCATCTCTATAGCTATCTCTTCCATTGGATAGTCCATAGTAGGCATATCAAAGGTCATAACCATATCAAACTCTTCCATCATTTCATCCATTTGATATTGTTCTTCTGGTGTAGCAACATCATATTGCTCTATTAATTCTACTGTTATCTGATCTTCCATCAATCCAGGCTGAACAATCTCTATCCATGTTTCTACTGCTGTAGTTATATGATTGTAATTAACTGTGTATTCTACATTATCAAAGAAATAATTTTTAGATCCACCTACTCTTATAAATACTTTATCTAAATCTCCTGCAAAATCATACGTTCCTGCGTATG
>Ga0208134_1000187_pt1 | contig 38879 bp, 45 predicted proteins | sample VirMetDEL_Mar_31_FD_184515 | JGI IMG/M metagenome (GOLD analysis project Ga0208134, IMG submission 184515) | Aqueous microbial communities from the Delaware River and Bay under freshwater to marine salinity gradient to study organic matter... | ecosystem: Environmental > Aquatic > Marine >...
AACACAATAGAGGATGCTGATTAAGGATGAAAATGAGTATGCAACCTGAACTAAAAGTACAACTAGAGCTTGATGCCCACGAAAAAGAATGTGCTATCAGATATCAGATGGTCAATGACAAGTTAGAAGGCTTAGACAAAAGAATGTGGCGAATAGAAGCTATGTCTATGGTGGGTACACTTGGGGTGGTAGCTTTGGTTGTAGCAATAGTGATGAAGTAGGGATAAAAATATGGCTAACGGATTAGGAATGGGAGAATTTTACACTCCACAAGAAGGAGAAACATTACTTCAGTCAGATCCCACACCGACGGCTATTCGCTCTGCTGTGATGCCAATGGGTGATGCAATATTTGCTTACAGACAAGATGGTACACGAGTACAAGTTCCGACTGATTATTTTACAAAACAGGAAACGAAACCTATGGCAGAGACTGATACAACTTTACAGACAACTCCAGTAACAGACGTTCAAAAGACGGTTGAAGAAAGAGCGGGTGCGACCACGTTACCGACGGGTACTCAATACGTACCTGAAGTACAACAAGTACAACAAGAAGAGCTTCTTACACCACCAACTCCCTTAGATACGACCGATGCAGTAAGTCCTAGTCTCGTATCAACAGAAAACTTAGATGTCACCGTACCATCTCAACAAAACGCAGAGAAGTACACAGCAAGTACTATCCCCGGAACTCCTGAAGCCGTAGCCGCACAAGGTAAGCTATCATCTGAATCTGTGATAGGTGACGTACAAGGAGCAGTCAGTAAGGAATCCCTAGTTCAAGCAGCACAAGGTAAAGTATCTGAACAGTCAACTGTCAAGTACCAACTAGAACAACTATTCTCATCATTTGAAGAAGGTAAACCTTTACCTGCTTGGGCAGCTCCTGCTGTAAGAAACGTAGGTGCAATGATGCAGGCAAGAGGATTAGGTGCATCTAGTATGGCTTCTGCAGCCATAACACAAGCCATCATGGAATCAGGTATACCAATAGCCAAAGCTGATGCAGATCGTTATGGACAGATGGATATGGCTAATCTGAGTAACCAACAGCAAGCAGTTATGCAAAATGCCATGACTTATGCGTCAATGGATAAGGCTAACTTAGATGCTCGTATGCAAGTTGCCGTTAACAATGCTAAGTCATTCTTGTCAATGGATCTACAAAATTTAAACAACGAACAGAAGATGCAAGAGATAGATTATGCTGGACAGATGCAAGCACTCACATCTAATCAAGCAGCAGAAAACTCAGCAGCTCAATTTAATGCACAATCACAAAATCAAATAGATGAGTTTTTTGCAGAATTAGGGGCCCAAATTGAAACAGGCAATGTAAACCGTAGAGCTGCTCAAGATCAGTTTAACGTCAACGAAAAGAATGCAATAGCTCAATATAACGCATCTCTATCTGATGCTCGTGAAAGATTTAACTCAACTATGGCTACGCAGATAGCACAATCAAACGCTGTGTGGCGTAGGGAAATAAACACAGCAGAAACTGCCAACCAAAATGCAGCCAATCAGATGAACGTACAAAACCTACTGGGTATAACTCAAGCTTCTTTAGATGCTTTGTGGCAAAGATACAGAGATGAAGCAGGTTGGGCGTTGAAGATAGCAGAAAGCCAAGAGCAACGTTTCCACGAGATAGGGTTACTATCTATGGAGATAGACGCTAATACAGATCTGTACGAGATGGAAAGTGATGCTACCTTCAGTACAGAACTAGGTAAGGCTGTCTTGAATGGTATATTTAAAGTTGGTACGGCATACGTAAAATCATAGAAAGGTTAAATTATGTGGGATTGGTTAAGTAATATTTGGACGGGCATAAGTGACAGTGTAGTCGGACAGGCGGTTGGAGATGTATATGATTATGTAGCCGATAGTTACGTGGGGCAAGGAATCGAAAGTGCCTATGATTTTGTAACAGGAAACGAGTCTTATGGTACATTCAAAGATTCTGATTTTGATAATTTTAACTATGCTAAAAAGTCTGCAGGATATCTTGGAACTGCACTAGAATTTGCAGGTGGTTTCATGGAAGTTGCAGCACCAGCGGGTGCGACCACTCAGATGCCATCGTCTAAAAAAAGAAGAGTATCTGCACCAAGAAGTACTGCAGGTGCAGGTCAATTTAACGTAAGTAAAAGTAATTTAGCAAATCTTCAATTTGGCTATACACCGAGAGTAAATGATGCTATAATAAAAGCAAACGCAAGTAAAGTTCCCTCAATACAAATGGCAGTATCACAGATGATGAACTACAAAGGTTCAAGTGGTGCAACTATAAAGCTACAGGGTGCTAAGATGCCTAGTGTGGCTGCTCGTACTAAGCTACCATCATTTGCTCCTAAATACTATGGATAATAAACATGAAACAAATAAAGCGTCCCCCTACAAGAGAAGACTTTAGAGCAAACCGTTTTAACAAAGCCCCTCCGGGATGGTCTTTGACTGAACCTAAAGGTAAATGGGCATGGGAAAAACCTCCTGTACATGCTACCCCTGATAAAGCAGTTGATGCTGTAATTGATAGGTTAGAAGCTCCTGAAGTTCGTACTCAAATGGAAAAGCTTATGGTTGCAGGTGTATCTATTCAAGAAATAGTCAACACAATTGCAGTTGGTGGCTTTAGTCAAGGACAATTTACTCCTGATGTCGCAGAGATAATCAAAGGACCTCTTGCAGCTTATCTTATGGGGGTAGCGGCAGAAGAAGAGATACCTGCAAAAGTTTACAACACAAGAGATGGTTTGTACCAACTAGACGAAGGTATGAGCGACGATGACATGCTTGCAGTGATGAAAGACAGGAATCCTGATTTGTATCAGTTCATCCAATCAAAAGCAGATGAGATTGATGAAGAACCTGAACCTACTACAGTAAGGGGATTTATAGCAATAGCTCCAGAAGAAGTAATAGAAGGGGACATAGATAATGGCAAGGCTTAGTATGGGTGGTTTCTTTAAGAACTTTGTAAAAGGTGCGGCTCAACAATACAATGCTAATGTTGCGTACCTAGAGCAACAAAAGGTAGAAGAAGAGAAGCAAAAGAAAAAAGAAGCGAGAGAATTAAAAAGTAAGCAAGATTTACTAAAGATAGAATATGGCTACGAAGCTCAAGTTGAAGCTTTAAAAAGTGATAAGAATAAAAAAAGTTTACTGTCGATATCTTTACCTAACAGTAACACAGTATTTACTGTTCCAAATACAATAGCAGGTCAAGAAATACAACTAACAGGTATGACTGAACCTCAGAAAAATAGAAATATATATCAAGCTTTTAAAGCAAGTATGAATGACAACGTTATAGACAACCTAAGAAAAAGTGGTGACTTAAATACTGTGGCAAACTCTTTTGCTACTACTTGGTACAATCAACTTCCTACTTTTGTAAAAAAGGAAGACGGAATTGAAAAGCCAGCAGTTACAGTCGAAACTACCGATTGGCAATATATAAATAAGTATCCTGAATTTGCTGAAGCTGTTGCAAAAAAAGTAGGTCAGACACGAGAAAATTTAACAAAGCTTGCTATTGAGCAAGAAAACTACACCAACGGTAAACTTGTTATGAAACAAGTAGGTGATAAGATTGAAATGACACTAGATGATGTTGTACCAAAAGAATATGGTTTACAACCAAAACACATTGACATTTTAAGAAAACAAGCTCCTAGATTTAATAAGTTTAATCCTAATGAAGAAGTTAAGCTACAACCTCTTGTTGCAGAAATAAACAACGTCTTAAAGCTTCCTGAAAATCAACCTGAAAAGGGGCAAGTTACTATGACGGAAATGGTAGATGCCATAGCTGTTGCATCTCCTATTCTAGCAAATGTAAAAGAACCTACTAGATTAGATTCATTTGCATTAGAAGAGCTAAAAGCAAACTTAAAAAATTCAAATATAGACCCCTACATATACAATGACGTTGACCTTTTAGGAAAAGTCATCTCTCTTAGTCTACCAGCTAAATTTAAAAGTGCAAAGATTTTAAATGTCATGGCAGGAGAAGAATTAAAACTAGGAGCAGACCGTGTTGTAAGAGATATAATAGGTAATAAAAAGGCTCTACAAAATGTAGCATTAAAAGCAAGACTTGCGGGGGATTTGGAAACAGATGCTACAGCAGTTGAGCAATTATCTAGATCAGGTGCTAATATAGGCTTGGCTACTACCCCTCAAGCAATTCAAAATTTAGTAACAGTTAGTTCTAACGTTGTAATGGATGGTATAGGATTAATTATTGAAAATACTACAGGTAAACAGATTGATAGCCGACTTGTATTTCAAGATATGTTTAAAAATGCAAATCAAAGATTACAAAGAGGTATGCAATCCCAGAATGAACAAGACAGAAAAAATGCTCTATTAGAATTCTACGCAACAACAATGGCATTTAGAATGGCTGCTCAAATACAAAATACGGGGGATACAGGATCAGGACCTAGAATATCTGATGACGACGTTAGGAGAATTGCAAGTGGTCTTGCTCAAGATTTTGTAAATAATCCTGATAAATTACAATCAGTTGCACGTGGTATAAGACTAGAAGCTGAGAGACAGAGAAAGATATATCAAATGTATCGATCAAATAAGGTTCATCAAATAGTCACAGCTTCAATACTAGAAGATATGTATCAAGGAGCATTACCATTAGCAGTCCAAGAACTTACATCTGGAAACGGAACAAGCGGTGTCCAACTTATAGGTACGTATATTGGAGGTGACAGTCAAGTTATAAACATACCAATAAATGACGATAAAAAAGAAGTTATTACTCCTCCAAATCAACGTAGCTTGGGTACTTTAGACACAAGCACAAAAGGTCTAGGTAGCATTCCCACAGACCAAACAATTGAAGACGAGTTTGAACCTATAAAATTTTAAGGATTTTTAATGGCTACAGTAGAAGAAATAAAATCTGGTTTAATTTCAGAACAAACAGAAACTGAAGATCCGTACAAACAGTTAAATATAGCTGATGTACCTGCTGTTGAACTAGACAGAAGGTATTTTTCAGGTGCTACTGAAATGGGCGATACTCTTAAGAGATACATAGAAAATGCTGATGGATACAGAAGTTTTGAAACCTACTATGATATTTACAAAAAAGATAGTGAAGCAAACAAAAGATTAGCTTTACCTCCTGAAGAGTTTAAAAAATCCATACGTGAAGGTAAAATACAGTTTGGGGGTCAAAAGATAGATGAAACTATAGATCCACTTAAGGTAGGTCCTGTAAAACCTTTTCCAGCAGGGTTAGACTACGATGCTAAAATAAGATTTTTAGTTGACAACAGAGGTTCTGAAATAACACAAGGTGGTAAAAAGATAGGTGAGTTACCAATAAAAAGAATGTTAGGTCAATACGATGTTACGGAAGAAGACGTAGCAGCAAGAATGCCAGTAATTCCATACACTCCGACTAAAACTCTTATAACAAAAGAGGGCAAAAGAGAAATTATAGAAGGACCTCAAAAGGAATTATTCAAAGAAGAAATATCTGGAAAAGGTATTCCTTTAATAGATTTCAACAACAAAGCAGTTAAGTTTAAAAAGTTCTTAGACGTAAAAACAGACTTAAATCCCTATCAAAAAATACAACTAGTAAAAGCACAAGCAACGGGAAATTTAGGGTCTATGAGAACAGAAAAAGCCTTGACTAATGTACCTTTTGCTCTTGCAAACTTTGCTCTTTATGCTTATGAAGGAATAGGTAACACTATTTTAGATCCTCTTGTAAATGCAAATATAGTTGATGGAAAAATACCATCGAGACACGTTGACTATGCTACAGAAACTTTGACTAAATTAAGTGGGTTGAAATCATCAGATGCTGAATTAATTTTAGAATGGACTCCTGATGCACTTAATAAGATTGTAGATGCAGGCATAGAGGGTGCAACAGTTGCACTACCATTTCAGGCAATAAAAGTAGGAAGTTACTTTTACAGAGATAAAAGATTTAGAAACTTTGTTAAGGATCAGTTTGGTAAAAAAGGTGGTACTTTTGATGAAGCTTACGATAATGCAGTTAAACAAGGTAGAGGTCCTGATACTTTAATAAAAGATTTTGTTGACAGTACGACATTTATAAACTCAACTAAGTACAGAAACTGGAAAGCAAACGGAGTTATGAACTCCATACAACGTGCAGGTGAATACAAAAGAATATTCAAAAAGAATCCTGTAGCTTATGAAGTATCTACTCAAAGACTAAAAGCTTTAAATGAAAGATTAGCTGTACTAGAGAAAAGAAAAAATCTTAGTCCAGAGTGGGAATCACAATACAAACAAATTGTAAAAGATATAGATAAGGTTAATGGTCAACTAGACAGCATTAGCTTAATGAACAGAATACCTGATGACCTAAAAGAAATAGTTGGAACTGAGATTGCTATTGCTACAGGCTTTGGGTTAAGTAGTTACACTCATCAAGAATTTTTTCCAAATTCAAATAAGACAATGTTTGAACTAGGAGGTATGGTGATAGGTGGATTTAGTGGTGGAAAAGTAATAAATCTAGTAAATGATTTTGGGGATGTGATAAGTGATCCTACCACAGTAGCTAATAAAATTAAAAAGGTTCTTACATTTAGAAGCTCCAATCAAAAGGAAGCTGATAAATTCATAGGAATGTTAAATGTTGCATCACCTCAGTTTGCTCAAAGAATGGAGCAAGGTATATTAGCCGCTGAGAATTTAACAACTAAGATTTTAAAACTTGAAGATCAAAACGGAAGACCTCTCATAACAAGCCCAGACATAGTAACAAACAGTCTGGCCGCAATAAGTACTATCGATTTGTTGAAACAAACAGCAGCTAAAGTAGGTACAAAATTAAGTGTTGGAGGAGTGGCTGAACTAAGTGATAATTTTGTAAAAATGCAAACTGCACTTACAGGACAAATTCAACTTAACACAGAGCTTACAAATGCAGTCCGTGAGTTAAGTAAAATAAAATTTGCTCCTGATACTGACCCTGATGTTAAAAGTTTTGTAGACGGTTTAGAATCTTATTTAAAGAAGTCTCAAGAAGATGTATCTCGACAACTAAACAACTTTAATAAAAATATAGATGACAATGAAGCTTTACTACTTATGAAAACAGCAGGAGCAAAGCTTGACACCGACATAGACTACGATGCTCTAGATGAATTTTTTATTGCAAATGACACAACTAGAGAAACCCTGATGAGAAGTTTGGGTATGCCTGAAAATCAAATAATTGCAGAGTCAAACAAAAGAATAGATGACATGAATAATGCAATTATTGATGCTTCTGTAAAAGCAGATAATATAAGTAAGACGTTGCCTAAAGAATATGGTAACTTAGTTTCTAGTTCCTTTCACAATATAAAACGAGGACTACGATCAAATGCTACACGTGGATACAAGATATTAAGGCAAGAAAATAAAAACGTTGCTATGGATATGTCAAACGTCTTTGATCAATTAGTCAAAGGTGTAGACGATTCAGATTTAGCCTTGAAACTAGAGGGTTCACCTGAAGCAAGAAGGATAGGTGGTACTCAGCTAGCCAAACTTCAACAAAGTCAAATGGGAGAGCTATTTGAAAGATCAGCAGGTAAGATGTTTTCAAATAACCCTAAGATTGGAGAGATGGCTGAGTTAGTTAGGGATCAATATCCAAACGCATCTAACATTGAGATATGGAGTGTGTTGCGTAATGGAGATCCAGAGAAAGGATTTGAAGGATTAGGGGATGCTATGAAACTTCCCTTAGACTTTGTGGACTATCAACTTGTACTCTCTGGATTAGGCAAAGTACAATTCAAAGCAAAAGGAAGACAAACTTTAGGCGTTAAACAAGCTAGAGAAATGTTGTACAAAGCTGCTGAATCCGAAAAGCACGGATTTAGAATAGGTATGTTTCAACCTGATGGCGGTCAATTAGTAAATGAAAGTGTACTATCTAAATTAAAACAAGTTAATAATACTTATTCTGAATTTGCATCTAGATACGAGACAGGTATAGCAGGAACTTGGAATGGCTATAAGTACAAAACATTACCTGATGGAACAATACGTTATGTAGATGAAGCAAATGATCCTATGAACTGGGTGCAAAGCAGTCTTAAGAAGTACAATCTAACAGAGCCATTTGCTAAAAACATAAACGAAGGATATATATCTGAAATGGCAGGTGTGTACGGTGGTAATTTAGTTCGAGGATTACCTGAAGGAAGTCCTGCACGGTATGAATTTGTAGCTGGTAAAGCAGGTACGACCATATTCAGAAACTCTATAGTTGCTGAACTTAAGTTTCAATTGTTAAACAACACGCAGGCAGGTAAAACTATACTAGACTTAAATAAAAACCCTGCGTTTAAAAATAAATATTTATTACCTGATGATATAAAAGGAAAAAGAATTATAGGAGACTATAAGGATAATGATATACATAATATTATATCAAATATGCAACAAGCAAAAATGAGAAATCCACAAACAGGTGAAATGGTGGATATGTTTACAGATGTAGACATACAGAACATATACGATTCTATAGGTATAGAACAGCTAGTTCTGAAGAGTGATGATGCTAGAAAGGCTGTGCAACAAGTAAAGAAGAAGATTAAACAAGCAGAAACTGATATAATAGCAGGTAAGACAGAAGCGGGTAAAGATTACATTGCTCAGAAAAATCTACAAATAAAGATGGCTAATCAGTTAAACCCCGGAGATGTCTTTAACTACGTACAAAATGGCGAAACTGGTGTAAGAAATCTAGACAAACTTAGAGATGGGTATGAAGATAGCTTAATAAAAGCAGGTAAAAATCAAACAGAAATTGATGATGAAATGATTGTTTACGATAGATTTATAGCAAACAAGCTCATGGAAGAAGTTGCAAATAAATCTACTCAGAATATATTAGGAACAACATCAGTAGGTGTTGACATGGTAAACTCTTCTTTTACCGAAAGATTACCTCAGAAATTAGATGCCAATACTCTCATAAATGCTTTAGGTGGAGCTAAAGATACACCTATGAATATTGCGGTAAGAGAAATATTAAAAAGAGGTACACGAACTAAGTTAGATAAAGAAGGATCTGATAAATTTTTTGAAAATATGGAATTCATTGCAGAGTTATTAGCAGGAAGAACACCGAGTAATGCAGGACAATTATCCTTATCTGGAATACCTAGAGGTTTATCTGTAGAATCCTATATAAGTAGAATATATTCTGTAGCAAGAGGAGTTGTAAGTCTTAAATACTTAGCCACTGAAGCTATAATACAAACAGGTAGAGTAAGAAGGTTTAACTCTTTCAAAGCTATGATAAACAATCCAGAAATAGCTGATCTAGTTGTTAGTGCAATAAGAACAGGTAAACCTTTAACTGGAGACTTAGCCACTAAATTTGATCAGCTTATGATATCGGCAATTGCTAGACAAAGTGCTGACTTTGCAGATTCAAGTCAACCAGATCAGGTGCGACGACCAGCGGTAGAACAAGAAGTAGAATTATTTGGTCCTGATGCAGAAGCTCTTAAAGAAAGAAAGAACTTAGTAGAGGACATGTATGGTAACCTCATCAAAGTTGAAGACGATGAACAAGCTATACTAGGTTCTTCGGGACAAATAATAGGAGTAAGAAAAAAGACGGCACAAGAATTGGCTGGACCTTATCAAACTCCACTCCAAAGGATGCAACCATCTTTTGAGAGTGCGAGAGAAAAGGCTTTTGAAAGGACAGGAGGAGTAAGACCCGGAAGTCCTGAATCATTTTCACAAATTAACTAAGGAGAGAGACTAATGAAGACTTACTACAACGGACCACGTAAAGGCATGATGTACGGTGGTGGTGCTACCATGAGAAAGCCTATGATGTATGGTGGCATGGCTACAAAAAAGAAAAACATGCAAATGGGTGGACTAGCTGAACAAAACAGAAAGTCTAGCATGAATCAATCAGGTATGATGAACCCCAAAGGGAACATGATGACTGACGAAAAGAAGTTTGACATGGGCATGATGTACGGCGGTCAAGCCAAGCTAGACAAAAACAAAGATGGTAAAATATCAGGCAAGGACTTTGCTATGATGAGGAAGAAGAAGTAGGTTTATCCCTCTTTCTCATTATCTTACGACCTCTGAAGAAAACAATTGTATTGATAGTGGTGTTGATAGTGATAGCTACCAGTAGCCAAATTTGCCACCATTCTATCACACGTACCTACCCGATTTATCCATGATCTCTTGTGCCATAGACTTCAGATACTTTATCAACTGAGTTACTTTATTTGTACCTTCATACATGGGAAGACCTAAGTTCATGGTCTTCTCAAATTCATTTGGATCTACTGCATCGTAGAGTATCTCAACATTTCCATCCTTATTAAGAAACGCTTCTAACGAGAACAGTTTCGCTTTCACCTTTGATTTCATTGATCGGCTCTAATTCACTTATAGGTAAGTTATAACAATCAGCTTTAAACGTAAAGCCGTTGCTTGGATCTACTTGACCTTTCTTATATCGAGTAGCTTTAGCGTAGTACTCTTGTTTACTAATGCTACCTAGTATCCAAGCTTTACTGAGATCGGTCAGTATTCTCACAAACACATAACTATCACAGTCTTGTTTTGTACCATGAGATGCAACCGAGCAATCATAGTTAGACTGTGGCTTAGTGTTACAACGTTTAGTCTTAACGTCAATACGATTCCCATCTTTCACTAAATCATAGTTATATGTATTTGCTTCAGTTGCCCCAATGATATCAGCTACGATTACCTCGCCTATCGCACCCACAACATTGCTAGTGCCACCTGTAATACTTCCCTGCAATATGCCCACAGTAGAAGCTTTTTCCCTCGCATGACGCATGTAATCCTCGCTGATTGGTACTTCAATCATTAGTTTGCACCTAAGTCTACAACTTCACAGGCATCTGCAGTGCAAGCCAATTCACGAGTACCGCTCGTGTTATCTTCCTTTTCATACTTAGAAAACTTAGTCCAATCCAAAGAAGCAGGCACACGGCTTTGCCACTCTAGATAGTCATCAGCTTCTATGTCTTGATAAGGAGCTTGTTGGTACGTATGATCGGCAAATGGAAGAAACGATACACCTGACGCTATATCAAAGTTATCGTACAACCACGCACCAACTTCCATCCATTCCTCTTCCTTTACAGTAATAGTCACAGACGGTTTGTGTTCGCACCAGTTAAGTGCATAGACTTTCCAAAGTTCTAGTTGTTCTATTGCACTCATCTCAGTTCTAGTGATAGCACCACTAGGAGATTTCATTGGAAAAGAAAACACGGTAACACTATCAGGCTTCATAACGTCAGGCTCTGCAGGGATACCTTCTTCTTTCATAAATTGTGTTAAGGGATCTTTGTTATCCCCACGTACTGTTCTGATGTAAAAATCATTATGTCTAGCATGAATACCTGATGCAGAGTCAGTTAACTGAGACACAGTACCACTTGGCTTTACACAAGTAATAGCCGTACTTCTCGGTATACCAATAGCATCTGCATATTCTTTGTTAGTCTTTATTGCCACTTGTTTCATCTCTTGTAACCAAATCTTTGAATCAGTTGTCTTAGACAGTACATAATGATCCATGATACCAGTTAATGAAACACCAAGCAAGCGTTCTTCTTCAGTATTTGTTTTCCATATCTTACGTAGATACTTCAGATCTGTAAGAGTAGACTGAAATGTACCTAGCATTGTAGCAACACGTACCTTAGATTGAAGGCTCAGTAAATCATCGTTTTCACGTACGACCACTTCAGATAAGTTACAGAATTGATAAGGTCGGAGTATGATCTCACTACATGGGTTCGTACCCCACATGTGACCTGTCTGTCTTCTACCACTCTTAGCTACCTGATCGTCGGCAGCCTTACGATTGAACATGCCACGCTCACCTGACTTAGACTCGTACAGAGATAACCATTCTCTCATGTAAGTTTCCATAGCAGGCTTACCTTTGTAGGCTACAGAGTTATTTGCTAATGCTCTTTGACCATTGTTGTTCCACCACTCACCTGATTTAGCGTGAGCCATTTGATCATCATTTAGGTTAGATAAGCTAATCAAAGCAGATCGTCTTACACCACCTACAACTACAACCTCACCTACCTTGCACATGATATCGTGGCACTCAACAGGAAATAACTTTCTACCTGTAGCACCCTTGAATTTCTCAATAGTGAACTTAAATAAGTTAACCAACGGATCAGCACCTGATGCCCTGCCACCCATAATTTTCAACCTTGCACCCGCAGGTCGTACCTTTGATACATCCCAAGAAGGTATCATTCCTGAATAAAGTAAAGCCACAAGCTCACGATATGCTTTCGCCCACCCTGCTTTACTATCTTCCACAACAATAACAACTTCAGACTCTTGCATATTCTCACTGATTACAGGTAGCTTATCTACGTTCTCTCGTTCTACAGAGAAACCTACACCTGTACCACACATAAGAATGTACATAGCTTCATCAAAACTACGTGGACTATCTACTGGTAGGTAGCTACAATTATACCCGCAAGTGTTATCTCTCTTGAGTGCATCTCCTGCAGTCATCATAGCTCTCATCGATGGCATAACTCTCAAGTCACTAATGTACTCGTGTATTATCTCTTTATCAACTCTGTCCATCTTGTAGTTGTGCTTTTCTAAGAGAGTGTCTTCCATAAAGTTTACATATCTTGAAACTGTCTCTAACCAGTTCTCTCTTCTACCTTCATCATCCATCCACCTAGCATACCTAGACTTGTGTATAAACTCCTGATATGAAGTTGGTAACATATTAGACGCCATTATATTCTTCTCCTACTTTTGTTTCAATTAAACGGTTTAGATACCACCGTGCTTTTTCTAAATCTTCTACTCCATTCTTGTACTTGTATCTGCATATGTACTTCAAAATGTTGCCTTGAAGATATGTTTCAAATCCATCTCCTGTGACAGATTGAATTATGTCTATGGTTTCAATGCCTGCCTTATTATAGTGTGCAGGGCTATTGACCATATCTGTTTGTTCCTCTACTTCCTTAAGTCTCATCTTCATATATTCCAAATGTCTCATTACTGATCGTTACCAAAATCCACTTTAATTACATTCTCAGGAATGTCAAGCATTTCTCCTGTATCTTGTTGATATTCTACTTTGAGTTCTTTGGCCGCAAAGTTAAACTCTATCTCAGATTCCCCACAACGAAACACTTCATCACCTCGTCTACGTAGCAAAGCCATGACACCCTCGTGCATGATTGATGCAACAGAGTGATCATCAAATGTCTTGTACTTCTTGCCTGTCGTATCGTAGGCTACCAAGTGAAACTGATCATCAGGCATCTCAGATATGATTATGTAGTACTTGTCTTTCTCCAAAGACATAAGTGTGTTCATGTCATCTTTTTTCATTCTTGAGCCACTCCATAGGTATTGTTTTTTCTGCCCACCTATAATTGTGCTTAAGACACCAATCAGCGTAAGTGGTTTTACTTCCTTTGTAGATCTTGTTCCGTGCATTCATAAACACCATACGGATGTCTAAGTCTTTGTGTTGCTCTTTTATGAGAGCCATCTTAACTCTGTCTGCTTTATCAAACTCACCTTTAGCTTCGATGTATATGTTAGTTACAGGGATGTAGAAGTCAGGAGTGTAGGTACGTATCTTAGGTACGTATGTTATCTTCTTCTTCTCGTACTCAAATTTTATTTTATTATGTATCAGCTTTTTAGCTAGAGACAATTCAAAATTAGATCTGTATCCTGCATTACGTTTAGCCACTATATTATCCCCTGTCGGATTTTCCAGTTCAATGATTCTAGGCGTTTGCTGATATACCCTGCCGTCTTCGGGGATTGTTTTTCTAGTATAGTAAGCTCGTCTAGAAGGGGATATATCGGCACACATAAAATCTTTCCGTAATTTAAACTGTAGTTAATTGTTTGAAATTCATTCTCCACTTTCACGATATCCCTAGCTTCTGTCTCAGGCGTTAACGCTCCATGCTCTGAGAAGTTATCTTTCAAAGTTAACGGTATACCTCTGTCATGTTGCCTAAGAAATGTAATGTCTCTACCGCCACCAATACCTTTGTGAGACTCTATGTAAAGATGATACAAGTTCTCATTCAACTCAAGTAGCTTAGTTTCATAGTTATCTACGTAGATTGCTGGCACTACAATTCTTTCTTCTTCAAGACATCATACCATATCTTAGGTGCGGTCTTAGCCTTTGATGTTACCTTCGGATGCAACTGTGCTTTTGACCAACAATGTGATCTGTATCCACACATGCTACATATCTTAGGTAGCGTCTTGTTGCCTGTTCGTATCTGTTCCCCTTTTACTTTGTACGTTTCAAACTCAGACTTAAATGGTTTTACAAAGTCAGGATTAGGGTCAAGTAATCTCTTTACTCGTACCTCTGCATCTTTCATATATTCTTTTCTATCTTCTTCTTGCCACTCAGGTGCTTCAACCATAGCTATCTCACCACTTGACTTATTGACAACTATCCACCCACCAAAAGGTAACCCTGTAGCTTCACCATACAGATGACCTTGCATGACATAGCCAAATGGATCTTCTTCCTTTATCTTGTCGTAGCCACCATACCCTGTGTACTTAAACTTATATGCCCACTCGCTAGCTGACTTAACATCCCACACCTTATCTGTGCCTGACTCATCTCTTACGATAAGATCGAGTGTACCTGTAATCTTTTTACCTGCTATCTCTAGCTCAACTGATTTTTGTTTGTCTATGATTTCTACGTCAGCTTGTTCCATTATAAGTACGACCACTGATTCAACAAGGTCACCAAACATAAAACGAAACAAAGCATTGTAGTCCATCTCTTCTTTGATGCCTTGCCTATCTAGCAATTGCTGACAGAGAGGTCTACCTAAACCTGACATACGTATGCTGAACTCACGCTTCTTATTTAGTTGCCTATCTACGGAGTCCTTGCATTCTTGTGCGAAGTCTTCAATAGCACTAGGGGAGATCGTGACTTCCCCCCTAGTTGCTTTTTGCATGTAGTCTTGGATTTTAAGCAGATTTAGCATTGAAATCAGCCGACAAGTCCTGTTCCTCACTAGGAGAAATGAGTTTCTGAGCTTCTCTGAACTGATTAAGAACATTCTCATTGTGACCTTTGACAGTCTGTGAGAAATCTTTCATCAATGCCTTATCGTCTTCCGAGACTTGTACTTCCGAATGGAGAGTCGGAACTGGTACATAGTAGATAACTGAACCTGACTTGACCTTGCTTGTTGCCAACTTCATAACAACCTTTTGCATGATCTTCTTCTGCCTAGTTAAGCTCTCTATAAAATTGCTGATAGGTTTGAACCCTGATCTTTTGAAGTAGGATACGAAAGGTTTATCCTTGATCTCGACCTTAGTTCCATCAGCCTTTGCAAAGTCACCAGTTATTTGACCATAGATAACTTGGTTGCAAACTGCAGACCGTGACTTTACTTTAAGCGGGTCATCATCTTTAAGAAGTTCTTCTTCTTTAGCTGACAATCTACCACACTTATTCCCCGCTAGGGTGTCAGGGAATTCTCCTGCTAATGTTGGTTTTTGCACAGACTTACAAACAAATGTTTGTTGCTCCATGTCATATACGCTCCATTCAAATGTACGTAAGATAGGTCTTACAAGTACTTCTTTAGCGTAGATAAACTCACCATCGACAAACATCTTCCATGAGCCACGTGTAAGTGTCACACCATCATCTGTCTCTGTGTCATAGTTTATGTTTAGTCTAGGTAGTCCTACATTGCTTGTAGCTTTCGCTTGTCCTGTAAGTTCCATAAATGTAGATGTATCATCATCGTTAAATGCTGATACTAATTGATCCATTTCGTTTCCGATTACTAGTTCATTTGTTTCCATTTCATTTTCCTTTTTAGTTTTATTTAAAATGTAATTTGAGCTTACTATTTAATTTCAGTAAGGTCAAGCCAATTATTACCTATTTTTAATTCTATTCCTATTGGCATGTCGTACTCTAAGCCATACCTAGCTTTCGAGCCGTCAGAAATAGACAACATGGCTTCAGAAAGTACCTTCACACACTGATCTTTTTCATCAGGATGTACGTCAAGTACTATTGAATCATGTACTGTGTTGCATATAACTGACTTCATATCTAATTCTCTCATCACCTTATCTAGCTTAACTAAGGCAATGGGCAGTAAGTCAGCCGTTGCAAATCCTTGTACGGGGTAATTACAGATAGCCGTTCTGTTTGTGGCTGCCCCCCACTCAGTCCACTTGGCATCAGGGAAAGCATAGGTGCGACCTGAAGGTAATTTTATCTCTTTGGTCTTGACTGCTTCTTTCTCTAATTCCTTGTGCCAATCAGCAACCTTCTCATACTTCTCTTTAAACGCCGTGTAGTAGGCTTGTTGTGCGGGAGTACCACTGACCCCACCATAGAGAGGTTTGAACGTGTGTGCCTTTGCATCTTGCCTAGAACACCCTATTATCGATGCAGTGTAGCTATGGACATCAGTTCCCTTGAGAACATCGTCGTAAGCTTGTGGATCTCGTGCAAGAAACCCTGCTACTCTGAACTCCAACTGAGAGTAATCTCCCTCAAGTATGTAGCCACCATCGAATCGACTTTCGACCACTTTACGTATGGCAAAGGTAGAACCACGTGGCATGTTTTGAAAGTTGGGATTACGACTAGATAGCCTACCAGTAGCCGTGACACATTGCATGAACTCAGGATGAATGAAGTTATCATCATCTGCATTGTTCTTCATGCCCTCGACAAAGGTAGATAGGTAGGTGCGAATAGCATTGTATCTTGAGTAGGCTACACAGAACTCACGTGCTTCACCACTTAGTTCAGTTGATCTATCTTCAAGAGTAACCTTATCTGTCTTGAACCCTGCAGATGCTACATCTTTTGGATTACGAGGTATGATCTTAAAACCTGCTACCTCATTGGTGCTTTGATAGATAGTACCTTTACCTTTGCATGGCTTGCATATCCGTAATGCTTTACTTGGTTCACCATTCTTATTGACAGGTCTGACACGACCATGACCTAGACAACCTGCACACATCTGTCCCACAGTTTTGTACACGATATCAGTCATGTTACGTACATTACGAATGAAATCATTCTTCTTCATACGTGTACGTAGTTTAGGTTTGATTGTGTTACCTCGCATCTCATGCCCAAGATTAAATGTAACTGACCACAGAGTTTTATCTTTTACTTTGCGAGAGTACAACAACACACTACGATCATCAGGACTAGATAGATTGATAGGTGTATCCCCCATTGCTTCCTTTGCCATAGTCTGTAGTTTGTTTTCTAGGTAGGATAGTTCCTCGTTGTATTCTTTCTCTATCTCATCTAAGGTATCTAAGTTTACCTTAAGTCCATTCATCTCGATGCGAGTGAGGACGTTTGTCATTTCAAGCGAAAGTTTTAGTGTTGGTATAAGTGTCATTAAATAGTTCTCCAAATGTTGTGCCAAAGGCTTCAAGTTGTTTTACTGCCACTTCTTCTGTAGCAATCACGTCTGCTATACCATATTCTTTCACGATGTCATAAGGTATATCATAGAATGTTTTACCATCCTTTAGATAAGGTGCAACCAAATCTTTTTCTTTTTGTGTCACGCCATATCTTTTTGCAAGAGAGTCAAGACTAAGTGACCATCTTCTTGCTTTAGCTAAGATGTACTCAGCCACCATAGTGTCGTACACGTGACCATCATACTTAAAGCCACATGCTCGTACCCAAGTTAAATCAAACTTGAGGTTCTGTCCTACAAGAACATCAGTCTTATCTAAGGTAGCCTGCATGTTTGCAAACCAATCTTCCCCTACTGATGCTCTCTCATCTGAGTGATAGACAAAATCGTAGCCTACCTCATCTTCACCTAGCCACTTATAACCGATGGATACAAGCCTATTATTAAAATAAGGCAAAGCAGTAGTGCCACCAGATCCCTTTGTTTTGTGAGTTGTTTCGACATCAAGTGTCAACACGTTTAGTTGTTCTACCATTTCTTCTCCTATCTGTATGTATTGAATGGCAATTAGCACAGAGAACTCTGCACTTTCTTACTTCTTTAATTAAATTATTTATACTGTTTAAGACCATGTGGCTAACTTGCCTAGTTTTGTTACCTATGTGATCGAATTGTAAAGCGAGAGGATTATCTCTGTAACCACAGATGTTACATCCACATTTCATCTTTATGTAGTTCAGCCAATACCTTCTGCGTTTCGCTCTATAATTAAGTTTAGGTCGGCTCATTAGTAGTAGACTCCTCTGTGTACATCTATCTGAGCATTAATCATACCATGCCACCCGTTGATCTTGTTCTTGGATATACAGATATGCCTGACAATGTTATCTACCTCACTTGATCCCGTCTTACCAATTCCTATGATAACGTCAGCTTCACCTGCCTTACCAGTTCTAGAATTGTCTAACATAGAGTAGTCAATAAATTGACGATCATGGGCATCGTAGCTAGCCTGACTGACTGCCCATATAAGTAATTGATTTCGCTTGGCAATTTCTCTTGCTGTTACATAAGTCTCTTTGAGTCGCTCGTCACCACGATTGTACTGACCATCAACACGGAACTTATCTAGCTGATCACAGAACATGACATCAGGTTTATTGAGCTTGGCATACTCATCCATCTCCTCTACAGATGTACCAACTGAATCCATGATTGTTAGATAAGGTTCAATCTCAAAATGATATCGTTCAAGTAGTTGATCTTTTTGCATAACCATTTCTTCTCTTGTCAACTCAAAGAAAGACTGAATGATACGTAGCTTAATTCGTTGGGCAGGTTCTTCGTTTGCCCAATACACAACTTTGAATTTTTGTTTGATGTAAGATGATGCAAGGAAACAACAAAAGGTAGTCTTACCCACTTCAGGTCGAGCAAATAATATACCTAGATTACCCTTATCCATTCCTTTAACTTTTTCTTGGATAAGGTTGAATTGAAAAGGGAAATCGTTCTCCCCTGCTTCCTCTTCAAGTAGTTGAGCTAAGTCGCTCTCAACAATATTGTAGGTAGTCTTGTCGCTGATCCTACCATCTTCGACTGCATCAATAAGCCTACGTAGTTCACCAAACTCTTCATTCTCTCCAGTAAATATCTCTAAGGCTTTCTCGCCTATCTGTCTTGCCCTATCTCTGAGCCACAGATTGTTGACCAAGTCTAGATGAAGTTCATCGTTACCTGACACAGTATCTTCTAATTCAGATATAACTTCTTGTACTCTGTTTCTAGCTGAGTCAGGCATGGCAGGATTTCTATCATTAAATACTCCTGCAAGTTCAGACTTAGTTAAAGTCTTGGCATACTTTGTGTGGGAATATACAATTGTGTCAAAGATATCTTTTAGTTCCCTATCAAACATATCTCTATCTATTTTGTTCTTTACCTTTGCAAAGAAATCAACATCTAAACAAAATCCTAAGACTTGTTTATCTACTGATATGATTGTTGATGAAGTCATCACGTTCCTCTCTCTCCATATTTTTCAGGTCTTTCTTAAGTACAACTAATTTAGTGGGTACATAGTTAGACAAATGCCTGACAATGTCAACTGCTTTTCGAGTTGCATCTCTGTCTAATGCCACAAAAATTTTTTTATAGTTTTTGATTACTTGTATGTGGCTATCAAGTAATGATGTTCCCATCAATGCCATACCTGATACTAGATCAGATACGCTACATGCAGATGGGCAATCTTCTACAACAAATAGATCATCTGAGAATCCACACACAAATGGATACTTACTCATACCATATCGTAGCCACTTAGGCTTAAAGCTACCTAGACTACGACCAGTTGCATCGACGATGTTTCCATTGCTGATATCTTTAACTAGATACACAACTCTATCTCTTTGGAAATCATATCGTATATCTGCTAGTCCATCTAGATAAGCATCGTAGGAATGCACATCTTTGACATAAGTTTCAGCCTTGATGTTACGTGATAAAGAGACAAACGTATCAGGTATAACAAAATCAATATCTGTCTCTTCTTTTTTAGTTTCTCTTCTGACAAATGCCTTACTTGAATTATCTTTAGTTAGGCTTATGCCAGTTCCACCTTTAGTGTGGCAATCAGCGTGGAAACAATACCACAATCTTTCAAAACCATTATCAGTTACACTAAAAGTGTTAGGCTTGCCACATAAAGGGCAATCAGACCTATAACGCCCATAAGCAGGAATGGAAAGGGATTCAACATAACTCTTCAACCATTTCATAAATTTATTCCCATGTGTTGCAAAATTTTAAGTAACACAAAAATCGCAACTAAAGCATATATGTAGGGAAGTGTGTGTCTATCTATCATTTAGATATCGCTTGTTTATATTGCTTAGTATTCACAGTATAGACTTGCCCTAGCCTATCTAGGTCGTACCCATGTTTGAGTAGATTAGGTAGCTTGGCTACAGCGATAGGTATCCATGTTAGGTAGTCTCGCTGATTACCTAGCTTAACTTGTTCCTTATCAACGATACCTACTCTAACTGCTGATAACTTTGCCCAAAGGACATGTTGGTTATCATGGCTACGTTTCTTGACGTCAGTCTTCACTTGTTCGTTCATCTGCTATCCTCAAATCTTCTAAGTATAGTTTTATTGCATTTCGGATTAGATCAGCTACGCTTATTTGGCTAGCGTATCTATCTGTCTCCCTAGTAGCAAATTTCTCTAGTTCGTCGTAGTCTGCTTTCGAGACTGTCAAGTTGTAGCTTTTAGTCTCTTCATTTATCTTAAAAGGTCGGCTCATAGTAACTCCTAACTATCCTCGTATGGGGTGTATCTCCCAAAGGGATAAGTGCGTATATCACGAGATCATATTTTACGTCAAGAAAATAATTTTAAAAAAATAATTTGACATATGTTTTTAGTTAGATGTATAAGATACCCTGATCATAAATTATAGGAGATAATATGACACCTACTGATAAAAAAAGAATGAACTATCTTAGTTTCTTTAAAGATGGAGTTGCAGATGCTTTATTGCATGGCAATAGAGATGAAACCAAATTATTTTCAGCTTACTACAAACAAGGTTATGATTTTGGTTTGACTATGTGGAATGAACAACAAGAGGAGATAGCTAATGGCATTTGACCAAATAAATATTAAAGATTGTCTGTGTGATATGTACGACATTAAACGTAAAGTTAAACAAACTAAAGTTGTTCACGATGTAAAAGGTCATACTTTGGAGATATCATTATTTAATGCACCAAAAGATAATGATGGAACTATCTTTACTCTTGGCGATTGTATTGATAATGTCATTGAGCAATTAGAACAAGAACTTAAACTTAGAGGGCAAGAAATATGATTTATCTTGAATTATTCTCAGGTGGTAGTGTAGCTAGGCAATCTGTAAAAGAGTTAGGCTTGCCCGTTACTAGGTGGTATTCATCAGAGATCAATAAGTTTCCAATCCAAATAGCTAACGATAACCACGATGATCTAATTCATCTAGGTGATGTACGAGGTGTACTAGATAAGCTAGTCTCACATAAAGACATCGACGTTATCTTTTGTGGCTCACCTTGTCAGGGATTTTCCGTAGCAGGAAAGCAACTCAACTTTGAACACGAACAATCTAAGTTGTTCTTTGAGTTCCTCAAGATATACAAAGCTATCTATGATGTTAATCCTCATGTTAAGCTACTCTTTGAAAACGTGAAGATGAAAAAGGAATGGGAAGAGATTATCCTATCTAAGCTACAAGAGATCAATCCAAAGCTAAAGCTACACATTATTGATTCGGCTTTGGTATCTGCTCAACGTAGAGTTCGTATGTACATAACTGATATAGAGTTCGATATGCCTAAAGATAGAGGCATCGTACTCAAAGACATTATCGAGTGTGGTTGTGTAGATAGAAACAAGTCGTACTGTTTAGATGCTAACTATTGGAAGGGTGGTAACTTGAAGATGTACTTCGAGAAGTCACGTAGGCAATTAGTATTTGGAGATGGTTGTCACCAAGTAGGAGTAGCTGATATCAAAGGCTATGACATCATCAAAAGAGTTTACTCTATTCATGGCAAGTGTCCTACCTTAACGACTATGCAAGGTGGACACAGAGAACCTAAGATACTTTGTAATTCTGCATCAATCACGGGTAGAAGAATAGATAGCAATGGTGTACGTAAAGATGATGACACTAGCCTACCTATTGTACAAACCCTTGAGGTATCAGACTCAGGTAAGTCAAGATGCTTATCTACCTTAACTAAGGATACAGTTGTTTCGCCTTTGCCTAAAGGTAGATATCCTGATGCTTATGGAGAACATAAGTTACATTGGAGAAAGCTAACTGTTAAGGAGTGTTGTAGGTTACAAACCTTACCTGATGATTACTGTAAATCCGTAAGTAATTCTCAAGGTTACAAGATGCTTGGTAATGGTTGGAATAATGAAACTATCAAATCTATATTAAAGGGTTTGACACTTGAAAATAAATTTGGTAGGGAATTAGCCTGAAAGAAAATGTACGACACTATGGAGAGATCGTGATGGCTAAATTAAATTTAACAAAAAATATAACACAAAAACATATAAGTGATTTGTTTTGGGAATACGATAGAATGTCTAGTTCAGGTCAATTCACACTAGATAGCCTAGCCGTTTTGCATGGTTTAGAAACTAATGCACAATTAGAAGAAAGACTATCTAAAATGTCAGAAGAAGAAATAAAACAAGCATTGGAGAAATCGTGATGACAATGATACAACCAATTAGTTTAGATAAACATCTTGTCGATTGTGTAGCTGAATACAAAAAGCTAAGACAGTTACAATACGATTGTGAGTGGAATGGTCAAGATGATAAGGCTATTCTATATAGAAATCAAAGTGTGCGACTAAAGAAGTTAATTAAAGATGGCGTACTTTACCAACCAAAGTTTTAGGAGAAACTAATGTTTGATGAACAAATTGAATTGATAAAAGAAAAAAGAAAAATCTCATGGCAATATATAAGTGATCTGTATTGGGATTACGATAGACTATCTAGTAGTGGTCAAGAGACACTAGATAAGTTAGGTAAGTTATTTGGTGTTGCAACTGAAGAGGAGAACACACGTGACTAAATATTATTCAAGAAGTAAGCAAAAGTTTATAGACATAGCTACTATGACAGATCAATACGTTAGACATGCTTTTATCGAGAAGTGTAAACACGAACCTACTGAAGATGTTATGTTTGCTCAACAACAAGCTGAAAGATCAACTAGGCTAGAAGAAGAGAAGATATCTATGGGATACAAGATATCCGAATACAAAGATAGGATAATCTCTCTAGAGAACTCAATCAGAAAGCTGAACAGTCAACCTACTGTAACGGCAGATGCTTACAATGTTGCTTGGAAAAAGATCGAGACACTTGAGAAGGGTTTAAAAGAAAAGACGGCTGAGTTAGAGTTTCTTAAGCATCACAATAAACAAGACATAGAAACTATCAAAACCAAAACTTATGCTACAATTGATCTAGCAAAAGAAAACAAAAAATTAAAGCTCGAAAACGCTAGGCTTGTAGATAGGCTAGAAAGAGATGATCATGGTATTGGTGAAATAGAGAGACAAAGAGATGACGCTATCTTTGATCTAAAGCAAGAACGAAATCGTGCAATGATGTACGCTGAAATGATTAACGACAAATGCCCAAATGGTCATGCCTATGTGTTTAGCGAGATACCTAACGACGATGAGGGAAGAGAGTTTGTACAGAAGATGAAAGGCTATCTGAATAAGGAGAGCTACAAGCTACGTGTTAAAGGTCAATATTTAGATGAGGAAACTAAAAGGACAGAGGGTTGGAAAGTGCATCAGTATGGTCAACCTATCAGTAAGTCTAAGTGTCTTAGGGTTTACGTAGACGTGAGAAAAGGAGATTAATTCTGTGGAAAAAATCGCACCTATTTCTTCCAAAAAAATCGCACCTATTTCTCACAACGAACGTGGCTACATGTGCGACCAATGTGGGGATAAAGGAGATGTTTATAGTTTAAGCAGACTTCTTTGTGCTATCTGCTATTTGCTTGAAGTTGCACCTCATAAGGTAGATAAGTTAAGAAGAAAAATAATTTGACTAGGTAATCTATCTGTAGTAACTGTTAATTTCATTCACATTTTATAGGAGAAATTGATGAGCAGAGAATACTTTGTAGAAAGCCACCTTGAAGACTTGGTAGACAAGTTCATGGAAGAGGGAATATCAGAAGAAGATGCTATCCAAAAAGCCACGAGCTTTTATGATGGTCAAGTTAATCTAGTCGAGGAACAAGCACTCAAGATAAATGAAAAACAGATGGCTATCCAAAAGAAACTTAGGCAAGGTGTGTATCCAAGTGAGATAGTCTTATCTAAGGTAGTTGATCATCTTCAAGCTCACTACAATTCAGATAGTGAATACAATGTAGTTAAAATGTTTTGTCGTGAGTTACTAACTAAAATCAATGATGATACTTTGGAGGTAGCCAATGCAGAATAAGATAGCACGTATCCACGTAAACCAACACGTGATCAAAGCCAATGCCAAATCAGGAGAGCGAAATCCCGTATTCACAATCAAACAAGGTGGGAAGAATACTTATGCTACTAGAGTTAAGGTAGTTGGGGAGATGGAGCTAGTTTACTCGCCTGATAAGCCACTCTCTTGTGGAGCTAAAGTTTGGATCGAGACACGTGGAGAAATTGAGTTAGACGAAAAAATCGCACCTCATGCTTCAGAGTTTCAAACCTCACTTGAACCTACCCATAATTTAGCAGTTAATTTAGATAGAGCATTAACAGAATTTCTAGCTAAAAAAAGAAAAAGACTAGTAAATAAAAATAAATTATCTGCTTGTTTAACTAGATAAGATAGTTTACAAATCTATCTAGCTACTAATTAAGGTAGTTTAACAACAACACTTTTAGTGTAGAAAGAGAAAATATTATGGATAGCGTAATAACCATAGATCAAGATACTAATCTTAAATCCAACGAACTTCACGAACATTCAAATCCTTTTGATGTTTCATTATTTGAAGACAATGCGAAAATAAAAAGAATTCCATTGTATGCTTATGATGAAGATGAATACGGGGTTGGTAACCAAGTTAAGCTTGAAAGATATTCAGGTTTATATAATGAAAGCTTAAATAAAGTTTTACAATCTCGACCAATTGCAGATACTTATAAACTTGTACCTCACCAAGATTTATTTGCATTGCAAGCTAACATTTTAGATAAAACAGATTTACCTAAAACAAATGTGCGAGTAGTAGATAAACTTATCAATGGTGGCTTACAAGCTCAAAGAACTATTTACTATGATGACTTAGCCGTTCCCGTTTCTAATGATAGAGATATAGTAAAGGCAAGAATTGATATTTTTAATTCTGTTGATACTAGTTGGGCTTTCCAAGTTTTTAGCGGAGCTTATCGCAATCTATGTAGAAACACTTTAGTTTTTGGCGGGGAAAAATCTTATCATCAAAAGAAGAAACATACCTTAAATCTTAATCCGTCTGCTATGGTTCAAAAGGCGGGTTTGGGATTGTCTATGTGGTCGCACCAAAAAGACTTGATGCTTAATTGGCGTGGTATCCAAATCACAGATCAACAATTTGCAGATATGTTAAAAGAAACTATTTGCACCAAGAAAACTAAATCTGCTGAAGTTGGTGTTAATCCCGTAAATGAAACTAAGCTTAATTACTTGCTTGGCTTATTTGATGAAGAGAAAAAGGAATTAGGTTCTACACTTTGGGGAGCTTATAACGCCTTAACTCATTGGTCGACACATACTGATTATAAGGTGGAAAGATATAATTCTGAAACTCATAAATTGGAAACTATTAATGGTGGTCGCACCAATGCGAATAAACCAAACGTGGAAAGACAAAGAGCAGATGTAGTAAGGGAACTACTCACTTCAGATGCTTGGCAATCTTTAGAAATGGCTAATGCTTAATGGCTGAGTTTCTTGCAAATTTATCCCGTATAATGGTCATCTTTTTGGTGATCATTATCTTAGCAATCTTGTTTTAACTTAGGAGAAATTATGAAAAGACTACACTTAAATAAAATGTCAACACTTCTTGAAAGTTTGGAAGTTGTTGCACGTAACGCTAAGAACAAAGGTCATAGATCGGGTTTCAGATGCCATGATCTTGCATTGCAGTTGGCTGATCAATTCAAAGTTTTTGAACCTACATTGGAAAGCGTAATTACTAATAGGGAAAATAAAAACAATCCCTTTAAAATTAAAGGTAATGACACGCTAACACGTGGAGAATTTCAAGTTTACAAGCTTATTAAATCGCATGATATGGTTAAAATTATTGACGTCTACAATGATACAGATAATAAAAAAGCGTTTAATACTGTTAGGCAATACGTAAACATTCTTAAACAAAAAGGGTATTTACAAACTATAAAGATTAAAGGCGATAGACATAAATACTATAAAGCTTATCCGCTTTCATTTCATACGATGGATAGAAATTTGGTGAATAAATTATCTAGTTGACTTAGTTTTTTAAATAAGATTATAATTAACCATGCTAGGAACAATCTTAGCGTGGTTTTTTTAAACCTTAATTTTTAAATAGAAAAAGGATTTCTTACAATGGAAACAAAACAATATTTAATTAAAAGTGAATACGATTTTAACAATAAAAAATTTAATGCAGTCAATAATTGTGAACTAACTGTTCAATTCAAAATAATGGATAGTTGTGCAATGGTTGAAATTGTTGGTCGTTATAATGGTCGCACCAATGAAGAATTTAAACATCAAATATTTTGCCATAAAGATCAGATGTTAAAAGTTTTACCTAATGTTAACGATCAAGTTGAAAAGTTTAATGAACCATTCAACAAAGATAGGGTTTTAATTGATCAGCGAATAGGTGTTATCTTTGAAGAGGAAAAGCAAAAAGAATACCAATTGGGCTTGCATGGTCAAATAGATCTTGAAGAGTTAATTAATAAAAAGAAAGGGAACTAATTATGGCTTATTATTTTAGTTGTAACGAATGTAATTATAAAGAGCATTTTAATGATCAGTTTAACATTCCAAGTAAAGCCCTTGAAGGGAAGTTAAACGACTATGAAAGTGTTATTTGTTCTAGTTGTGTATCACAAAAAACAAGATTAAAAGGTAACTATATTATTATTGAAAAAGGAAACAAATAGATGACTTTATATAATACAGATTATGTTTTAGTAGATATTGAAACAAAAAAACCAATTGAAAGTTATGATGTTATTAATCACTTTTCGTCTGTCATTAATGAATATAATGATCATTTATTAAGTGAAAATATAGAATATATTCCAATGAATAAGTTATCAAAGGAAGAACAAACAAACTATTTAATTAACTTGAAAGGAAAAAACTAATGTCTACTTTATTTGAAAACATAAATAAAAACGATCTAGAATTAAATAATCTTGCAAAGGTCGAGAACTTTAAAAGCTCAAGGTCAGGGAATCCAATTGCTAATCAATTTAGAATTACTTTACAGAATGGAACAGAAATATTCCAATCTTACAATTCTATTATAGCCGTAAAGGTTAATGGTTTAACTTTCCTTGATCGCACGTGTTGGGATTACTCAAATACTACTTCAAGATATAGGAAAGAGTTTCTAAACGAGGATACTAAAACCACTAAACAAAAGATTAAAGATGATGTTTACATTCTTATGAACTTGAATTAAATATCTTAATTCCTCCCCTCAAAACCTCCCTTGATTTAGTTCTTGGGGGGTTTTTTGTTGGGTAAACTAGAATAATAGTTAAATGGTTGGTATCATTGGGTTTCTTGGTGTGTTGTTGTTTTGGTATATGTTCGCAATCTGTACCTCAAACGCTACCTTTTAGGCTTTATCAATACAACTTATTGAAAAAATTGCACCTAAATTAAAAAAGAAATACACGTGACGCCTATATATTAAACGTGGCTAGCAATCCCAATATGAAACACGGCTTATATTAGGTTGGCTTATGATCCTATGGTTTCAATGAGGGTAAACACAAAAAAAAGTCCCTATACGGGGTGCAAAGGGACACTGGGGACCCCCCGGTATACGTATGCAATGTCGCCATATTTTTATCTGAATGAGTTACTTGTACAAGTTATTCGCACCCCTTTGGGTAAACATGCGAAATATCCCCTTGTGTTACGATTGGTCGCACCCTTTAGGGTATCCCTGTGTGTATGTAGGTGTATTTCCCCGGAGGATCTACTCCGATTGTATCCATCCTGACGAAAAAGTCAAGTAAATTCGTACAAATTTTTTTTTTATTTGACATTAGGTTAATCTGTACGTATAATCTAGGTATCAAGACCAGTTAGAGCAGCAGCAACCGCTCCTTTCTCGTGCTTTGGCTCAACTTTTTAGGCTCTTGACTCAATAAGCAAAGGAAAAACCCGTGTTTGAAGCAATTGTACTCGTCTGTTACTTAGGATTGGCGTCCGATTGTAGAGAATTACACGATTCACGAGGTCCTTACGACACAGAAATGCTCTGTAAAGAGCGAGTTGTCGAAATAACAACAGAATTACCAACTTGGTTACCTAATTATAAGATGATGGGATACAGATGTAATGAATTTACTCCCGAAAAAGACTTCCCAGCGTGAAATAACGCCCCAACAAGAAGAATTCCTAACTAATTTGTTCGAGAATGGGGGCAATGTCACCGATGCAGCACTTCAAGCGGGCTACGCTAAGGGTAGTATAACATGGTTAAAGAACAGTTTAGCCGATGAGATCATAACTCGCACAAAGAACATACTGTCTATGAACGCATTTAAGGCTGCTACACGCCTTGTAACGACAATTGACAATCCCGTACCCGAAAGAGGGGACGACCTACGCTTCAGGGCTGCAGAATCGCTCTTAAACAGGGTTGGCTTGGGAAAACAAGAAACAACTAACGTAAATGTACAAGCAGTACACGGTATTGTGTTGCTGCCACCAAAGAAAGAGGTCGTAATCGATGGCTGATCTAAACACATTATTCAAAGTACTCAACACAATCAACGCTCTGGCAACTCCCAACGAGCTTACTGACAAGATGAGTGACAAGTTAAACCAGATGATCCAATCCTTATCTCCATCTGAAAAGAAGGAAGCCAAAGATGCCCTCAAAGAAAAACAAAAGCAGGGAATGAAATATGGTGGCAAAGCATCAAAGAAATGTAGTGCCAACAGAGACAGTAGGAATACACGTAAAGTCAATAGTTAGGAGAAACGACAGTGGCTAAAACTATAGATAAGAATAAATTAAATCAAAGTAAACAATTACAAAAGAAAAGTGAACGAGAAAAAGCTCAAGGAAATCAACTTTTAGGTGCAAAATCAAAAATAAAAGGTGAGATGAGCAAGGATCTTGCAAGGGTAAAGTCTATTCAACAAAGTCAAAAAGATGCTGATAAAGCATTTGCAGATAAGCAAAAGAAAAGTGTACAAGACAGAAAGAAAAGTCAACTACAGGTTGCAAAAGATTATTACAATAGTAAGAATAAATCTAAAATGGCACAGCCTCGAATTGGATTAAATCCAGATGCACTCTCTATTAAGGGAGCTTCAGGTCCTAGAGGTAAATTCTTAAAAAGAATATAGATGACTGAACCAGAACCGAAGCGTGGACGTGGTCGCCCTAAGAAAGACCCCGAAGCACCGAAGCAAAGATATTTCCTGTCTGCCGCAGAGAAAGCGAGACGACAATCACAAAAGAGATTACGTGACGCAAAGAAACGTGCAGATAAATTAACTAAAGTAGCAGAAAGTAAAAGAAGATATGCCAGAAAGCTTGAAGAGAAAGTTGGTAAAGTTGAGAAAGCTCTTAAGGGAGATACAAGTACCGTTATCGATACAGGTGACTTGGCAACACTTCCTCCACCTGTCCAAGAACTCGTGGGTAGCCGTGAAGTGGTGTTTCAGCCGAATGAAGGACCTCAAGAAGAGTTCCTTTCGTCTAGCGAAAGAGATGTACTCTATGGAGGTGCTGCTGGTGGGGGAAAATCTTTCGCCTTGCTTGCAGATCCGCTTCGTTACTGCACTAATCCTAATCATAGGGGTCTTCTTCTCAGGCGTACTCTTGACGAACTTACTGAGTTAATTGACAAGTCACGACAACTCTACCCGAAAGCGTTCCCCGGAGCGAAGTTCAGGGAATCAAAGTCAACGTGGCACTTCCCATCGGGAGCTACCATTTGGTTTACGTATCTAGACAAAGACAAAGATGTAACCCGATTTCAAGGACAAGCTTTCAACTGGATAGGCATAGACGAGATAACCCAGTACCCGACACCCTACGTGTGGGACTACCTGAGATCAAGATTGAGAAGCACCGACCCAGAGCTACAGCAAAATCTGTATATGAGGTGTACAGCCAACCCCGGAGGAATCGGCGGTTGGTGGATCAAGAAGATGTACATTGACATAGGTGAACACAACAAACCGTTCCCTGCATCCGATGTCGAAACAGGTAAACCTTTCTTGTGGCCGCAAGGACACGAAAAGGAAGGACAACCTTTATTTTATCGTAGGTTTATTCCTGCACGTCTAACAGACAACCCGTTCCTTATGGCTGATGGACAATATGAAGCTATGCTTCGTTCACTACCAGAGATAGAACGGAAGAGATTACTTGAAGGGGATTGGGATGTAGCCGATGGTGCAGCCTTCCCAGAATTTAGCAGAGCGAAACATGTTGTGGAAAGTTTTGACTTACCTACCAACTGGCCCCGTATCAGGGCGGCTGACTACGGGTATGCGAGTCCTTCTTGCGTTCTTTGGGGTGCTATTGATTGGGATAATAATATCTGGATTTATAGAGAATTATACGTAAAACAGTTGACAGCGGAGCAATTAGCGGATAGAATACTAGAAGCGGAACAATTAGATCCGTTACCCCACTACACAGTATTAGACTCATCATGTTGGAACAAGACAGGCTTTGGTCCTTCTATAGCTGAAACAATGATGAGATGTGGAGTTCGTTGGACTCCCTCAGATCGAAATAGAATACAAGGTAAAATGGAAATTCATCGTAGGCTTGCAGATGACCCAAGAACAAACGAACCGAGATTACGAGTGTTTTCTAATTGTAGCAACACTGTCAAGCAATTGGCAGCAATTCCTCTTTCCAAGACTAACAGCGAAGACGTGGACACAAAAGCAGAAGACCACGCATACGATGCGTTGAGGTATATGTTAATGACAAGGATGACAGGTTATGCGGCGATTCATCAAACGCTTAATGGTATCAAGAATCAGGTCTATCAAGTCCAAAATGAAACATTTGGATACTAAAACAAATGGATGAACTACTACAAAAATTAAAAGATGGAAACTTAACAATAGCTGAAGCTTTTGAGTTAGGTCGTCCTGATGTGAAGTTATATCAAAACACTGGTAAACCTACTGCATTCCTAGAGAAATTGCAAGATGCAGGATTTAACTTATCTGATAATTGGGATACTATCGGAGATAGGGAGAAGCATGATACCCTTAACAAGATATCTAGTAGCTCAGACTATTTAACACTAGCTAAAGTAGAATCTAGTCTTACTAAGATGGCAGCAGGCGAAGATTTCGATTATCCTTACACTAATAGGTTTGAAGCAAAAAAGGGAACTATCCGAGTTGCAAAAGTAAAAGGTGATCCTACCAAGCTAAGATTTGAAAAAGCTACTCAGCCAAGAGGAGATGAAGCAGCTAAAAAGATTACTCTTCCATCTATAGAGGATTTGAACAAGGCGATACATGCTACAACCTTAAAGTTAAAAGGCAACAAAGAAGCGGTAGCATTCTTTCAGTTAAAGCATCTGTTAGGAATACGAAATAGAGATTTAGTTAATCTTACAGTCGGTGAAGCAATTGAAGATTCACCATATGGAACACTTGACCCCGGATCAAACACTCTTTATGGCATAAGTAACAAAGGTCAGAGAACAAACTACCAGTTACCATCTTTAGCTCAAGACATACTTGCTGATCTTGGGACAGATGCTAAAGGAAGAATGGGAGACAGTAAATCTATAAAATTGTTTAAGCAAAGTGAAGCTAGTTTAAGAACACTTATAAATAACACTATGAATGAAACCATGTCCGAGATGGGCTTGGAAATTACAGACCAAAAGACAAATAAAAAAATACCATTTACAATATCTGACTTGAGAAAGAATGTATTTGATGCAATAAATGAGTCAGAGGGTGCAGGGGTAGCAAACGTAGTCTTGGGACATTCTACAAAAGGTGATGTAGGATTAACTCACTATAAGGTTGACAGACAATCACGAAGAAAAATGAGTGTGGTTCAAAGAGCTTCTGAAGAATTTGGTAACATGTATCTTCAGGATATCAATCAAGTAAGTCCAAAAAATTTATACAAAACTTATGGATTTAACGAAGACTTCTTTAAGGAAAGCTCAGTAATTCCTTTCTCTGCTCCTACTGATATACTATCACAAACAGCTAGAGATACAACTTTACAAGTTGAAGGAACAGCAGCAGACGTAAATAAAACTGCGGGTATACTCAGCAAGAAGGTCGAAGGTAAAGTAAGTAATCTTACAAAACAGGTAGCAAAACTACAAGCTTTAAATGAACAAATGAGTGAACTTACTGGTTCAGATGCTCCTACAAAAGAACCCAAAAAGAAAATTCCAAAAAAAGGATCACCTATTAGTTTATCTGATGTTTTTGATTCAGAGACATGGGACAAACTAAAAGGGGGTTTAAAAGGACTTGCAATTGGTGCGTTAGGTGTAGAGACAGTTAGACAGCTTGTTACTAATCCTTCTCAAGCTGCTCAAGACATCGGAACAGAACTTTTACTTGAAAGAGGATTAGGAATGGGTCCGGGAGCTGCAGTAGGATTTGCAATGCAATCAAGTCCAGCAGGTGCAGGCTCTGAGCTTGAAGCTACTGATCCGACAGCAGAATACAGAACTATATCTGACGATCAATACGCAAACATGACATCTATGGGCTTAGAGACATCTGAGCAAGACATGGCTACAACGAATCCAATGAATTACGCAATGGATCAACAAATGAGTGATCTTCTACGTAAGGATATCCCTGATGAACAGGGTATTATGTAACTGGTATATAGGAGACAACAATGCCAAACAACAACTACAACTATGGTGCTGCATACATAATGAACAGCGACAAAACTTCAGTCGATGATCAAATGGGTGCAGATCAATTAACTCGTGAAGGTGCAGACTTTGACACAAAGATGGGAAACTACGATTTACAATCTGACATGCCAAAGAAGCAGTCAAAGCCGACTGTTGAAAGTGGATTCTTTACTATGGCAGACGACAAAAACTACTTTGGCTAGGACTTATTTATGGCTGACAACTTTTTAAATTCAGACGAAGAATCTGATTCTCCTTTACCAATGTCCAATGCGGCAGAAATTATGCCGGGACTTGCAGGATATGTAAAGAGTAGATTTGAAGATTCTGAAAACGGAAGACGTTCACACGAACATAGATGGCTACAAGCTTATAAAAACTTTCGTGGCATCTACGATTCAACTACACAATACCGTGATTCTGAACGATCAAAAGTATTTGTCAGAATAACCAAAACCAAAGTTCTTGCAGCATATGGACAAATTGTTGACATATTATTTGCCAACAAGAAGTTTCCTATTGTTGTAGAAGATACACCCGTACCAGAAGGTATAGCAAAGTTTGCTCATTTGGAAACTCCTGCTGATCAGGTAGCACCACCACCTCCGCCACAAGATATGTATGGCTACGAGGGGGATGGTAGAGAACTACCTCCGGGAGCAACTCAAGCAACACCTATGGATTTCTTAGGTGGTATGGCTGACAAATTTCCGAATGCACCACTTGTCGAAGGTCCTGCTAAAGTAGGAGAACCTCAGATAAGCCCATCTGGTGAAGCTGCACGTAAAATGGAACAGATGATCCACGATCAACTGCTCGATACAAATGCAGTCAATGTATTCCGACATGCTATATTTGAAGCATCTCTACTCGGTACAGGAATTGTTAAAGGTCCTTTCAACTTTAACAAGAAAGTACACAAGTGGCAAAGAGATGAAGAAGGCAACAGGGAGTACATGCCCTACGAAAAGGCAGTGCCTAAAATAGAGTCTGTATCCGTGTGGGATTTTCATCCCGATCCAGCAGCTACAAGTATAGATGACTGTGAATACGTTATACAAAGACATCGCATGAATAGGCAACAACTTCGTGCTTTATCACAGCGACCTCATTTCGATATGGAAGCCGTAGAAGAGTGTCTTGCAAAAGGTCCTAACTACGAAGATAAGTACTACGAAGATACTATTCGTGAAGATGAGACTGAGCCATACTATCAGGAAAATAGATTTGAAGTTCTAGAGTATTGGGGTGTAATTGATGCTAAGTTTGCTGATGAAGCAGGACTAGAGCTACCTCAAGGAATATCAGAGCTAGATCAAATACCTGTAAACGTATGGGTTTGTGGCACAATGATACTTAGATGTGTTCTTAATCCATTTACACCGTCAAGAATACCTTATCAAGTATTTCCATACGAAGTCAATCCCTATCAAATGTGGGGTGTTGGTGTAGCAGAAAATATGGAAGATGCACAGATGCTTATGAATGGTCACGTAAGAATGGCTATTGATAACTTAGCATTGGCAGGTAATCTTGTATTTGACGTAGATGAAGCAAGTTTAGTTCCCGGACAAAACATGGATATATTTCCCGGAAAGATATTCCGCAGACAATCTGGGGTTACTGGAACTGCAATCAATGGTCTTAAGTTTCCAAACACTGCAGGCGAAAACATACAGATGTATCAAATATCTCGCCAGTTAGCAGATGAAGAAACAGGCATACCATCAATTATGCACGGACAGACAGGTGTAACAGGGACAGGACGTACTGCTTCAGGTTTATCTATGTTGATGGGTTCTGCAGGTTTGTCTATGAAGACAGTCATAAAGAATATCGACGATTATCTACTGAAACCAATGGGTGAAGCTTATTTTCAATGGAACATGCAGTTTAACGACGATGCAGATGACATTGAGGGGGATCTTGAGATCAAACCTCGTGGGGTAGCTGCAGTGATGCAAAAAGAGGTACGAAGTCAAAGATTAACTGCCTTGTTGCAAACTGTGATGAACCCAACATTAGCACCATTTGTAAAAATACCGAATTTAATGAGAGAGTTGGCTATATCACAAGACATCGATCCAGATAGTTTAGTCAACGACGTAAACGAAGCACAGATTTACGCAGAAATATTGAAAGGAATGCAACAGAATGCTCAACAAGGAACAGGCGGTGAAGGTAGCCCCACTGGTCAACAATCCCCAGATATGGGCGGGGCTGGAGGAGTACCTCCTCAACCTCAAGGATCTAACGGTCAAGGGGCTGGCGATGGCACAATCGGAGTCGGAGCTACGCCAGCTGCAGGGGAAGCTGGTTTTACTGGAAACGCTCCTCAGTTTGAAGAGTAATGTAGAGAAAGTCAAAAGCAATAATGGCATTTAGTACTGGAAACCAACAATTTGATTTTTTACTAAGTCGAGCTAGAAATAGAAGACGATCTAAGCAAGCTTTGGAAGAAAACAATATTGATGTCGAAACATCTTTAGAAAAAAGAAAAGAAGAATCTGAGTCTAGTGATGTTACATCTATTGGTACTCAAGTAGCAGATATGAGTGGTTTGGGAGCTTCAGGTATATCAGCGACTGATGTTTCAGTTTCCGCTGGATCTCAATCCATAGCTGATGCACAAGAGATGATGGATATTGCAGGAGTTGGCAGGGGTCAAACAGTAGGGCAGGTGGCATTTGAAACAGAGATGGACAGAGCCAAAGCTGATTTTGCACAGTCTAATCCAGTTGGTGCGGCGATTGCAGGAATTTCTACTGATGCAGTAGTTCAAGGGGCAATACAAACAGCACCTTTAGGTTTGGCTATGGCTGGAAAAATGGAAGCAGCAAGAGCTGCGGCTAACGTTGCAAATGTAATTGGTGGTCCTGCATTTGGAATGATATCAGGAGTCATAGGACCTTCAATGCAAGATCCCTACGGACAAAACGTTGCAATGGGAAGTGGATTGCTTGGACAAGTGTCTCAGTCCTTAATGTCAACGCATTATAGCGTTGCAGACAAAGTAGCACAAGGAGTTCCGGGATATGCACAGGGATATTATGGTTATGATTTAGTTAGCACGTACCCCGGAATATTTGGTCCTACATTTTCTACAACGGCTATGGGGTATCAAATGGGTATGCCATTGGCAAATGCACCTTACTCACTTCAAAAAAATGTATTTAAAAACCCAGTTCCTTCCTATACTGGTGACCCCGATGCAATGACAGATTTTGGTAGATTTGGTCTTGACCCAAGTCAAGCAACTTATGGAAGTATAAGTGATTTTGGAACTGCAATGAGTGCAGCTCAGAATACAGGTTACTACGGTACATATGGTCAAGCTGTAATAGATGCTAAAGCAGGCAATAAAAAAGCACAATCTTTTCTGACAGAGATTGATGATACTAAGGGTATTGAAACAACAGGCGATTTAGGCGGTGTAGGGGATTTAGGAAGTGGCTATGGTATAGGAACATCTACAGGAACAGGCTCACAGACTATAGGTGGACAAGACGTAGATCCATCGCAGGGCGGTACAACTAGTGGAGGTGCAGTAGGATCAACTGGAGGTCTAGGAGGAGCTACAGGTGTAGGTGGAGGATATGGTAGCCCTAATGATGGAGATGGGGGAGACTCAGGTCCGGGAGGTGCAGGAGACTCTAGTGAACATGGTGGAACGAGATATGGCGGAAGAATTGGAATGGCAGCAGGAGATGTTGCTCAAAATCCATCAACTGAAATGGGATTCATCGGAGGACCACCAGATCAGTTTACTGAACAACAAACCATAGCTGACGACATACCCAAAGAAGTACCTGAAGGAACATTTGTAATCAACGCACCTGCTGTAGAGTTTGCAGGTAAAGAAGATATAAAACAAATGTTGATCGAAGCTTATGAGATAATTGCTCAAGCAGATACAAATGCAGGAACAGACAGAACTGCTCAAGCAGCTAAAGTACCTAGCAAAGAACAAGTTGAAATAATGATATCACGTGGAGAAGTTGTTGTGCCACCTGAGATAGCTAAAGTTATTGGTTACGATAGATTAGAAAAAATAAATAATCGTGGCAAAAAAGAAGTAGCTCGCAGACAAGAAGAATCCGAACAACAAGAAAAACCACAAGCTAGACAAGCTGCAGAAGGTGGTTTCATAGACACAGACGACAAAATAGCTTCCGCTGATTATTCAGAAGGTGGAATTGATGCTCTCCGAGCTACCTTGTTACGTGCAACAGGTCACTTAGAAAATGTAGAACAGGGACTAGGAGAAGGATTTAAGTATGGTAAAAAAAGTAAAGAAGGAGACACTTTACGTCACATACTTACAAGTGGATATATAAGTGAAGATGGGTTTTTAAATAACTTTATGTCAGATCTCTTCGATAGCAGAGAGAAAAGTAAAAATATGTCAGAAGAAGACAAAATTGATTTGAACAACAATAAATTCGGAAGGCTTTTACGGCAAAAATATCCAGACAGATTAGAGTTTACAAAACAAGCTAGAAATGTAGTGGATAAACTAATTAAAGGTGAGACAATTGAAATAGACGGAATTTCACCAATGATGAGTGTAAGAGCAGAGTAGAATTCGTCAGCTACCCACATTAGTGGCCCTGACAAACCGAAGCAGCTACCCGCAGCCATGTGGCACTGCATATTATGAGGTAAAAAACAATGGCAAAACAAGTAAGAGGTGCGAGAGCATTTAAACCCAATGACTCCTTTGGAGGTGATTAACAATCCAAATCTTTACAAAAACAAGTACCGAGAGGAAGTTGATAAGGAAGATGAGGATGATGAAGTAGTAGAAGCAAAACAAGAAGACGTTGGCACTCAACAAGAAGCTACCCAACAAGAAGGTTTTGTGGAAACTAAGCAGGAAGAGAGTCCTGAACACGACTATAAGAAACGTTATGATGACTTAAAAAAACATTATGACAACAAACTCCAAGAATGGAAGAATGAGAAAGAAGCGTTGAAAACAACTGCACAACAGATGGATTTAGACCCTTCAATCAAACTTCCAAAAAGTCCAGACGAACTAGAGGAGTTTAAGAGTAAGTATCCAGACGTGTATGCCGTAGTGCAAACCGTAGCGGCAATGCAAGCTCAAGAACAATCTGAAAGTTTAAAGAAGGAACTTGAAACTATAAAAGGTCGTGAGAAGGAGATGGAAGTTCAAAGTGCATACAAAGTGTTACTTGCCGCACATCCTGATTTTAATGATATTAGGAATGACGAGAAGTTTCTTTTGTGGCTTGACGAGCAACCTAAATCGATTTCTGAGGGTATAACTAAAAACAATACTGATAGCAAATGGGCAATCAGAGTTCTTGACCTTTACAAAGCCGATACTGGCTTAAAAACGAAATCTACTAAATCTAATGCGTCTGCTGCCGAAGCAGTCAGGACACCAAGTTCTAGAGAAGTCCCGATTGACAAGAATGCAAACAAAAAGATTTGGAAGGTATCAGACATCGCTAAACTCAAGCCGTGGGAGTTCGAGAAACTTGAAAAAGAAATCGACCAAGCACGAGCCGAAGGGCGAATAACTCAATAACTAACCTCAAATAGAGGAAGGATAGAAAAATGGCTTTTAATTCAGCTTCAGGGTACAATAATTTACCGACAGGTAATTTTGCTCCCGAAA
>Ga0208134_1000194_pt1 | contig 38654 bp, 23 predicted proteins | sample VirMetDEL_Mar_31_FD_184515 | JGI IMG/M metagenome (GOLD analysis project Ga0208134, IMG submission 184515) | Aqueous microbial communities from the Delaware River and Bay under freshwater to marine salinity gradient to study organic matter... | ecosystem: Environmental > Aquatic > Marine >...
AACAGTAATACAAACATATAAATAGTAAACGTTCTCCAGGTAATATTAGACTCTTTCATTATCTTAAGTCGTCTATTTTATCTTCCATACGTATCAACCTGTCTTTTAAATCATCAACGGCTTTTTCGGTGTTTTGAATAGATAATCTAATGTTTTTGTCTTTCATATCAAACTCCATACGTGTAACTTCAGGATCTGGTGGAGCTGGTAATTCCTTTGCCTCAGCAATGTCAGCTTGCAGCGTAAACCACATGCCGGCTATAGTTGCTATTGCAAAACCTAATCCTATCATTGTTTTTACACTTAATACGAATCCTGTGTCCTCGTTTAGTTCTTTGGCCATTTTTTATAGTTTACTTTATTATTATAATATTACGTATTTTTTGCTTTATTTACTTTTTTTACCTTCTAACTTCATTATCATTTCAACTCTATCTTTTTCGTATTTTAATGAGTTTATTTTTCTAGGAGAATAACCAAGTTCTAAAAGTTTATTTATTTGGTCTTGCTTTTTCATTTTAAATAAATCTTTTGATCTTTTTTCTTTTTTAGATAATACAACCTTTTCTTTTTTCTTCTTTTCTTTTTTAGGTTTGTTTTTACTTTTTTCTATAGTTTCTTCAATTAACTTATTGTTGTCTTTATATAGCTCCGCAATCTTATCACATCTATCTTTTTCTTTAGGATAGTCATTAGGTTCTAAATCTAAAGCTTCTAAAACATCAACTTGAGTTTGTTTACTTAAACTAAACAACTCTTTACTTTTTACAATAACCTCAATTTCTTCAGGCGTTTTGTTAGGGTACTTCTTTTTTAGTTTTTCTTCTTTCTTTTCTTGTTTTTCTATTTCTTTCTCTTGTTTCTTTTGTTCCTTTACTTCTAACTTTAAAGTTTCTAAGTCAGGATCTTTTATTCCTAAATCCCAAGTGCTCCAACCTAGTATCAAAGCTATTCTTTTCCATGTTTCATTTCTAGAGTCCATCGCATTGTCAAGATTCAATAGCTTTTTAGAAAGCCTACCAAGCGGAATATTTGTAGTGGCTTCTACAACGTTACCAATCATAGACCAAACTGGGTTGTCTAGTTTAAACCCTCTATCTTTTAATAAATCTCTATTGAACTTTTCAGTTTGAATAGACTGATATATTTTACGTAATTTAGAACTAATTGGTGGCGAAAAGCTTAAAGCTTGTAACAAAGTGTAGGCATGATCAGACCTAGTTAAAAACTTATCGTCTACATCTCTAGATCGTTGTTTGTTATACTCTACAATAGTATTCTTTACCGTTGATATAGCTTTTCCACCGTAACCAAACGTAGTTAACCAAGTGTCAATCATAGAGTTTAGCATTCTCTCTGTCTTTTTATCCATCATCTCTTCTTTCTCGTCGTCATCTTCAGTTCCTATAACTGCAAACAAAGCGTTTTGTAAAGCGGTAAATATAACGGCTTGCACGGCTCCATAGTAAATTATTTTAGATATATGTGTTTTAGTATCACCTCTACCGTTGGCAATATCTCTAAATGCCTTGTTCATTATACGGCCATACTGCATCGGCGTATTAGCGAAAGCTAATATTATTCTACCAAGTGGATTTCTTTGTTGCTGCGATATCATATCAGGCCTAGCTGACTGCTGAGATACTTCTGTTGTTTCTTGAAAATCTAAAAACGCTTGCGATTCAGCGTCTGCTTTTGACATGCCCTGTTTTATATAAGTATTAACTCTATTTCTATAAAAACTAGCACCACCAGAAGCAATAGCGAAACTATCTGCTATTTGCGTGGGTAAGAAACCTATTTTTAACAAATAACGTATTACGGCTTTTGCTTGATTTACTGGGTCAACCCCAACAACAACACGCGATAACTCAGCTTCGTTAATACCTCTTCTATTACCAGCTCGTCTTTGTTTTAGGTAATTAGAATTAAATAACATTATAAAATCTGACCAAAATTGCTTTTGATTAGCAAATGCGGCCGCTGCTTTTAACGGGTTATTATCGCTAAGGTTTATATAGTTAGTAGCAGATATTGTTTGTAGAACCGCAGAACGCACGTTAAAGAACATGATAGCGCCAACAGATCCATTAACCCAGTTCATATACTCGTTAAGTAATCTACCCCCACCTTTTGGCCTGTTATTACCGGTTTCCATTGCGTACAATATATCCTCTAAAGCCTCTCTAAACTTAGAGCCATATATAGCTTCTATTTTGTTTAAGTTTTCTTCAGAAAATATAATGTTTTTATTTTCTATCCACTCAGCTAAAAACTCCGATCTAGCATCTCCAACTGCGCCATCACTCATTAAGTCTGAGGATATATTTTCAGTTAACCAATACTCTCCGGGTTTTGAATATCCTTCTGATTTTTTAGAAACTACACTTAAAGCGTCTGCAAAAGCCACAAGTTCACTATCTTTGCTTACAAAATTCTTTAACGCTTTTAAATCTCTAGCGGACAAACCAGGTACTTCAAACCCAGCCTTGTCCCATAAATATACTCTCACGGCTTGATCTACAGTGAAATTATTACCTTCAAATCCCGTGTAGTCATCTAGTTTATTATTTAACTCTTTTTTTACTTCTGGAAACTGTTTTAATAAAGCTCTATAGTCTTCAGCAGAATTTTGTCTAGAAGTGTTTAATTCATCTATACCTCTAGCGAATGGGTCAACCAACGCTTTTTTCAACATCCCTAAATGCTTGTCTCCTTGCTCGCCCTTGCCAACAAAATTGTACATTAACCCCATGAAGTCTTGGGCCGAAGCAGGTACTAAACCTCGAATTTTAAACTTTTGTCCTCTTATTTTAGCTTGAGCCGCCGAAAAACGTTTTTCAGCGCCAACGTTCATTGACTCTTCTAATATTTGATTTAAATCAACATCCATTTCTTTACTAAACTGCACGTTGCTACTGAGCGCTCCGGCTAACGTGGTTGGTGAAACGCCTGGTATCATAAACCTAGCGTTGATATCAGCTTCAAGGACTTTATTAAGGTCTAATCTTATTTCACCATTAGGGGATGTTTTAAGAAGATCATCTATTTTAACATCTTTTCCTATTTCCATTCCAACTTCTGCTACTTTACCTTTAAACAAAACTTCCGCGTGGTAAGCTTCACGAACGTTGTAAGCGGTACCCATGCTCTCTATTATATCACCTTTAGTTTTAACTACCTCATCTTTAGACATTTCACCAAAAGGTTGACCGTACGAATTAATTGATAATAAATTACCGTTTGGATAAAAAGATTTATAGCTAACCTTTTTACCGTTTTTAAAATTAGACTCGTTATACTTAGTTCCATTAGGACGATATTCAGTTTCTTTTACTGTCTGACCATTGACTCTGTTTTCTATTTTGTAATCCCCCGCGACAATAGTGTCTTCGCCCATATTTTTAGTCACAAAATATTCCGTTTTAACAGTATTTTTATCTTCACTAACAGTTCGTCTTTCCCTAACAAACTCATCAACCTTACCCTTACTAATAGGAACTAACTCTACTTTTTCAGTTACATTACCTTTTTTCTTTGAAATAACTGGAGCATCTGTAGGGTTATCCATTCTATCCCAATACTGATCATTTGCATAGAAGGATAACAGTCTACCGTTTTGAAAAACTACATATTTCTTGCTCTTATCATAAATCGTCCAATTTTGCCAAGCGTCATCCATTATACCAGGACCTTCGCTCATTTCTTTTATACTTAAATCATATTGAAATTCCTTCTTAGATTTAATATTTTGGCCTCTATCTCTTATTTCAACTATGAATCCTTCACTTTCTAACTGTTTCTTTCTAGCTTCAGCCTCTTGCTTAGTCTTTGCAAGTTCATACCCATATTGTCTTGGTTCTGTTATTTGTTTTTCTGATCTAGCAATAATACACCACGGGTTAGACTCTGGACCCCAATGTGTATCCACTACTTCTCTAACGGACGCCATTCCTTCTTTAGTGTCTTCGACCTCGTGGACTGTAAGGCCGTATTCTTCATTAAGGACTCGGCTTTCTCCAAATTCTTTTACGTTATTAGGATTTGTAGGTTTCGCTTTAGATTTACCAGCGTATTTTTCTATAATCTCATTAGGGTTATTATAAGAGAATATATCTTCGTTATTTTTTTCAGCTAACTCTACAGAGTCTTTTAACTTGTAATTATCTTCTGGTAGCTTCATAACACTAGTAGCTAACCATTTAGTCATTATTTTTTCGTACTTTCTTCTTTTACTAACAGGTATATCTAAACCGTTTACAAGGTTAAACATTTGATCAACAGTTTGTGATACTAAACCTTCTTTTACTAAGTCTGGTCTATTTTTGGATATTAAGTTTTCATATTCACCTCTATGTTTTTTAGAAAACCGTATGTTGCTATACACACCGTCGTTGGTTAGCCTATTAACGTTCTTTACGTCGTTTAAAGACGCTTGTTGCTTTGATTTAAACATCTTTGGATCAGTTAAAATCTCGTCCATAGTAGACTCCATCTTTTTACTAAATTGTATTTTAGCTTGAACGACTTCGGACTTAACATCAAGCTGATCTAGCACGTCTTTAACGGCTTCAACATTTTGCATTGCGTCATCAGCAAAAAACATGTTATTATATCCTTCTGAAAACTTACCTAACATCCACTCTGCTTTAGCCTCACCGGTACTGTTACCTAAACCAGTTATGTTTTCTAGAGGTATGTTTAACCCTTGAGAGGCTAAAAATTGCTGTATTGGTTCAGCGGCAGCTGGCGGTCTAGCCGTTAAAACGTAAGTGTCTTTAGTTCCAAACTTTTTAGCTCTATCCATAGCTGTTTTAAACATAGGTCCTTGAGCGCCTTCTGTTACAACGTTAAATTCACTGAAATCAAACTCACCGCCTTGCTCTAGTATCTCTGCTCCTTGGGTAGCAAATTCCTCAGCGTCTAATCTAATCTTTTTATATCCGCTAACAAAGTCATTCATTTTACTAGTAAGACTTTCTGGCATGGCGTCTTGCTGGGTTAAATTATCAGTTTTAACCTCCATAAATCTCTCGCCAAACATTTCTTTAAATCCATCTTTATTACCCTGTACGGCTTCGTGATTTTTAACAACGATTTTATCTAGTAAAGACCTTTCTTTTCTATTTGCGTTACGTTCTAAGGCTGTTTCTAAGGAGGTTTCTACAAAAACCATACTTACATCATATCCTTTGTCTTTAAACTCCTTAACGAGCTTCTCCATAGCTTTAATCGAGCCACCAGTACCATCAACAACAACGCCATCAGCGTTACCTTGGTACTTCATCATTTTACCTTTAGATATTTTTCTAGACTGCGCTTGTAATCTACCTAACTCGCTTAACTGCTCTCGGGTAAGATCGTTCATGTTTTCTGGCAATCCAGAGTTTTTCTTTAGCCACTCTAATGATATGTCAGAGTTAACTATTTTGAACCCTTGTTCTTCTAAACCTAGTTTTTTAACAACGTTAGATTTACCACTACCAGCTCCACCGGCTAGAAATATAACCTTTCTACCAGGTTGTGGCGTGCCGTCTTCGTTAGGTATTATAGCTCTAACTCCAGACTTGGTAGTTGCTAGCGTGTCATCAAAATCCCAAGCACTCATACCTCTCGATGGTGTGTTTATATTTATAGCTCTAGCCATGTTCATAGCTTTGCTATTTTTTATTTTAGATTCGGCTTTTTTAGAATCTATCATGTCGTTTAGCTTCAGTCTACTATTAAGCTCGTTGGTAGCTTGGTCTTGTGCTATCTTTCCAGTTAATACTTTTACTATTGTCTCGTTTTGTATTTTTATTATTTCTGGAGTAATTTCTCGATCTGTATCTACGCCAAAATACTCAGTTATAGATTTATTTATACCCATAGGATCTAAATAGTATATATTTAAATCTACTATGTTAGAATTATTTTCAGGTCCTGACTTAGCAAGTCTAATAACAGACGCCATACCAGGGTCTAAATCTAACAATCCAGCTTTTAACAAGGGAACAGTAAATTGATAATACTCTTCAGGCATGGCTGACTTAAGGTTTCCTTCAGGATCGTGTTTTTTCAATATTGCTCCCTGCATATAAGACTGCCCTATAGTCTTCCACATAATATCTACCTCACCGTGATAAGCAGCCCACAATAGTCCTTTCCCGACTTGATTTTGAGGATCTGTATGCTCCTCTACAATCTCTTGATCAAATACATATTTACCATTTATTTTAGGTACAAAGCCAACTGGAGCTAATATTCTTGTAAACGTACTCATGTGTTTACTAGTATCTTTTAGTATCTCTTCAAATATCCAAACATTTTGTTTGTTATTACCAGTATTTAAATAAGTTTCTATAGCCTTAAACAAATCCTTTAACAACGGTAATCTTTCGTTTTGGTCCATTAAAAAGTCTGGGTCGCTAAATAATTTAACAAAACCTGGTTTAAGAAACTTAGTACCAGTCTCAGAATAAGATTTTTTAGATTTATTTTTTTGAGGTGTACCTGTCTCAGGAATATTAACATCAAAATTATCGACACTTGTGTACCAACCAGCTCTTTTACCTCCTGTTAGCGTGCTTCTAAAAATATCTCTAAATTCAGGGAACATTTTAACGAAGTCATTTAATGCCCTTGTAAATACCTCATCATAAGTTCCTTTTCCATTTGGAAACGGAGCGTTTAAGTCTCTTCTTCCATTAACTAATGGACAAAGTGGTATATTAAAATCTTCCGATAATGTTCCTAGTTTAAAGTTATAGGCCTTTTTAATTATCTCTGTACCAAAGTTTTTACCTTCTACAAGTTGACTAACAGTTACATCTTGTTTTTTAGCATATTGAATAGAATCAAAACTTCTTATTTGATTTTTTTGCCTATCTAATTTTTTCGAAACTTTTTCTAATGTTGCTCTTGTAGCTCCACTAATATCTGTGTTTAAATAATTATCTATAACGTCCTTAGATTTTGCTTCAGCTATTAGTTTTGCTAACGCCGTTTGCCTTGCTCTCAACGTTGTATAACCACCTTGCGTAAAGTGTTTAATCCATTTAACCTTGTTAACTTTCTTAGCAAATATATCTTTTTCAAAGTAACTATCTTTTTTAAGTTCAGGTTTGTCCTTTTTTCTGGTAATCTTTTTTTCCTTACCTATTTTTTTCAAGTCAAATAACTTGTTATAGTTCTTTTTTATAACATCATCTGATAAACTTTCGATCACATTTTTATATTGCGTATTTACAAAGACCTCGTAATCTTCTTGTATTATAGGCCCGTCTTTTTGATTACCTTTAATGTTACCACCCATTCCTTCAATAATAACTTTATTGAATTCTTTTTCTATAATATTAGTTAACTGCTGTTCTAAATCAGGTGGATTTTTGTCGATTACATCTGAAATAGTTTTCATTACCTTATCGTCAATAAACTCATTATTTATAAGATCTATATCAGACAAGCTTGTTAATACTCTTTGTTTAGGTCCACGTTTCTCACTGGTCTTGTCTTGCGTGGTACTAGGATCAACCATGCCCTCAAAAACTGTTTTACCAGTTTCAGTAACTTCGTCTCCACGCACTTCTCGTTTCGCTTTCTCACCTTTCTTAAACAAATCTAACTTAGCGGCTAATCCAGAGTAAATAATATGACCAGCCTTACCGCTACCACCATACATCCATTTTGACAGTAGAGGGGTTTTAGCAGGATCGTACCCACCCTCTTCTGTCATACCAGCAAATCTATCTGCAAGTTTTTTTCTTTGTATTACTTTTTGTTCTTGCGATATGTTAGCGCCAAATATTCTATCAAATTTACCCTGTATTATACCGTTATATATGTTGTTAAACGGTATAACTCCAGTGTCAGGATTTTTTTTGAACAAATCTTCTTCTGTCGTAGCGTTGTCAGTATAACGATCTATTTTCTGAGATATATCTCCAGTGCCTTCGTCTAAGTTAACTGTAGATTTTTTAATTTTCTGACCTTTTTTTAACGCTTTTTTAACGTCTTTTACTAATGCGATTTTAGAAAGAGCGTTCTTTTTCATCTGAGCTCTATCTTTCATAGTAAGACTTTTATCGGATAGTTTTTTACCTAATCCAATAATGAAGTTAACGGCATCTTCCTCTCCTTCAAAGTCAAAACTAAAATTAGTGCCGGTGGCATCAGAAACTCCCCAGCCAAATAAATTACCTATTAAACTACCTAAACCTCTATTTTTCTTAGAATCAAAATCAATTTTACCCTCTGAAACTAGCTCTAAGAAGTTAGGTATAACCTCATTCATCTTCATTTGGCCCTCTTCATTCTTTTCTATTCTCATCGTCAGTAAAGCATATAAATCCGCGTCTTTATGCTGCACGAAGTTTAACAGTTGTTGAGCAACTAAAGCTTCTACCTGTGAGTTTTCTCCAAAGGCTTCTATTACCATTTGATGCCCCTGCTCGTGTACTCTAGTTTTTGCTCTACCTGCTTTTGCGGCATTTCTAACTATTTGATACGCATAGGTATCTCCATTTTTTAATGTTATAGTGGCTCCTAAATCAGTTCCATCTTTAGCCCCTTCAACCAGTTTATTGTATTCACCCTCGTCTATTTCTCCATCTTTCAATAACTTGTCGTACGCCTTGATAGCATCGTCTGCTTCTTGAAAATTGTTAAAATCTCTAGCTAATTTAGTTCTTCTTCTTTTGTTGTGGTCGTTGTTTATTTCTTGAAAGTAATACTCTTCTTGAGCGGCCTCGTTTATTTGTTGATCAGTTGGATTTGCATTACCACCCTCCATTAGTTCGGTAGTAACTTTACCCATTATTTCCCCTCTTCTTTCCACGTCTTCCTCTACTTGACTAGCTTCGAACGCCTTCCAATGATCTCCAAACACCTCGTCATTTTTAAGCATGTTTCTAACGTCTTGATGTGCGTCAAATTTTACTTTTAATTTCTCAAGTCTTTTGTTTTTTGTGTCCTCTCCTATTGTTTTGTTATTGGCAATAGACTCAGCTTCTAATCTTATATTTTGCATTGCCTCGAAGTTTTGTTGGTATAATGTAAAAAACTTATTACCAATTTTTAAAACCTTCTTTTCTTGCGCCTCAATAATATTTCTCATTTCAGTATCAAGATCTGTTATTAACTTAACGTTCGTCTCTATATCTTGCTCTGCTTTTGCCATAATATCCAATTGCAAATCGATATCTCCGTCATGTGCTCCTTGAAGTATTAAATCTATTTTTAACTTTAAGTTACTGGTTTTTTGTAGTAAATCATTTTTTTCTGCTAAATTATCGTTATAAGCCTCCCAACTATTTACGTCAGAATAATAATTTAAAACTGTCCCGTGGGCGAAACTAACGTCTGCCATACCACCACCAATAAGAAAACCTAAATCTTGAGCTTCCTTTACGTGCTCCATTACCGGGCGTCCCATTACCGCGTTTTGTATCATTTGTGCCCAACCCTCAGTGTAGTATTCACCATATCTAGCTACAAATAAATTTGGAGACGTGGCTATAATATGTTGCGAAATACTATTGTTTAACATGCCATTAAACTTAGGATTCTTTCGTATGGTAGTCTCTACAGCTTTATTGCTAAGCAACTTCCACTTCTTAGGAACGAATTTAGTCCATAAAAGATTTGACAATCCATTTTTAGCTCCACCCATCCATCTTGGCGTAATGTATCTTGTAGGTAAAGCACCTAAAACTACTTCAGAAGCAGAATAGGTAGTTGCTATAGCTGTTTTTTCCCAAAAACCTCTTTCTTTCCCAGTCTCACGGAACTCTCTTTCCATTTGTAACTGCGCGTCACCGTATCCCATTAGAAACACTCGAGGATAACTCATCCACGGGTTACCCATGTAAGCAGCAAGAATAGGTACTTGTTCTATAAAACCGTTCCACGCCCATTCTCTATTAGCTTCACTCCAAAATCCAGCACTAAATGGATTTAAGTTAGATTCGATAGTTGGATCTAACTCTCTCCAAGTTTTTTGGAAACTATTTGTAATTCTATTAGATTCATCTTGAAACGCTAAAAAACCAGTAGAAACGTCTTTAATAGCGTCCATCCCCATTAAATTACGACCCATAGTATGCGATCCATAACATATATTCATGAATAAATCTGCAAACCCTAACCCTAGTTTAGTGTATGTTTTTTCCCAATCGTCGTAGTTAAGATTAGCAACTTGTATCAAACCTTCAACATCTCCAAGTTCTAATTTAAGTTCGTCTAATCCAGTTAAAGTCTCAATCTCAAAAGCATCTATATCGTCTTTCATTTGAAATAAATTATTACTTGCTACGATAAAATCGTTGTAAAATCCTCTAGGACACATGACTTTCGTGCCATTCTCTAACTCTACCTCTACTTCATCATAATAACTAACTTCTTGACTATAGTCTTGTTCAAAATCTTGCTCATACTTCCAAAAACCAGCATCTCCAACTAAATTTTCTCCATCTTTCGATGTTCTAATATCAGTGTGTGGGCCAAACCCACCGGTTCTATAAGTTCCTGTATAAGTACCTTCTATAGTTTCTGTAGTTAGATCTACCTTCTCAAACTCAAACTGACCGTTACCTTGGTAAACTTTCATAAAAGCGTTGTAAACCTCCCAGTCTGAGTGGTTAGCAAGAGCATCTAATTTAGAGTTGTAATCTAAATTAAATTTACTTATTTTTTTATTAAGAGATTCTTTTTTTGAAAGTAAAACGTTTTTAACTTTATATTCTTTGTTGGTACCCTCTATTTCATTATGGTAATCTTTAGACTTAAGCTCTCTAGCGGTATTTTCATTTTCATCAATTAAATAATCTAAAGACATATCTTTGATTTTTGCTTCATACAGTACGTCTTCAGTAGAGACACCATTAAAAGCAAGTACATCTGCAGCTCTCTTATAGTGATAATGATACTCGCCGGAAGGATCAACAAAACTATCTTCATAATTTATTAAACCTGCCTCTAAAGCAATTTTATTTTTTTCAGGTTCGGTTAAGGTAATATTTTCTAGTAGTTCTTCGTGTTCTTCGTAATTATTATCAGATCCGTTTTTAGTGTGAGACAGTTTTTTTAGATGTGGACTTAAAAAATTATGTAGTTTAATAAATTCTTTTCTAGCAATATTTCTTTTGCCACCCTCCGTAAGCCCCGTTATATCCCACGGTAAGTTTATTATTATTTCTTTTTTATCAGCAGAAAAAGTCTCTCTAACAGTAATATACTGTGTAGAATATTGTCCCATTCCATCAAAACCACCTGTAACCACTACTTCATAACCTATCTTACTGAGTCTATCGTTAAGTAACCCCGCGGCATCTTCTTCGTCTAGATTAAAAAAGTTGTCCATGCTAATTTGAGCGTCTATGTAGTTGTCGTGCCCACCGAAAAATAAATCATATATACCATGGTTTTCGTTAAACTTACTTAAGGGTTTAAATGCGTTGGACCAATTTAACTCGCTTTTGATATTAGAGTTGTCTATTTCTACCATTTGCCCGTTAATCTTATGGAGAGCGTACCACACCCCGTCAATTTGCTCGACCTTTGTGTAATCTAATTCTACATTATTTTCGGATTCCTTTGCTATAACAGGATTGTTTTTGTGCTCGGTAGCCTCTTTATTTTTCTTTGTTACTTTATTTTTTACTGGTATTTTTACTACACTTTTTTCGTATTCTGGAAATAAAACCTGATTGTAATCTTCTAAGTTAGTTATTAATCTACCATTATACTTTGTGTTAAATTCAAGCAAAGGATTAGGCTGTTTCTCTGCTAGTTCTTGCATTTTTTTCTCATCTCCGACAGAGGTTATTACGTCATAACCATTGATAAAATCGCTTACGTCGTCAGAACGAAAATAATCTTTTTTCAAATCTACAATAAGCTCGCTACCAGATAGCTTGTTTACTAAAGTAATTTGACTATTAAAAATTCCCCCAGTTTCTTTAGCGTAAATATTTTGCCAGTCAAAATCTTGGTTAGAATACCTACTTCGCTGCATCAATCTTTTTAATCTATCTCTAAATTCACTCTCAGATAAATCTCCATTATTAAAATATTCACCCATGTTTTCCGTGAATTCATATCTGTCTAGATCATATAACACATTACCTCGATAGTCAACCCCAAGAGGCTTACGTTGTGTTCTTTGCTTGGTTGTGGGTGTTTTTAAGTCTGATGCCCAGGGAGCTAGATTTGGTATTTTTTCAAAAGTTTCTTTTGCCTTTATTTCCTTTTGCTCAAAAACATGTATCTTACCTTTATAATCTTGATATAATCCACCGTATTCTTCGTAAGCTTTTCTAATGGTACGATTATTTAGTTTTCCAGTTGTGTTTTCTATATCAACCTTAAAATCCTTAGCGTAGTCAGGATTAGATTTGTTTATAAAGTTTCTAAAATCATTTTCCTCTTCTATAGTTTTAAAATTTGCTTTTTCGCCACCGTGAAATTTATTGTGATCCGCTTCGGATAAAGTATCGTGATCAGTTAACGTATTTCTATGTCTTAAAGGTGATTTTACTATTCCCATATTATCTATTTAATTCTAATAAGTAATCTATATATCTCTCTAAATCTGCTTTGATATTTGGATCGTTTTTTAATAAGTCTTGTGCTATAATAGCTAGTTGTTTTTCCTCTATTTCCCCACTAATATCTACACTGTATTCGTTATATTGATCTGCAAAACCCGTTGGAAACAACTCGCCCTCCGTATCAGAAAGATACCATTTTAAAAAACTAGTTTCCACGGTTTGATCATTTTCCATTATTTGCGCTATTTCATCAAACATAAAAGCTTCAGTAACATTATTTCCGCTAATATCGCCGTCTCCATTCTTTAATAAGTTTTTAATCTCTCTTAAAGTATTCGTTTTTTGGGCAAGAAAGTTTCTTTCAGAGGGAGCGGTACCATCATCTTTATATTTTACGCCAGGCAAAGTAGCGAACTTAGTGATTAACTTACTTACTGATGCACCATCGTTACTACCGGGTAAGTTTAGCTTATTCTCTAACTCATCCATATTTATATATTCGCCATCTGGGCCTATCACTTCTACGTTAAGGTTTTCGTCTAATCTAAAATCCATGTTAAACGTGTGCTTTTTTTCTGGCACGTAGTCCTCATCTCCTTCTTCTCCTACAGCTGGCGTTGTTATAGAGTACTCTTTATTAAAGTCACCAGCGCCAAACGATCTTAACCATAGTTCTGTTAGTGGATCTATAGAGTTCGTAAGCTGCTTACCACCGTCCAACATGCTATGTATTGTTGTCATATATGTTTCGTACCTTAATTTTTGCTCGCTAAAGTGTTTTGACATCGCCATGGCTTCTTCTGGACTATCTGCGTTTCCTATTTTATTTTTTACAAGTAATTCATATGGTTTGATTTTTGAGTTAAAATCTACCATCAACTTGTCTATAGAAGCCTGATCTTTTTGTGTGGCTTTTGTTTTTTCTATTATAGCGTTTGTTACACTAGTCAACCCTTGTAAGTATCCAGAATAATCTGTTGGAACAGAAGAATACCTCTGCCCCGCTGCTTTTATTATTGTTTGATTCGCTGCCATATTATCGGTTTCTTATTTTATCAAATAAATCCTTTATTTGCTTTTCTTCATTCTTCCAATCAGCACTAACGGCAGATGATCCAATTTGACCAACAGCACCCATTATTTGTCCCATCGCTGCTTGATTACCAGCCATTGCTTGCTGTGCTCCAGCTATTTTTTGACCAGTAACACCCATCAACGTATCTCTTTTATCAATCTCAAACTGCCTAGCACCTTGCATGTTAGCTAATTGTATTTGTCTCTCTTGTCCCTGTAGTCTAGATTTCTCTTGCATTTGCATTCTTCTATTTTGTTGCAATTGCTGACCTATAGTAAGTTGTGATTGCTTAGATTGTTGAACTGCTTGATTGCTCATTGTTTGTGCTAAACCAGCTACGCCTGAAGATCCAACAACTCCTCGCATGCCTTGCATTATATTTGCTTGTTGTTGTTGAAATTGTTCTCTAGCATAATCAGCGGCTTGAGTGTCCACCGTTAAATCTTCGTATATATTTTCTTGTTTTAAAGCTTCTGCGTCTAAAGGTTGAAATTCAGATTTTTCATAAGCCGCCATTTGTTTGTCAAACTGCTGGTTATATCTTTGTAAATCTGCCCTGTCTCTTTTGTTCTTTCTACTAGTTTGAAAAGCACCATACCCAGCAGCCGCCGCGCTAATACCTAAAGCAGCTAATTGAAGCCATTTAAAAGGGGTTTTATTATTTTCTGCCATATTATTTAATTTATGTATTTATAGTTACAGTTTTTGTGTTTTATTTACTACTTTGCGATATTTCAGATCCTATTGAAAACAGCTCCGCTTTATCAGTTGAATTGTTAACCAGCTTTACATCGGCGTAATAACCTAGTAAACTAGTATTGTTTGCTAACTTATTTTTAGAAAACATTACAAAGTCTCCAATTTGGAAATTAGTAACAACAGTATCTACATGTATAGAGCCTTCATTTATTTTTGTTATTTTACCTAACTCTATAGGATCGTCGCTAGAGTTTTTAATAGAAGCATTGTTAGAGCTTTCATTAACAACGTTAGGCACATAATAAGCTACGTCTCCTACTTGCAAAGATGTGTTTTGAATTGTGTTTTCTAGTACTATTTTTGTTGGCATGATTTATTGTTTTGTTTTAGGAACCTGATACTCCCGCTGTTATAAAACCAGATGTTGCAAGATTAATAGAAATATTTTTTGTAGGATATTGATCTATTATAATATTACCTTTTAATCTAATAGTATCCGTGCATCCGTGAAAATATATTTTACTACCAGCTTTAACAACTTGAGCAACGTCCATTAGTATACTTCCAGCAGAACTACTCGCAGTTACAGCTTTCACTATGTTTGTAGAGGTGTTAACTATATTAACACCAGAAATTGTAACACCCGAGTTGCCAGCGATGCCATACGTACCGTTTAAATTTATTGTCGTACCAGACGCTGTCGTTCTTACAGTTTTACTAATTTCATCTGCTGTTACTGATAATTTTTCAAATGTAAAACCAACACCAGCGGCGCTTCTTATAGCGTCAAATCCAATAGCTCTAAATATCAGAGCTTGTCCGTCTGGAAATGTTTGCGCAGACGATAGTGTTAACTCTTTGTTAACTTCGTCTATTTCTAAAATAGTAGGAGTCCCCACGAGAGTACCACCTCCACTACCTAAACTATGAATAATCATTCCCACTCCTACGTCTGTTAAACTATCAATCACCACTTTATTACTACTGGTCGTTGCCCCGTTAACAGTATCTGTTGCTATAAATACAAAATCAGTTTCCACTGGTTGTCTTGTTAACGTAAGCCCAAATCCACCAGCATCAGTAGCGGTGTTAGTTATATTTTGATCAAGTTTAAGCGTTTTAGGGGAATTAGAAGCGTTATTTCCGGTAGACGTTAACGACGTAACAAATGTAACATTATCTGGACTAGTATGTCTCATATCAAAAGTTACAACTCTATTTTCTAATTGTGTTATTGTTCTATAAAAAACATTTTGATCACCAATGTTAGAACTTATTTGAACATTTTTGTGAACATCAGGATATACATAAACTCTATACTCATAAGAATTCCACCCAGTAGTAGCTTTTTGATCAGGAAATTTTATAGAAACATTAACACCGCTGTTTTCTATAGCACCTTTAAAACTACTTTGCGTAGATTCACTCGTATCAAAGGTTTTTGATAAAAAATTATAATACCCTGATGGACCTATAACTTTAACAATAAAAGAAGCGCCTTTTTCTCCAGATAATGTCAAAACTCTTGTTCCGCCTGAATGAGGCAAATCTGATAAATCTAGTTTTATACTTTTTATTAAATTCATTTTTTTTATTAATATCCGTTACCACCACCGCTACCTCCATTACCATTACTACTGCTTGATTGAGCAACCGGTTGTATGTCTGAAATTATTCCTAAACCTTGAAAACTTAAATCACTAGTTTTTATATCATTTACGTTTCCTTTTATATAGTTAAACCATTTTCCTTCTTTTTCTATAAACTCGTTAACAGATCCTTTTTGTTTATCTGTTTCTATAGACTCTACATACCAGCCAGGTTTATCTGGTTTTAGGTTGTGATAATCCATGTTTGAAATATTAGTATCAGAATCAATCTTATATTGGTCTACTTTTGATTGGCTACCTTCGTAATTAAACGTGTTAAATATTTTTACTAGAGATGGATCTTGATTTAAAACTGCTGTTATTGTTGATTTTGCTATTATTGGAGCACCATCACCATCTATTTCGTTGTAAAACCAATTTCTTGTCTGCTCGTCATGGTGCATCCATAGTTTTCCGTCCTTAACAGTATAGTACTTTTTAGATAGATTTAACCCTGACTCTGGTATAAACGACTTAAAACTAGTCCAACCCTTAACGTCTTCGCTATAAGAGACAGTTGTTGGTTCAAAATCAATATACTCTTTTTGCATGAAAAAATTATCTAGCGTACCATTTAAACCGTTTCCAGAAACACTATTTACATATATAACAAATGTTTCACTTAGTTCATCGGGTGCTTTATCGTTAGCATCACCTATTGCGTGAGTAGTATTATAAGTACCATCACCCGTTGTGCTGGCAATTCTAAATCCTTCTCCATTTTTATTGAAGTAATACCCGCTAATAGAACCATCCGTTAAATCGTGATCAAATTTAATTTTATAAAACTCATCTTTAAATACTTTAGTAGTTATAGCTTGTTCTATTTGTATTCTATCTGTGCTACCAGCGCTTGTGCCAAGAATTACCCCACTTGAATCTAGAGGCGAGTTATTAAATACAATATTTTCGTTTACACTGTCAAAATCAATAAAACTATCGTACGTGCTATCAAACCCGCTAAAATTCCAAGCGTCTATTGATCCAGAAACAAAAGTATTACTTAAGTCTATAAGTGATACGTTGCTTAACGAAAGAGTTGTTCCGCTACTAACCGCTGGTGAAAAAACTAATTTACCATCATAACTACTATTAGTAGTAAAAGTTGCAGGTACCGTAACAGCGCTAGATGCAATTACAGCCCCAGGAACTGCAACACCGTCTCTTGTCATCGTTCCACCGCTTCCATCAAAATTACCAGTTATAATGTATTCACCATCTCCATCAATACTGTCAAAATAAAAACCTTCACACGTACCAACACCCGCGTCACCTAAATCGTTGTTTATATACCCTTTTAATTCCCCACTAGAATATCCAGAAATAGTAAACTTTAATTCATAGCCATCATCATTAGCTTGAGGCGTAACCGCACCTACCTCTTGAAATGTTTGTAATAAGTACTCGCCAGTAGAAACAGAATTGTTCCATACAACGTTATTACCGAGAGAATATAAACTTGGAGTACTATAATAGTTAACTAAAGGAGTTTGATTATTTGTTGTCCAGCTGTGCCCTACGCCAGTTGATAAAGTTCCACCCGTTCCTGTGGTAGATATATCATACAACTGTATCTTTTCTATTTCAATATCAGGGGAAATATTATTAAACAATATTCTAATCTTATTCAAAGCACCACCGCCTGTACTAGTTGCCATTTGGCTAGAACTATGCACTTGGAATACGCCTTTTAATAAACCTGCCCCATCGTCGTGCAATGCAAGACCCCCACTATTTATTGGACTTCCTAAACCACTATATAATCCAACGTGATTAGGTAAAGGTGCGTTATAAGCCAGTCCAACTTCTAGTACGTCTCTTAATATTACGCTACCAGTCATTGATCCACCTCCTACAACGTTATAATGGACGCGTAATTCATACCAATCGTCCACGACTAAAGTGTCTAATCCATATAAAACACCAAGAACGGGATTACCTGTTAAAACTGATTGAATATCTTTTTGCCCAGAACCTCCTAGTGATATAGTAAATCTATCGTCTTGAGTATACGGTGATAAAGCGGCACTACCGTCACCATAAAGTGTTGTTGTATTACTTAAATCACTTTCTACTAATGGGGTTGCTCCAGGCGTTGCTGCTTGTGGAGATAGAGTTGCTGGATCTACCGTTGTAGCTGGACCATGTTGTGCTTCTGCTTCTGTAAAAGGATTAAATGTTGCGTCTTTAGTACCAGGCGTCCAAGCGTCGCCTACTATTGAGTGTTCTACTTGTGACCACGCTGGTACATATTGTTGTGTCGATCCTGCCAATATCTCTGTCACCGCAGTTTGTCCATTATAACCGATAGAATATGAGTCTTGTCCATTACCGTGATCATAAACCGTGCTTGTAGTAAAGTTAGGATAAATACCTTGAAAACCACATGGCTCAACCCAACTATATTTGATTCCAGAAACATGCATGATACCATAAGCAACTGTATTGTCCTCTCCTAAGTTTCCAACAAATATAGGATGGTTTTCAATAAAATTAGCTGTACCATCTGGATTAGCTGTGTTCGGACCTATACTCGTTCCGCTACCATCTGTATACCAAGCTTGTACCCTAAGTTTTATCTTTCCAAAAACACGCGACTGAGCCTCTGTATTACTTGAATTTATAGGAAAACGTGACTGCATAGACACCGCGTCGTAATAACCGTCAGCGTTTAAACTAGCACTACGTGTTATAGACGTGCCATCATCGTCGTATAAAACTAAATCACCATTAGTATCTACGCCACAGTTCCCGTCTCCAAAACTATTGAAACCACCGTTTAACGCTACTATAGAAGAACCTATATAAGGTAAATCTAATTCTTGCCAATTACTAGTCGAGCCATTTGCTATTTTTTGATGTGGGGCAGTAGAACCCTTCGTGTTACGAAATTTCCACCATCCATTAATATCGACATGTGTCGAACTTGTGATATCTACAGCGTCAATATGCATTACTGCATTACTATTAGCATAGTTAGAGAAGTCATGACCACTACCGCTTCCAGTTGTAATTAAATACTCCGAAGGTATAGGTATATTGTTGTCGCCATGCACTAGCTGAAGACTAAACGAAAGATGTGGACTAGCAGCGGTTTTTACATCATTAGGCACTCCAAATCCACTCGTGCTATTGTAAAGATTACCAGGCATTCTAACTCTTGCTTTCCATCTTATCACTCCTCCATTATGCGCGGTTAATTCGTCATTAACGTTAATTTCTACGTGACTATTATTTTCAATATCATAGCAAAAGTTTCTTAAATCTGTAGCGGTAGAATAAAACCATCCCTTACTATTAGAGGTAAACATGCTTCCATTTTGGCTAGCGTTGTGTGACCACACGTACTGATAGTTAGATACTGTGTTAGCATTTAAACCTGTTGCACTTCCCCATGGTTTAACGTAAGAAGTTGTAGATTGTTCTTTTGCCATACTAACACCACCAACACCATTAGAATTAAACGCGTCCGCATCGTGGTAATTACCTATGTGAAATTTATCCGACGTTGCTGCACTAAACACTGTTCTTTTTCTATTAACAACGCTTTCGCTAGTTACCGGTATGTAATCTGCCCCAGGTGTAGTTGTTGCTGGATCAGCAAGTATTTCATCATGATCCGTAATGATAGTTTCTGTGTTAAGGTCGGAGTTATCGTTTTGTGTTATTATAAACGGAAGACCAGTCTCCACGGCATCCCAAGAACTTCCAGAAAAATCACGATTTACTAATATTTCTCGCAAAAATAAAACGTCTGCACTTTCTACTCCTTCTGTTATTTTACTATTTGTTATTAAATTTAAAGGTAAATAATTAGATAACGTAAGATTATAATCTTGTTTATAACTATCATAACTACCAATCAACCTAGTAGCTGTTGGTAAGTTATCTCTAAAATAATCATGCATCCCAGCGCTTGATATAGGTGTTATGCCATCCATAGATAACCTAAGCACAGCGCCTCTTTGTTTGTCTGTAAAATAAGCCCTGTAAGATTCTGAAGCAAATGATTCTGGATTTTTAGATATTCCATAATCTCCAACAAAAGGATTAGCATCTCCTAAAACCGCGTCAGATGCTACTAATTGAGGATTTCCATCAGCGTTATACAAAGCGTTTTTATTAGCTGTTATACCAACAACTCTGTCTTCGCAAAACGCAATTAAACTTACTCTTCTTGAGAATAACTTTTGTATACTGCCGTATGTAGGGTTTAAATCTTTTGTAATTTTTTCAGCCATTATAAACTGATTTAAATCATTAACCCCGCTTGTAGAGTTGTATAGTCCAGAGTATATTAAACCGCTTTTTCTTTTTTCTTCTTTGTAAGGTTCTTCTAATGTGGCATTAGCTCTAGCGCCACTAGTTAATCTATTTCCATTAAAGTCGTCCTGAATCTTGTTGGATTCCACGCCGTTATTAAATGAAACACAATTAAACCAATTTAATCCAATTGGCAATTTGTAGTTTTCTTCTTCTAAAATAAATTTTGATATTACTCTTCTGTTAAAGTTTACCCCTGCAATTGAAAAGTTTTTAACATCTCCAACTTCGTGCCCTATAACTCTAGCGGTATAAAAACCAGATCCTTCTTTGTATATTTTTATATAAAGTTCATACTCTCCGTAATTATCATAATAATAAACACCTGGATTACCAGATGGATCTGGAATACCTATTGTTTCCCCTATCCAATTACCAGAACTGTTTTTAATAAGAAAATTATTAAATGTTAATTCGTTAGATCCACTCCAACCAGCAATAGTAGGGGAGTCTAATCCAGATATAGAGTGATCAGCAGCGGCAACTTCTTCAATAACATTGCCGTCATCATCAACAGTTTCAAGATACAGATCAAACTTATCTCCAGGTTTAGCAAATGTAATATTATTTTCATTTGTTAATGTCAACGGTATAGCGTTAGTAGCTTCGTAATAAATGTTTAAGTCAACCGACTTTTTAGGTTCTGTTTCCCAAACAGAAATTTTACTTCTAGATAGTATTCCTGTAGAATCTACATCATCTTCTACAAACTCAATAACCTGCGTATCTACTGAGTTTATATCGTCTGCACTTAATGAAAACTGTCCAGAACTAGCATCTGCGGGGTTTTTGTCTAATTCTATAATGTAACATACTCTTCTGTTGTTAGCTAACCCAAAGTTTTTTAAAGCCTTTGCTAGTTTATTACGATTGGTTAGAGTGTCGTTAGCTTTCCAGTTTTTAGCATGGTACTCTACACTATTATACCCACTAAGATCAGAACCAGTATCACTACTTTGAAACATTTGATATCCTCCGTTCGCGCTTCCATCCCAAGCGTGTGTATTATGCCAACTTGTATGGTTATACAAACGTAATGTTCTTACATACTTTATAGTAAATATAGTGGGGTCAGAACTAGTGTCTGACGTAAATTTAAATTTTTGTCCCTTTTTTAATCTTTCTAATATCTTTTCGTTTTCAGGGTTATTATAACCAGGATTCCAAGCGTTGTAAACTTTATCCCAATCATTTGGCTCTACGTCGAAATTAGTAGGTCCTCCAGCAAGTTGTCCAGGTGCCTCCCAAGCGTTAAAAACTTGAACCGTACTACTACCAGCGCCCCAATTACCAGTACATATTATGTTTTGTAAATTATTTTTTAAACTACTTTCATTAGTATTTAATCCAAAGTTATTTAAATCAGAAGGCAAACTACCGTTATGTAAGTTTTCTCCTGGCGCTAAAAATGACAAGTGTATATAGTGTCGACTTTGTGTTCCTTGTCCATAAGTAATGGTTCTATTTCGATGAGTCGCATCATTTGATAACGTAGTTAAAAAGTTTTCTGATTGTCCCGCTATGTAATCAAGAGTTAAATTCTTTTTATAAGTAGGAAATCTTAATACATTTCTAGCGCCAAAATTAACATTTCCATCCGTATCTTTAGTTTGGTGTATTTGTGACGTTGTTAAAAAACCTTCTAATCCATTTACCATCATGCTTCCATCAGCAACACCTATAGAAGAGTAACCTACACCGTAGTTGTTTATTAAAGAACCTCCACTTTCGTCAGCATTACCTATAGTTCCACCTCCATAAAAAGCTCTACCAGAAGCAGAAGCACTAAAACTATTTTTTCTTTGCGCTGATTTAAAAAACAAACTATCTATAAACCATGTCCCATTGGCCATACTGTTCCAATCAGCAGGCGCGTCTGTAACAGCTCTTGATGAATTGGTTCCACTGATTCCGGTTGTCTTATCACCAGAAGTAGTAATATCAGATTGACTTAAAAGGCCATTATAGTTTAGTATTCCAGTAGTATGATTAAAGTCATTCGCACTATTAGCCGCGTCCGCGTGCCACCTTATAGTTGCTGTAGCAGAAGTAACAAGAGAAGCATCTGTAGTGTCTATAATTTCAGGTTCTATTTCTGTTCTAGTAAATTCTGTTGATGCTATTTTAACAAAAAATCTACCAGTAAATTCATTTAAATCTTTCTTTACTCTTTTTTCTATACTGACTTGTAAATCAAAAGTAGTGTCTACATCACCACTGCTATCTGTAGCCCAGTTGTCCGCGATAGATATTGGGTTTCTTAACCTAATAATATAATTAGTACTATCATCTTCGTATGCAGAGGATATTTCATATAGTTTAGATCTTTGCCCGTTAGTTAAATTTTTAAAAGAAAAATATATTGGTTCTTTACGATCAGCGTCAGATTCTATTTTTGCCCCGCCGTTACTAGTCCACTCCGCAATGTTTATTAATAAAACTTGTTTTTGGAAACCAGCGTGTCCGTTAAAAATCATATTGGGATCAGTAAATATACTACTTATAATACCAGTATTACTACTAGTAACATCATTTGCTACAGTACCAACAGATTGTAATTCATAGGTTATAGCTTCTGGAGCTTCGTTTTTTATATCTAAAACCTTAAATTTATTTTTTTCAGAAACAGCTAATGGATCACCACCCGCTACTCTTTTGTTTTTTAATATTATATAATCCTCTTCTTTTATTTTGTTTCTATCAGAAGAAGGAAAAGACATCCATATAGTTTGTTCTTCTTCTGCTTTGTCTGCTTGTATTGGATTTTGATAAATTCTATCCATTGACAAGTTAAAATAATCACCAGAAGTTTCTTTTACAAACACCTTGTAATACTCGGCCCACGAAGGAACTTCGCTATTTAACTCTGTCGTTAATTGGTTTGCTTTATTACTATTTAACCCTTCGCTGCTTGACCAAGGTACTTCAATTGATCCGTTAGAAGAAGTAAATACAGGGGTTTCTCTACCGTATCTATCTCCATAGACAACTCCTAGTTGATAATTTCTTTGAGACTTAATAGAAGGTAGTCCTGACACGCCATTTATTCCACGTTCTAAAGTTATATCGTCTCTAAGTTTATAATCTACAGTTATCTCTGGTCGCTGCTGCGCGCTAGTATCTAAATCGTAATTTTGCGTGTAGTTAGCGTATACTATTCTATTTCCAGTAACTTCTTGAGCCAAGGCTTTTCTAGGAACGTTATCCCAAACTCTTAAGAATTGATTAGAAGGTAATGCTGCTCTTATGTTTTCACTAGAAACAGTGTAACTACCATTATTGTTCCACTCGCTATCAGATGAAGTTATACTATCAATAGAATAAACAGTAGAAGAATCTTCTTGTTTGTATAAAATATCTACTTGAATAACGTCTTTTGGTATATTACTAGGAACGAAGTTTTTTAACTCTATAGATTTTATTGAGTTTAACATACCGGAATTAAACGTTTCATTAACAGGTATATCAAACTCTCCTGGTTTAAATATTACTTCTGTAAAAGGACCAAACGCAGAATATTCTCCATCCGCATATTTATATCGTAAAGAAAATCTAACAAAATCTTTTTCAAAAAGCCTTACGTCTTCAGTGTCTTCATTTACAACTTCAGTTATTATAGTTGGAACTTCTAAAGGACGAGTTTTAACAACGGTAATATGCTTTTCTTCAACATCGTTAGCAGTTACTATATTGTTAACTACTAGCTTTGTATGCGTATTTATATCGGTTGTACCTTGTATAGATCTGTTTATATTTATTTTTCTTGGCTCGTTATAATTATCAGTCCATAATAACAAATCGTCTATTATGTTTATACCTGTTACTATGTCGTCTGGAAATTTTAATACTGCTTCTGAAGTGTTTACTTTTGTATCAACAAAAACAGGAGCGCAAATATTGTTACCGTCTTGTTGATAAAATTCTAATATAACGTCTTTATCATCATGCTTAACAAGCCAATATAGTGTATTTGTTTTTTCGTTAGATATACTTCCCACACATTTAGAATTATCACTAACAACAGCTTCTACACGTTTGTTACCTAGTATGTTTTGCACGGTACCAACGTCTGATCCTTCAGATGTTGAAACCTGTACGTTCATCGCGTCTCTATATTGTCCGTTTGGAATAATTCTTTCATCAAGGTCTTTGTTCATTTTACCTTGGGTGAAAGTATTTTTAATCTCTGGCATATATTAGTGTTTTATATGTTTCGACTTACCTCTTAATATTTGAGTTAATTCTTCTAATTTAATGTTTGATAGTCTTAGTTTAGCCTGTCTAGTTGCCGCAAACTTTTCTTTTTTGTATCTTCTAACTATGTTTTCTGGTGTGTTTGCTCTTGTAGATAACACCGCGTACATAATCCATTTATACATAGCTTCTTCCGCAAATTTATGTACTTGCATTTCTCCATCTGTACCAAGACTATCGCTTATATAATCTAAGATCACAGTTTTTCCAGAAACATTAGATGAAAAGTGAACTAATCCTTTTAAATTGTCTACATAAAAAGATCCGTTAACCTGAGCGTGTTGTGGATCTAACCCATATCTTTCGCCCATATTAAAATCGTATATATCAGTGTCATAGCTATGTATTTCAGGATTAACGTTTTCATTAGGTGTTTGTGATTTGTAGTTATCCCAAGTGGTAGAATTAGGATGGTATATTAGTTTACTTCCTTCTCCTTCAAAATTAATTTCAATATCATCAACAGCATTTATACCCTCTGTATTAGGTGCGTTTAAATCAGGATCAGTAGTAGGTGAAAAAGTAGCACTACTGTTAAACGTTCCTCCACTACTAACTATTAAAACATATACAGTATCTAAATGACTTACGTCAATTTCTTCAAGTGAAGTAGCCGCAGACATTGTTCCGCTTCCATTATTAAACTCTATAAAAGAAGAACCACTCGCGCTCGACACGTCGAATATATCTGGGTCCATACTTTTGCTTTTTTTAAAGGTAGTAAGAAGATCGTTTCCACCACCAGCGTTTGGGTTATAACCACCTGGGTTTGCGCTTGTTTGCGCCGTTGTGTCTATTTGCGTAGAAAAACCTATTCTAACAATACCAGCTGTTTTTCCAGTTACAGCAGCAGAAGAAAGCGCTTTGGCTGATAAGTGTAACGTGTCTATGTTTTCAACATTTATTTCTTGCCAACAAGCCCTAAATCTACCTGTGAAACCACCACTAATATTTGCGACCGCATGTATAAATTCTAATCTTCCATTATTAACTTTAACCATTTTGCCCGTTGGAGTTGAAGTGTATGCCGCACCGGTTGGGGTAGTCCTTTTCCAAGCTGTTTCGACGTCACTACCAGTTTCTTTTACTAACTCAGAAAAATCTCCATTTAAAAACACGGAATCTACAGGTATTGTAAAATCATAACCACCGTTATCTTCTTGCTTTATTTTAAAAGGATTAGATGTGTCTTTAGTTGGATATAAAGGATGTTTTATACCCGCGGAGTCACTCCATGATAATTTAGTGTAATTAACATAGTCATGAGGAAGTATCATTGTTAGCGATGGTGGCAACTCTATTTCTTGAGATTTTATAGATTTAAAAGTGTCAAAAGAAAGTTCTTGCATAGCTCTTTGCGCGTGGAAAGCTACGTCTGTTCTACTTACTTTACTAATAATCTTGTTTTCACCAACATAAGCAACTAAAAATTGATTTATAATATCTTCTAAAGAAGTAAATTGATAACCACCTTTTTCTCCTCCTTGATAATAAGCGCTGTGTGTTATACCGTCTAATAGTCCCATTTATTATTGTTTTTCTTGTTGAATACTTTTATTGTCTTCTGTTGATGCTACTTGGTACAAGCTAGAGTCTTTTAAAGTTATACCTGCTAAACCTAATATTTTTATAACTAGTTTTGTTTCTTCTGAAGGATGTAGTTCAAAGTCCATATAACCAACACTAGGATTTGGATTTACTAGCGCTTTTTCTCCAACCACAATATAAGACCAATTTGCTGTAATTGGCTTTTTAATATAAGTAATATCAAAAGCCGCTGGAGTTATTGGAGAAAAGAAAATATCACTACCTTTTAAAACATATACTGGATTATTTTTAGACGGCCTAGTAAGTGGACCTAAACTTATCATTCTTAATTCTTTTTCAGAAACTCTGTTAATTAAAATATGCTTACCATCGTTATTATATCTAACAGTGCTCAATCTATATACGTTACTAGGTATTACTGCTCCGCCGTCATAAACAATATTTGTAGCGCTTGCTTCAAATAAACCAATTTTTTCTTCTAATATATTTACCATATCAGCGTGCTCAGTGTTGTTTCCAGGCACTCTTAAAAACTGATTTAAATCGTAAAAATATTGCTCAAATATATCCATCTGAGCTTGGTTGGCAAATAAGTTAAACTCTTGGGGTGTTATATACCCTCTCTGCTCTTTATTAGCTAAAGCTAAAACTCTTTGATATACTGTATCTATATTTACCATAATTTCTTTTTATTGTAGTTTACGATCGCCCCGTAGGGCGACCGCTCTACAGTTTGATTAATTGTTTAATCTTTTTTCTATATTTGCATATATTTCCATACCTTCATCAGTTTTAAACCAATGCGCTAAAGCGGTGTATGGATGCTCGTCAAACGGTATTGTCATTATCTTTCTACCGTTAGAACCCCATAAAAAGTTCCTTTGATCAGAAGATAATCTTAATATACCACTTTCGACAGCTCTAATACCAAAGTTTCTTAGCATTACGTTTTCATCATCTGCTAACTCTAAGAAGAGTTTAGGATTATTTCTTGCAAATACTAATAAATCTCTTTTAAGCTCCTTAGAACTTAACCTAGATACTTCAGATCCTTTTTCAACACGCATAATAGCTTCCGCCATATCTATATCAACATTTCTAGCTGCTATTAAGGCATCAACCTGCATATCTAAAACTTCTATTTCATCAGCAGCTTCTTTTGCTGGTTTATATTCTTCATACAACTTGTTTCTATGAGGATGGTATAAAGACAATAGTTTTTGTAAGGTTACTTTTTCTTTTTCTACAAATAAACTTCCAGATCTAAATATAATATGCTCTAATCTTTGGTCTCCTTTCATTTCGTCAACAAATGGTGTTTTTTGGTTTTGACAATACTTAAGTTCTCTTTCGTAACCTTTTTCTTCGTCAAAATAATATATACCAGCTGCTTTTAATGATCTAGAAAGTGGTTTTTTATCATTTTTTAAAAGATAAACTCTATCTTTTATTTCCCACTCATTAGAAGGTACTTTTCTTTCTCTTGCTTTTGGTTGCTCGGTAATAACCGTTTCAACCATTGTTTCTTCTTCAATTACAGTTTCTTCTACTGCAACTGGTTTTGTTTCTTTTTTCTTTGCCATAATATAATATATAATAAAATTAATAAAATAAAAAGGCCGAGGCCAAAGCCCCGGTCTTTTAATATAATAAATGCTTACTTCATTAACATGAAATTGTTAGCACCTTGTGTAACTAAACATCTTTCTGATAACATGTGGATTTCCATTGCGTCTAAAGCAGACGTAGTAGCTCCAACAGAACCAGTAACCCAAGTTTTCATTCTTCTATCGTCAGTTTGTGAAGCTCTATATCTAACGTGTAAGAATGGTCTCTTAAGGTTTTTACCTAACATTTGGTCATAAACAGTTGACGTACCAGCCGGAACAATAACCCCTCTAATTGCTTCTGAAGCATTAGCAGCGTTAATACCTCCTCTAGTAGCTAAATCATTTAAATATCTAAAGTCAGACTTATAGAAATCATAAGAACCTCTTCTGAATCCAGAGAAACCTAAATTAAGTGCCATGTCTTCTGAGTTGTTGAATACTCCATAAGAAGTACCACCAGCTCCATAAGAATTCATAGAAGCTAACATGTCATCCATCGCTAACGAAGTAGCTCTGTTTACAAACATCATGTTTTCTTCAATAGCACCTTGTTTATCAAACTCAGCTAAGATAGCGTCAAACTCAGCTAAATCAGTAGCAGCGTTAACACCAGTAACACCAGAAGTTAAATTACCTCTATCTTCGATAGCGGCAAATAAACCTTCAGTACCAACGTTTCCAGCGCCAGCTTCAGAACCAACTATTGTATTACCTCCATCAAGAAGTGATGCAGCGGCGTTTAATTCACCTTCTAACATCGACATCTCTAAGTAATCGTTAAAACGAGCTCTTGTGTCTGCCTCAGCTTTTAAGTACCATAAGTATCCAGAAGCTCCATCTTCAGAAGCAACTTCAACCCAACCAACTCTAGACGCATCAGAACCTGATACAGAATAGTAATCTTTTAAGATAATTGGCTTGTTAGAGAAAGTCTTGAAAGATGGTTCGTTAGCTCCTCTTGAGTCAGTTTGAGTAGTAGCAGCGCCACCAGTCATATAAGAAACTCCCTTACCGTATTCAGAACCATAAACTAATATAGTACAAGATTGCTCACCAGTACTGTCAGCTATAAGTCCAGAGCCTGAACCAGCACTATAAGGAGCTACGTCAATTGTAGTCGTAGCAGCAGAAGCTGTAACAACTAAACATTTGTGAACTCCAGCAGAGTTAGCTACAATAACAGTATCATTTACTCTAATACCATGGTCAGTAGTTTTTGCTAAACCATCAATATCATGAGTAATTGTAATCATTGTTGTAACTCCATTTCCAGCGTCAGCACCGTCATTAGTGTCACCTGAAACGATTTTACCTTTATAAGAAAGGTGTAATCTACCTTGCTCAGACCAAATAACTTGATCAGCAGTCATAGATTCTTCAGCTCCTACTTGTGCAAGAAATCCTGATATAGTTCTCGGTCCGAAAACTTCAGCTTCTTTTTCCATAAGATCTGGTACATATTGTTGTGCCCAACCCGTTGAAGAGTTTAGGTCTAGATAATTTGAAGATAATGTCTTCTGTACGTGAGAAGGTACACTATTTAAATTATCTCCTGCAGTAATTGCCATAATTTTTAATTTTTAAATTGTTAATTTTTATTTTTAATTTTAAATTTGAAATCATTAGAATTTTCACCAAGCACTCTTACTTTAACGCCACCAGCATTAACCTCGCCATTATATTGTTGACGCGGGTCCATATTGATATTTTTAGATTTAGCGACGCTATTTTTTAAAGCATCAGCTTTACCTTGCTCATAAAAGTGACTAGCAATCTTATCAGCGTTCATAGCCGTAAACATTGATTTGTGATAACCTTTAGCATCTTCCATTTCGTTATTCTTGTTCAAAAACTTTTTGACAAAATTATTAATGTCACTTTGGCTACCTTTTACCGTGTCTGAGTCTTTAACGTTAAATCTAAACTTCTTGTCTCCAACATTATATTCAAAACCTTTGAAATTTTTGTTGAACACTTGATTAGTTTTATTTAAAAACGTACGGTGTTGTTTTTCTGCTACTTCTTTCTGCTCTTTTGATTCCGTGTTGTACCTGTTGAAGAAATCAATTGCTTTCTGTTGCTCGTTCGTGAGCTTAGATCCCATTTTGATATCTTCGTAATATTTGGACTTCGCACCGTCCAGGTGTTGCTTTGCTTGAGCAACTTGCTCCTTCAAAGCTAATTTCTTTCTTCTTATATCTATATCCTCATCCATGTCTTCATCAAACGAGAAATTATCTTCCATTAGAAAGTCTATTTCCTCTGCGTTTAGATGAGGTTTTGTTTGTTTGTAGTATTCCTTAAGTAAAGCATTGTTATCTAGCTCGGAATAATCTTGATTTAACTTAACGTAGTCTTCTAGATCACCTCCCGTGTCTTCCATAAACTGCATTAGTTTTTGAATATTTTCAGGAAGTTCTTTCCCAGTGGCTTCTGCCTCAGCAACCGCTTCTTCAACTTGCTCTACAAGTTCTTCTACTTCCTCCGTTATTTCCTCTACAACTGGAGTTTCTTGTGTTTCTGCTTCCGGTTGTACTTCTTCTTGTTTTTCTGAGGCGTTGGCATCTTCAACGAGTTCAACCACTCCTCCGTCGTCAACGTTGTTTTCAACAACTTCTTCTTTGGTTTCATTTGCTTCTTCTGGTTTTTTACTTAAATCTACTTTTGTGATATTGCTATCTTCAGTTTTCTTTAGATCAACTTTAGTTACGTTGTCTACTTTTTCTTGAGCAACCTCTTCAGTTACTTCTTCTTTTTTCTTTTTTGCCATAATATAATATAATAATAATTAGTACTCTGTTTATTGGGGTTCAAACGCCCCCATGTTAAATCCACCACCCATTATATCATTACCTGCTGATTCAAAGTTTTTAGGTGGTTTTTGATTATTTCTTTGGTCAATCATTTCTGATTGTTGTGTAGCTTGTATTTTTGTTCTTTTATCTTTACGATCTTCTTTTTCTTTTTCTCTACCTTTAGCTCCTTCTACTTCCATTTGTCTAAGCTGCATATTGTATTGAAACTCTTGTTCCATTAACATTTTCTTAAGCTCTCCTTCAGCTTGCATTCTTTGCATTTCTAATTGAGACTCTATTTGAGCAAGTTCACCTTTAGACCGTGTAAGGGCTTGATTTTTTTGAACTTCCATTTGAGCAGCCGCTTGTTGTGCTTGAATATTAGCTTGAGATTGAGCTTGAATATTTTGTTGTTGTATTTTTTGATCTCTATCTATTTTCTTTTTTCTTCTAATTTTTAATAGTGAATTAGCCATTTTAAGATTTTTTATTTCTCTAACATCAATAGCGTCTTCTAATTCTATGTTTTGTTGGCTTAATGCAACTTGTATATTGTTTTCTAATAAAGCTTTTTCTTCTTCATCTGGCGCTAACTCAATAAATATACCAAAGTCGTATAAGTGTAAGTTAGACATTTCTTCTAACGTAGCAACGTTGTGTGCTCCAATAGCTTGTATAAAAGCATCTTTAGTTGGAGAATACTCTATAATGTCAGATATCCTAAGCGATAAACACTCTGCTATTTGAGACGTTAAGAATAATCCAGACTGCAGTATATGTCTAGTTGCTGTGTTAGAGTTAGCTGCGGCCATTTTTTGTATACCAACAAGAGCGCTTTTGTCTGGCGTCGAACCGTCTCTAGCCTCGTTTAAGCCAGTTACATCTCTTATCATTTGTAAGTAATAATTGTAATTACCTATAAGGGCCTGCATTTTTTGACCTCCTGCTCCAGATGTTATTTCTTGAATAGGCACTTTACCAGGGTTCATATCTCCTTCGGAAGTAAAGCTTCTTCCAATTACAGACCCAGTTTGAAAAAACATGTTTAGCGCTTCTTGGGGATTATAGTTTGTTCCGTTACCTAAGTCAACTTCAGCTAAACCATCAGCGTCTAAATAAACGCCATCTGGAACCATACGTGACATTACCTGTTGTAGTTTTAGGTGCGTAAGTTGTATCATGTCGGCAAAGCCTGTTATACGTTTTACCAAAGAATCAATTTTACCTTTATACATTCTAGGAGCTACTATAGAATAATTCATTTTAACCTTAGTAAAGTCACTTTTAGGACGCATCATATTTTTTGACATTTCCCATTTAAGTAATTTTTTAGTACCAAGTACTATAACTCCTTCGTAAAGACACTCTATTGCTCTATGTAACCTTCCGTATCCACCTTCTTTTTCTTCTGGAGGATTAAACGAATCGTCTTTTTCTATAGCTTTTAAAGCTCCAGATCCAGTTTCTTTCATTTTATACACCTCGTTCATATAACTTTTATAGTTAAAGTATAGAACTTGAACTTGATTGTTATCTACTTTGTTGTGCGGGTTACTGTTATAATTATTAGTGTGAACAGATCTTGTTTTAATTATATCTTGTAAATCTTCGTGCGTTAAGTGTGGAAATTGTTTTGCTAATTCGTTTACAGGTATTGTTTTAACTTCTCCTACATAGTATATGTCGTCAAAGTAGGGCGATTCGGTGTATGAATAAACTAAATCAGCTGGATCAACATAATCTATTGTTACACCTTCAGAAGTGTTAAAACCTGATTTTACTGCACCTATCCCTAAAACCGTTAAATCATAATAAAATCTTTTCTTTATTAATTCGTAATTGTTACCTTCCATTAAAACTTTTAAAGCTTGCTCTTCTGCTAGCTCTACAGATTGCTTATACGATAGTTGCATGTGAATAGCTAGTTCTTCTTCGTTTTCAGGTAAAGTTTTTGGATCATTTTCAGACAAATCTAAATTAAAGTTTTCTTTAACATATTGATCTACACTTTTCATTTTCATGTCTCTAACCACAGACTCCATATACTCAGTTCTTTTTTGAACTCCAAATGGATCTTGAGAATACGCTTTTATGTCATACATTCTTTCGGCAATACCGTTAGCAACAATATCTACAAATTTAGATATAATAGGCACTGGAGTCCAGTCTAGGTTTAAATAGCTTAAGTCACCATTTATAGATAACTCATCTTTATATTTTTGAATTGATTGTTCTCCACGAGCGTATAACCTTAAGTTGTGAAAATTGTTTTGATTAGCTGAGTATCTATTGTGATTACGGTCCTTGTGAAACCATTCGCTTTCAATAGCTTTAGCTATTTTTAATCCATAGTCGTAACTTAGCTTTTCAGCGTCACTTACGACTTGACTAGGGAAATAATTATTTATAACAGACTCTGCCATATTTTACTTTATTATTTTAGACGCGCTTCCAGTATTAGCATACTTCGCGATATTTATATTTAACTTTGGTTTTTCTATTTTTGCGTTTGGCCTATACAAGTGTCTGTTACAAGCCATTATAGCTAATCCAGAACTTATAGATGCGTCAAACTTTGTTCTTTTGTTTATGTCAAATCTAGCCCAATCGTTTAGTGTTTCATTAAAATATATGTTTCCATAATTTCCATCGCCTAAATGACCAACATGACTTTGTATGTACATTTCAATAGCGGCGGCGTGAGCTTGCTTAATATCTTCACTTGAGTTAGGTATTCCACCTATTTCCTTTTCCGTTACAGATAATTTGTTCCATAACTTATCTGGCCTATTCATACTGTAACCTCTATATCCTCTTCTTCTTAAATGATATAACAATCTAGGTTTATTGTTTTCGCATAATAATGGCATTCCGTAAAATACTAAAGCCATCAATACATCTTCAAAAAATATATCTGCAGTTGGTGGTCTTGCTACGTATTCTAAAAACATATGATTAGGCGGGCAATCTTCCATGCTAAACTTTGTTAACCCGTGTAATGCTCCATTAGATCCCTTGCCATCAACAGTTCCTGATATATCATAACTATCACAACCGAAGGCTCCCATGTGTTCGTTTGCAGGGTACTTTATATTGTTTTTTACCACAATCTTATTCTGCATGTGACTAGGCGGAAACCAACTTACTTTAAATCTACCTTTTGGATCTGGATAAAATATAACCTGTGTGTCCTTAATGCCGTTAACCCATTGAAAATTTCCAGTTGAAACTACTGATGAGCTACCTATGCCCTCATTGTAATCTATTTGTTCGTATATTTTAACAAGGTTAAAAATACTATTTTTAGCCTCATCTCTAAACGCGTGCTCTGTAGTTCTTGGAAACTGACGGTAAAATTCATTTAAACCATCTTGATCAGATTTTAATCCCTCTGCCTCATTGTTCCAATGTTCTATTATGCCTATGTCTATTAATTCGCCATCTGGTCCGAGTACATCATAATCTGGACTATCGAATACTGGATATCCGTATTCATCAATAAATCCTTCGTAGTTCCATTCCATTGGGATAAACAAAGAGTATAAACCAGACTTTGTTTGGCCATTTCTATTTCTTGCGGTGACATCTGACGCGTTGTATAATTTTTTAAAGTTATCTCCACCTTTGTCTAATGCGTTTGAAGTTGAGCCCATCATACATTTACCAACAATTCTACTACCTAGTCGTAAACATGTTTTTGTAACTCTCCAGTTGTTTAGTATGTTGTCAGGTCTTTCCCATTTACCACTTTCATCATGAACTAGTAACGCTAATTTTTCACCATCATAACTATTGTCTCCTGTGTTTTTCCAATCAATAGTTGTATCTAATCCCTTAATGTCTTCAAGCTGTTCGTTTGCCGTAATCTTTTTTCTTGTAAACTTACTAGCTGGTACTCTATACGCTAACTCAGACTTAGGTCTATCCATACCATCTTGTATTGGTTTAAAAAAGAACGGATAGTTAATTGATATAGGTACTACTTTATCTGTAAACATTTTCTTCGCATCAGCACCTGACTTTGATAGTATCCCATATCTACTATCGCTTGATATAGTCGCTAAGTTAACTGTTTCTGCGCTTGACATAAAAGAAAACCCTGATCTACGATTTTTAAGATAACACATACCGTAACACCTTTTGTCTGCCTTGCAAGCTTCCCAGAATATATAGAATAATCTGTTTGCTTCTCTAAAGTCTGGGGCACCTACGTCAATTTTACTCCATTGCAAATACATATAGTGCGTACCAGTTATCCAGGTTGGTTTACCATTATTCACAAACCAGAAACCCTCCTCTCGTCGTTTAAATTCTTCGTCTATGTAATCGTACCATTTTTCTTTGTTGTTTTCCGGATAACTCCTCCAGTCGAATATGTTTTTAATACGTTCTAACTCCTTGGGGTACTCTTGTTTCACCCATTTGTTTTTCTCGTGCTTATATACTTCTTTAGGTGGTTTCGGTAGCGCTATAATTAAATTTTGTATTTCTATAATCTCACCTATAACTCCATTGTGAGATAATACTATTAAATCGTGTTCTTTGTTGTAACCGTACTTCCATTTCTTACCTCTGTTCATTCTGGTAATAGTGGTTCTTTTTATTGGTTCAACTATATTAACTAAACTTTGCTTGTACATTACTTAGATCTACCTTCTGCGAATCCTTTAAAGACTTTTTTCTCTGTCTCTTCAGGTGCTTTGCCCTCGAGTAAGTTTTCTTCTTCTTGGATTCTGTTAAGTATTTCGAATGCGTCAAATATAGCTAGTTTTTTAGTAGCTGCGGCATTTTTTAATCTATCAGCTGATATGTCGTCGTCTGAATCTACAATAGGTTCTTTTGCAACTTTAATCAGCTCCTCCACTGCTTTCTGCCCAGCTTGGATTATACTCTTCTTCGTTTCCTTCGTATTCATATTTAATTGTAATAAATTGTGTCATAACTCTATATAGTCTCTTTCCATCAACTATAAACTCGTACGTTGAAAAAGGCGTAAAGCCTACTAAATCTCCCTTGTTATACACGCCATCCGTATGCTTAACAATACCTATGCAAGACTCTTCTTCGTTAACACCAAATCTAGTTCTATCTTTAATCGGTTGTACAAAGCAGTATCCTTTAGGAGCTTTCCACTCGCCGTTTCTTTTGTATAAGTACACTTGATCTTCTTTTACAAGATAAGTATTTTCATCAAAATAACTTCTACTATTCTTTTCTTTACCTCTAACATCGTGCCATCTTCTAAATATGTTGTGATGCGTTATAATAGTATCTCCAGGTTTTATTTCTGTTTTAAAAGCTGTAGGAACAGACTTAACAATAGCTTCTCTATTTACAAACTGATGGTTATAAACTTCTGTATTTAATATAAGATCTTTATCATCGACTTTTGTAGTGTTGTTATATCTATTTCCTTTTGGCTCTATAACAAAGTCAAAAGGCGCTTTCATTAGTACTCTAGATTATACTCTATAGATACCGCCATATTTTTGTTGAAGTCTTTCCATGGTAACACGTCTTTGTTTTTCTTGATATAAATAGAATACTTATCTTTCTCTTCTATAATATCAGATATTGTATGTCCACCATAAACCTCTTGACCAACAGCGTAATGCATAGCGTCGTTTTTGTAGTCTTTACCTACAGTAATTTTTCTAATCAGTTTTGACATCTTCTTTGTGATTTATAGTACCATCTTGAATATTAATGTCAGCTGTACCATAAGTCTTTTCAAAGTCGACTTGCATTTTACCTAACTGTTCTTGTAATACCGATACGTGGTGTAAAAGATTATGTTTTTTACTTTCTATAGATCCAACTTCTAGTTGCGCTCTATTTATATCGTTAATTACTGATTGTACTTGATTTAATTCTTCGTTTGTAATTTTAGAAGGTTTTTCACCTCTTAATTCTTTGATTTTTTTTGTTGTGTTTTTTGCCATTTTATTTAATTTAAGTTAATTTAATTTATTTATCTACAGGCGGTGACAGCTGATACAACGCCTGATTCACCAATCTGCATATTGTAGTTTCTTCCGCCAACTAATATCTTGTAATGTCCAGCTTCTACTATACCTCTAGGATCAGCTCTTCTAGTTAAATACACTACATCATCAGAAGCTGGTAGGGCTTCCGCACCATTATGATAAAAAGTTTCACTAAGCGATTCTCCAAAACGACAAGCGTTACTAGCTTGCGTTGGTGAGCTAGTGAAAGAGTTGTAGCCCTTAGCCATAACAACCTCTTTTCTTCTCTTTACTATAACAGGTTTATTTTTACCTCTAGCTTGGGCTGATGTATTTGCGTTACCTAATGCCATTAAGCTCTATCTCTATAATCTGGCCTTGGAGCTACGTAACATATAACGTCTCCAGAGTGTAACTCAACGTAGTCATACATACCGTATAGAGTCATACCAGCTGGAAACTCTGTTCCACTACCATCTGCAACAATAACAGCGCCATCGTTGTCACCAGCGTTTGTAGCAGCGCCCCAATCAGTGTCTAATGTTTGTGTGTCTTCAGTAGAAGCAAAATGTGTATTTCCCAACCCTAAATTAACACCACCATCTAATATTTGTAATCCTGAAGCAGCCGTTGACCCAAACTTTGTTGCACTTACCATAGTTATAGCGCAAATATAGTATTTAGCCGTTGCGCTAGTTAAGTCTAATATAGCTCCATCACCGCTTAAAAACGTAGAACCAAATTGTCCAAAGTTATAAGCTGTTGCTGTTGAATTTAATCCCATAGTTTATTTTTTTACTTTTTCTAATGATCGCCCGCCAAAATAAGCACCGATCACTGTTATTAATACTAATTGTAATAAGTCTACCCACGAAGCTTTAACTTCAAAAGCAATAACTCCAGCGTCGATAAAAACTAACAACACTGTTGATACTACTAGAAATATTAAAACTAGTGGTCTTATATTTTTTGATAACCAAGAGTCAGACTTCATGTCCATCGACCATCTTTCAGTTACTTGCTTTTGCATCTCAGCTTCGTAACCCATTATCATATCTTTTATTTTCTTTTCGGCATCAAGCTTTTCTTCTTTAGAAGTATGCAAGTTGTCTATAACTCCACCCACGCCCTCTATAAGATCCTTAGCTCCACCTGAAAATATTGTTCCTAATATACTCATAATTTAAATTGTTCCGTTGTTGGCATCGTCTTCCCAAGGAAACCCATGATCTCCAGCTTCTTTCCACTCACCGTAGATATTTATCATGTCTTTACCATTTATAGTTTCTCTTGCAAACGTATCGCCGTTATACTTTATATAATCGTCTCCATACTCTAACTTACCAACTCTCATATCGGTGGCATGTCGCATTTCGTGATTTATTACTTGTCTTTCTTCAAAACTTCCAGGCTCTAGTTTATCGCTTATATATATAGTTCCATCCATATTAGCTTCGCCCATAACGCCTTCTTCTAAAGGTTTTCTAATAACAGGAGTTCCAGGCACAGAAGCATCACCGCCAGCTTCTTGACCAAAACGCATTTTTGTTTTGATTTCTCCACTAACGGCGTAATTACCTCTTTCTGATCCTAGTTTAAATCCCATATTATTTACCTTTTAAGTATTCTTTGGCTACATCAACGTCTGTATAACCCTTTATTTCTTTTTTAGATTCTTTAAATTGTTCTTTAGTTATTTTACCTTTTTTTAACAGTTCCTTTTGCTCCTGTATAAGTTTTCTATTAGCTTTTTTAAGAATCTTTTTGTCTTTATCTACAAAACCACTAAAGCCCTTCATTTTGAATGGTGTATTCATCTATCTTTATCTTTTATCATATCATCTATAGATTTATTAAAAACCTTGTCAGTATATGATTTATTATTATAAAAAGTACTTCTCTCTGATACTGGCAAATCTTCTTCACCTAACAATACTCTATATATTCTAGATATTAACTGAGAACATTTGAATGATGTTTTAAACACCGAGTACTTTATTGTTGTTCTGTTTCTGTGTCTCCAGGTTTCTATCCAACCTAACCTTCGTAGTTTCTCCCAGCGGTTCTTATCCCAACTCATGGTATAAGTACCATCTATAAACTCTTGTCGTGTAAATCTTCCTTTACAATCTAAATAAATTAATAATTCTAAATCTGCATCTGTTAACCCGTAAGTCTTACAGGCCCACTTTCGTGTGAGCCTGTAGT
>Ga0208134_1000196_pt1 | contig 38584 bp, 30 predicted proteins | sample VirMetDEL_Mar_31_FD_184515 | JGI IMG/M metagenome (GOLD analysis project Ga0208134, IMG submission 184515) | Aqueous microbial communities from the Delaware River and Bay under freshwater to marine salinity gradient to study organic matter... | ecosystem: Environmental > Aquatic > Marine >...
ACGGCGCAACAAGTCCAGTTGGTGCAAGTAACTTCATTGTATTAGGTAACGCAAGTCATACGACTTTACAGATACCAGGAATACAAAGCGGAGCTTCTAACGGAGATGTGCTAACATACAATTCTACTTTAGGTAAATTAGAATTACAAACTCCAAGCTCTGGAGGTCCAGCAGGTAGTGATACACAACTTCAGTACAATAATGGTGGAGCTTTTGGTGCTATACCAGGTTTTACTTATAATGATACAAATGATAGATTAATTATTGATACTACAAGAGTTGTATTTGGAGATGCTTCTGGTACTTCATTTCAAAATGGTTTAACTATTTGGGATGATGTAGAATTTAGAGGTAATAAATTTGAACTTTCTGACGGAAGCGCAACAAATCCAATTTTAACATTTTTTAATACTGGAGACAACAATACTGGTATGTTTAGACCAGGTTCTGATATTATAGCTTTTGCAACAGGTGGTCAAGAAGAATTTAGAATTGGTGCTAACGGAGAAATAGGATTATCTGGTGCTAATTTTGGTACGGCTGGTCAAGTATTAACATCTAACGGAACAGGCTCTGGTGCAAGTTGGACTACTGTTAGCGGTGGTGCAACAGACTTAAATGGATTAACTGATTGTTTAGTTGATACAGATTCTCTTTATGTTGGCGAAGTACCTTCAGGATTATCTGGAAATCCACAAGGAAATACTGTTCTTGGTATTGATGCTGGTAGTAGTCTACAAGGACAAGTAAATAATACCCTTATAGGTAATGATGCTGGTAAAAATTTTGGTTTAAACCCTTTTGCTGGTGGTGTTACATATGTTGGAGCTTTTGCTGGATTAAATAATACTTCTGGTAGTGGCACTACTTATATAGGATATCAAGCTGGTCAAAACCAGGCAGGAGCAGCCAACACCGCTGTAGGAAGTCAAGCCTTGGGTGGTTCTTTTAGTGGAACTGGAACATCTAATGTTGCTATAGGAGATAGAGCTGGGCTTAGTGCTAGAGGAAGTCGGTCTACACTTTTAGGATATCAAACTGCTTATAGCTCTGGAACTGGTTTAAATGATAGTATTCTTATAGGATATAGAGCTGGATATAGTACAAATGCAGCTAACGTTGTTCAGATAGGTAGTGAAGCTGGAAGAAACAACAATAGTGCTGCTGGTCATATTTCAATAGGTTACCAAGCTGGTTATTCTCAAACTTCTGGAACAGATAATACATATATAGGTTACCAAGCTGGCTATAGTGGTACAACCGCAACTTATAGAACAATAATAGGTTATCAAGCTGGTTACGGAAATACTGGTACTCAAAACGTGTTTATAGGACAAAGGTCTGGAACTGGTACTAGTACTGGCGCTAATAATGTCGCTGTTGGTTCAAATACTTTAAGAGGTAATAATGCTGGTTCAAATAATGCGGTTTTAGGTCATCAAGCTTTAATATATACTACTGGAGGTAATAATACAGCAGTAGGTTATCAAGCTGGAGATTCAATCACTACAGGTACTAATAACACTGTGATTGGATATGATGCTGATGCAAGTTCAGCAACTGTTTCTAATGAAATTACATTAGGTAATGCAAGCGTAACATCTTTCAGAATACCAGGTCTTCAAAGTGGTGCAAGTAACGGAGATGTTTTAACTTTTAACTCAAGTGCTGGTAAATTAGAATTACAAGCCGCAGGTGGTGGTGGTGCATCTGATTTAAATGGTTTAAGTGATTGTTTAGTTGATACTGCTTCTTTATATATTGGCGAATCTCCAAGCAGTTTGAGTGGTAATCCACAAGGCAACACTACCGCAGGTATTGATGCAGGAGTTAATTTAACAAGTGGTACCCTAAACACCTTTTTTGGAAATAACGCAGGAAAATCAGCTACATCTGCATTAAGTAATACTTTTTTTGGAGAAGGTGCAGGAGAATCTCTTACAACAAATTTTAATAATTGTTTCTTTGGAATGCGTGCAGGGCAAAACATAACAGGCAGAGACAATGTTGGTATAGGTAGACTTGCCTTTAGAGAAGGTGGTGGAGATTACAATGTTTGTATAGGTTCAAGTGCAGGTACAGGAGTTAATTCAGGGGACTACAATACAATGGTAGGAAATTCAGCAGATGGTGGTTCAGGAAATAATAATACTCTTTTAGGTAATGGTGCAACAAGAAGTAGTAATTCAGTAAATAACGAAATAACTTTAGGTAATTCAAGCGTAACTGCTTTACGATGCGCTGTTACTTCTATAACGTCTTTATCAGACGAAAGAGATAAATCAGAAATAGAAGATTTAAGCTATGGTCTAGCATTTATTGACGCTTTACAACCAAGAGAATTTGTATGGGACAATAGAGCAGAAACAAGAACAGAGTTTGATGAAGATGGAAACGAAACAGAAGTAGAATTTTATTCAGCTAATAAAGGTAAAAAAGACTTTGGATTTATAGCGCAAGAAGTTAGAGAATTAGACAACGATACTTTAAGATTAGTTTATGCTGAAAATGAAGAAAAGCTTGAAATGAGTTACGGAAAACTTGTGCCGATATTAGTAAAAGCAATACAAGAATTAAAAGAAGAAGTAGAAATTTTAAAATCACAAAAATAATAACACATAAAAAAAAAGAAATGTACAAAAACGTAATTACATCAGAAAACACGCCAGACAGTCACAAAGAAGTTATTGTTAGCCAAGTAGATGGTCAATTAGCAGAAGCTGCAGATTCAGAGACTACAGAAGAAAAACTGCAGTGTCTTAAAGACCACTTTCTTTGGTTACTATCAAACGACTTTTATAAAGACGAATGTAGTGCTGAGCAAGTAGCTGGTATGGAATCATATCTGCCTGCTGATTATGCAGACCAATATGAGGATTTACCAGTGTAATGGCTAAGAAGAAAACAAAAAGAAAAAGCAATAAAATTTGCCCAGCTGGAATAGCATGGGCAAAAAGAACCTTTGACACATATCCGTCAGCGTATGCGAATATGGCAGCTAGTAAATATTGTAAAGACCCTAATTACGCTAAGGGTGCTAAAAAGAAATAATTATGTACGGAAAAAAAACTAAACCTAAGTCAAAGCCAAAATCAAAGACAAAGACAAGCTATAAAAAGAAAAAGAAATGAGCAAGTTAAGTAAAGGTCAAAGAAAGATTGCAAGAGCAGCTATGCCTTTTAATAAGATAACTGCTGCAGATTTTTCTGTTTTAAAGAAAAAGAAGAAAAAGAAGTAATGGGTGAGCTTAAAAAATGGCGAGATGAAAAGTGGGTTCGTATAGGGCTTGATGGTTCTATTAAAGGAGCTTGTGGAACAAGCAAAAACAAAAAGAATCCTGACAGATGTTTGCCGTTAGCTAAAGCTAAATCCATGAGTAAAGCTGAAAGAGCTAAAACAGCTCGTAAGAAAAAAGCAGCAGGGCGTAGAGGTAAGACTGTAGTAGCCAATACAAAAGCAGGAAGAGTAACTAAAAAATTTACAAAGCGATAATGATATGGCGAATAAAAAAAACATGCCTTGCAACAAACCTCGGCCTTCTGATAGAGCAGGTAAAAAGCGTATGGTCAAAGCCTGCGAGGGAGGAAGAGAGAAACTTATTCACTTTGGAGCAAAAGGATATGGACATAATTATTCAGCAGCTGCACGAAAGAGCTTCAAGGCACGTCACAAGTGCGGAACAGCAAAATCAAAACTAACTGCACGTTATTGGGCGTGTAAAAACTTATGGGCTGGCAAAGGCGGTTCAACGAAGTCATCCCCAAAAAATCGTAAAGGAAAATATTAGTATCTTTGTAGCATGAGTAAATTTAAAGCATTAGTTAAAAAACTAGTGGCAAGCGGAAAATCCGAAACTGCTGCAAAAAAAATTGCTTATTCAATTGGCGTAAATAAATACGGAAAAAAAGGAATGGCAAAAAAAGCTGCAGCAGGTAGAAAAAAAGCTAGACGTAAATAAAAACTTTTAAAATGAAACAAGGATATAATTCAAGACTCGATGAGTCATTAGGAGCAAAGCATGGTAAGAAGTCTCAGTCTTTAAAAAGCAGACGTGACGAATCAAAGGCAATGTCTAAAAAAGATTATGGCCACGCTTATGGTGGTGACCATAGCATGAGCTATGAGCACAAATGTATTAAGGACGGAAAGGTTCACGCTCATTTAGCATCACTAATTAAAAAATAAAAAACGATAATGGGAAAAGCTTTTGTAAAACTAGGATTGTGGATTCAGTCAATATGGTGTAAATTTCAATGCACATGGAATTCATGGATGCAAGCAATTAGTTTCAAAAATATTGAAAAGTGTCCAAACAAATTATGTACTTGTAAGAAATGAAATCAAGAGGTTTAGGAGATACAATTCATAAAGTAACAAAAGCTACTGGAATAAAAAAAGTTGTTGACACAGTAAGCAGGGGAACTGGGAAACCTTGCGGATGTGCGGAACGTAGAGATAGTTTAAACAGAAAATTCCCATATAGTAAATAAAAGATGGCATATACAAAATTAACAGCAAATAGAGCGTCTATAGTTTCACCTAGTGATACTGCTTCAATTCCTAATGTCGCAAATCCAGATGGGATTAACAATGGGTGTGCATTATACATAGGAGGCCCAGGCAATATTAAGGTCAAAACAGCAGGGGGAGATATTATAACTTTTGTGGGGGTATTCGCAGGACAATTTTTTCCTGTTAATGTAACGCAGGTTTTTGCAACAGGAACAACAGCTACAGATATTATCGCACTATGGTAGGTTATATACAGACAAACAGCACTTTGTTAGATATAGAAGTAAATTATACACTTATAAAAGAATAATGACTTTGCAAGATATCAAAATATACGCTTTTAACTTTTTTAGCTTTGCTATTTCAATGACCCATGTAGAGATGATTTTAAAATTAATTCTTCTAGTAGCTTCTATAATTTATACGGCTCAAAGAATATGGATTAATTATAATGAAAAGAAAAATAAATAAGGTTATAATTCACTGCTCAGCAACTCCACCTGATATGGATGTTGATGCTGATAGAGTAGATGAGTGGCATAGACAAAGAGGGTGGTCAGGTATTGGCTACCATTTTTTTATTAAAAGAAATGGGCAGATAGAAATAGGCAGACCTTTAGAAAAGTCTGGAGCTCACACAAAAGGACACAATAAAAACTCTATAGGTATTTGTTATGCAGGAGGCTTAAATTCAGAAATGTGTCCTGAAGACAATAGAACAAGCGCTCAAATAGCAAGCTTACTTTCTTTATTAAGGTTATTAAAAAATATATTTCCTGACGCTTCTATACATGGGCACAGGGATTTTTCAATAAAAAGCTGTCCTAATTTTGACGCACAAAATGAATATAAAGGATTATGAAAAAAATTATACAATGGTTAACTGGTGGAGTTATAAAAGAAGTCGGAAAAGTTATTGATGACTTAGTTACCACAGAGGAAGAAAAATTAGTTGCTAAGCAAAAAGTACAAGAGATACTGGAGCAAGCAGACAAGGAAGCTCAAGAGCAAGTTACTGAGCGCTGGAAGTATGACATGCAAAGCGATAGCTTTCTATCTAAAAATATACGTCCAATGGTTTTAATATATCTCACTTTTATATTCACTGCTTTATGTTTTAGCGATGGCAATATTGGTGAGTTTAAAATAGCCGAAGCTTATATTCCAATCTTTCAAACATTATTAGTTACTGTGTATGGTGCGTATTTTGTTGGGCGTAGCTGGGAAAAAACTAAAAAATAAGTAAAGAATAAAATTCATATATTTGTAAAATAAATTAAATTTAAAATCATGTCAGACAAAACTAAAAAAGTAACGCAAGAAGAATTAACTAAATTACAAGAACTACACAACTCTTTTGTGCAGGCTAAAGTATCTTTAGGAGATGTAGAGCTTCAAAAACAAAATATCTTAGAAGGTATAAAACAAATTAGAACTATGTTCTTTGAAATGGAAGAACAGTTAAAAGAAACTTATGGTGATAATTCAGTTGTAAATTTAGAAACTGGAGAAGTGACTGAGAAAAAAGAATAACACATGGCTAAAATTAGTAATACCTTATCATACCCTAATCAATCACCAATTGATTCAGGGGATTATTTAATTGGAACAGCCGCTGGCTCAAGTCCAATTAGCAATCAAACAAAAACATTTACGATAGGAGATATTGCTAATTTTGTTAATACCTCATCTGGGAATGTATCTTCTATTATAGCAGGTACTGGAATTTCAGTAGACCAAGCTACAGGCAATGTAACAGTTTCTTCAACAATCACAGATACAACTTATGATTTAGCTTCTGCACAGTCAACTAATGATGTAGACGTAACTCTTACAGGTTCAGATGCATCAGTAGACACTGTTAAGTTTGTAGCTGGTACTAATGTTACTCTAACTGATAATGGTTCTAACCAAATTACAATAGATGCTGCAGGGCCAGGTGCTGGCAGTATATCTGGGAGTGGGACGTTAAATCAAATCCCTATGTTTACCCCTGATGGTACAACTATAGGAGATTCTATACTAAAACAGGTAGGCTCTAATAGTATTAAAGTAGGTAATGTTGGCAACGGAACATCGTTTACTGATGTATCTGTAATTACAGCTACATTTATTGGAACTGCTTTAGATATTAGAAATAATACTAATACTGCGATAGCTGTAGTAGATAGATTAAATGTACTAAAAGAAGCAGAGATAGGGGATAACACCACAAGTAGTTTTATTAAAGGCAATTTAGCTCTAGGCTCTTCAACGGCTAGCTCACTAGATATTGTTTCAGCCACAACTATTACTGGAGACTTAACCACAGAGTCTCTTAGCACTGTTTGGTTAAAAGGAAATGCAGCTATAGGCGAATCTAGCAGTTCAAGCACATTTACTATTTTCCCAAGAATTGTCGACTCAACTGGCAGCTTCGGAACTGAAGGTCAAGTCTTAGCGGCAGGCTCAAATCAAAAACTAGTCTGGATAGGTTCTGGCGGCGGCGGTAACACGTATTACACATATACAGCTTTGATAAGTCAAACAGGAACAACTCCTATATCAATAGTTTCTGAACTAAATAATAATATACCAAACATAGGTACTTTAAATTTAGCTAGAACAGCTGGTGGAGAATACACAATAACATCCACTGGAACACCTTTTACGGCTAACAAAACAATTGTTTTTATAAACGGAGGTAGCGCTGAAAATAACCATGACATAGCTTGGGAAGCGGTTAGTACAAGTCAAATAAAAATACTCACTCATAATAGTGATGATAAATTAACAAATGCGTCTCTTGAAATTAGAGTGTACGCATAAGTAAAATCAAATATAATGGATATAAGAAAAATATCCGTCGGTCCAGATTATAAGTCTGGAGCTATGCATTATTTGGTAGGGCAAGAAGTTCTTAATGGAACACATAAGATTCATTTAATTAAATATGATTCCGAATTACAATCCTACAAAATATATATAGAAGATGGAGATGTTGTTATTCTTTGGAAAGAGTTTAGTTCAGCTATACCTGTATCCATTGAATACAACATAAACTTTTGAAATCACCAACTGACTTTATAGTAACTCCTAGAGAAAACAAAAGATATTCCAATACAAAAAATATTGGTGGGATAGATTTTCTTGTTAGTTCTTCTGAGGAAGATGCTAGGTATTCAAACAGGTATGCTGAAGTAAAAGCGTTACCTATAAATTATTGTGGGCCTATAAAGGTAGGGGACACTCTTCTTGTTCACCACAATGTTTTTAAATTCTATAATGATATTAAGGGACGTAGAAAAAGCGGCAAAAGTTTTTTAAAAGACAACTTGTTTTTAGTTGACAGCGAACAGTTCTTTATGTTTAAACAAGATGATAAGTGGTATGCACATGATAGATATTGTTATGTTAAACCAATAAAAACAAAAGAATCTATTATATTTAAGAACACAAGTGAAGAGCCTTTAGTTGCAGAAATGATTTATCCTAATACTTCTTTAATTAATCAAGGTGTTAAAAAAGGTGATTTAATATCATTCAAGCCAGATAGTGAGTATGAATTTGAAGTAGATGGAGAAAAATTATATAGAATGTTTGACCATCAAATAACAATGATATTATGAAATCAAACAGGGAAATTAAATTAGAAATTATTGACGCAGCTAGAAGGGCCGTTCATCAACTAATTAAAGTTGCTAAAGAGGATATTATAAAGCCAGACCCTGAAGACGATTTAGCTGCGGATAGGCTTAAGAATGCGGCAGCAACTAAGAAGCTAGCTATATTTGATGCGTTTGAAATATTAAGCAGAATAGAAGCGGAGAAAGAAGCTTTGTCTATTGCAGAAAGTAGTAATAAAGTAGATACAAAACAAGGGTTTGCAGAACGTAGGTCAAAATAACGATATGTATAAGGTGGTGCAAGATTACGTACCTAAATCCGTAGTTACCAACAAGAACAAGAATAACAGTTGGGAGTACGGATACAACAAGAAGTATGACTTTGTGTGTATATCCAGAAGCGGCGAGCTTGGAGATATTATAAATATACAGGGTCTTATTATTGGGCTACCTAAACAACCAAAAAAAATACATTCACGTTCAAAGAAGAAACCTGAGCAATACTGGGAAAGAATAGATATTCCAAAACCTCTTAGTAAAATTCAATCAATATTTCAATGGAATGAAATGCCTAGTGAATTTAAAAATAACTGGGTTGATTATATTGAGAATGAATTTGATAATAGAGAGTTAGGTTATTGGTTTATGAACAATGGAGTTCCTACATACATATCAGGAGCTCACTATATGTATCTTCAATGGACATCTATAGATGTGGGTTATCCAGATTATAGAGAGGCTAATAGAATATTTTATTTATATTGGGAAGCATGCAAAGCTGACAACAGAAGTTTTGGAATGACTTATTTAAAGATAAGACGTTCAGGGTTTTCTTACATGGGTTCTTCAGAGAGCGTTAACACAGGAACACTTGCAAAAGACTCTAGAGTTGGAATACTATCTAAAACAGGAGCAGACGCTAAGAAAATGTTTACTGATAAAGTTGTTCCTATAGCAAACAGATTACCATTCTTCTTCAAGCCTATACAAGATGGTATGGATAAACCTAAAACAGAATTAGCGTTTAGAATACCAGCGTCTAAGATAACAAAGAAAAACATGTATGATGCTGATAAAGAAGAACTGTTAGGATTAGATACAACTATAGATTGGAAAAACACAGATGACAACTCTTATGATGGTGAGAAGCTATTATTGTTAGTGCATGATGAAAGTGGTAAATGGATAAAGCCAAATAATATTTTAAACAACTGGCGTGTTACAAAAACCTGTTTACGTTTAGGTAGTAAGATTATAGGTAAATGTATGATGGGCTCTACTTCTAATGCATTGAGTAAGGGTGGAGATAATTTTAAAAAATTATACGAAGATTCTTCATTAAGTAAACGTAATTCTAATGGCCAAACCAAAAGCGGACTATATAACTTATTTATTCCAATGGAATGGAATATGGAAGGATTTATAGACAGATATGGATTGCCTGTTTTTAGAAAGCCTGAAGAAAAAACTATTGGTGTAGATGGTGAGATTATAGAAAATGGTGCAATAGATTACTGGGAAGCTGAAGTTGATAGCTTAAAGAATGACCCTGATGCTTTAAATGAATTTTATAGACAGTTCCCAAGAACTGAGTCACATGCTTTCAGAGATGAAAGTAAACAGTCTTTATTTAATTTAACAAAAATATATCAACAGATTGATTACAATGATTCTACAATTAAAGAGTATCATTTAACAAGAGGGTCTTTCTCATGGAAAGATGGAATAAAAGATTCTAAGGTTATATGGACACCTAATAATCGTGGAAGATTCTTGGTGTCGTGGACTCCTAACAAAAATTTACAGAATAGAGTCATAAATAGGAATGGCAAAAAGATGCCAGGTAATGAACACCTGGGTGCTTTTGGTTGTGATAGTTATGACATATCTGGAACAGTAGGTGGAAGAGGTTCTAATGGTGCACTACATGGTCTTACAAAATTTAACATGGACGAAGCTCCAAGCAATGAGTTTTTCTTAGAGTATGTAGCAAGACCTCAAACGGCAGAAATATTTTTTGAAGAAGTGTTAATGGCTTGTGTGTTTTATGGAATGCCTATACTTGTTGAGAATAACAAGCCTAGGCTTTTGTATCATTTTAAAAACAGAGGATACAGAGCTTTTAGTATGAATAGGCCTGATAAGGTTTTTAATAAATTATCAAGAACAGAAAAAGAATTAGGAGGTATACCAAACTCCAGTGAGGATATAAAACAAGCTCATGCAGCTGCAATAGAATCATATATTGAAAAGCATATTGGATTAGATATGGAAGGTATATTTAGAGACTCTGACCTGATGGGTTCTATGCCGTTTACTAGGACTCTAGAAGACTGGGCTAAGTTTGATATAGGAAACAGAACTAAGTTTGATGCATCTATTAGCAGCGGTTTAGCGATTATGGCTTGTCAAAAGCATCTTTATACACCTGAAAAGAAAAGCTCAAAAATTTCCATTAACTTTGCAAGGTATACCAATAAGGGATTAACAAGCGATTTAATTAGATAGATGAAAGAAGTTAAAGTAAATATTTCATCTGTAGGCTTCCCTAGTCAATTTGTATCAGATGCAGAAAAAGCCACTGATGAGTTTGGCTTACAGATAGGGCAAGCAATACAGTATGAGTGGTTTAGAAAAGACGGCAATGGCTGTCGTTATTATAACCAATGGCGAGATTTTCACAGATTACGCTTATACGCAAGAGGAGAACAATCAGTTGGTAAATATAAAAATGAATTAGCAGTAGACGGAGATTTATCTTATCTTAATTTAGATTGGACACCTATCCCTATACTCCCTAAGTTTGTTGATATTGTAGTTAATGGAATGTCAGACAGGCTTTTCAAAGTGAAAGCTTATGCACAAGATGCATTATCGCAAGGCAAAAGAAGCAAGTATCAAGATATGGTTGAAGGCCAGATGGCTGCTAAAGACATACTTTTAGATATTAAAGACATGACAGGAGCAGACCCATTTACTATGGACCCTGATTCTCTTCCTGAAAACGATGAAGAACTTACATTGTATATGCAGCTTAATTATAAGCCTGCTATCGAGATAGCCGAAGAGGAAGCTATTGATACTATGTTTCAAGAAAATCATTATATAGATACACGTAAACGTATTGATTATGATTTAACAGTATTAGGTATTGGTGTAGCTAAGCATGAGTTTTTACCAGGCTCTGGTGTAGAGGTTAAATACGTTGACCCTGCTAATGTTGTGTATAGTTATACTGAAGACCCACATTTTAAAGATTGTTTTTATTGGGGTGAAATTAAAGTTGTTCCTATTACGGAGCTTCTAAAGATTGACCCAACATTAACTAATGAAGATTTAGATAAGATATCTAAATATAGTCAAAGCTGGTATGATTACTACAACGTAGCACAGTATTATCAGAATGATATTTTTTATAGAGACACAGTAACTTTGATGTACTTCAATTATAAAACCAGTAAGAAGATGGTTTATAAGAAAAAAGTTACGGACAGTGGAGCTATGAAGATGATAGAAAAAGATGACCAGTTCAACCCTCCACCAGAAATGATGGAAGAGGGTAGATTTGAAAAGGTTTCAAAAACTATTGATGTTTGGTATGACGGAATAATGGTGATGGGTACTGATATTCTTTTGAAGTGGGAGCTAGCCAGTAATATGGTTCGCCCTCAGTCTTCTTCACAACACGCATTACCAAACTATGTAGCCGTAGCTCCAAGAATGTACAAAGGGGTGATTGAATCATTAGTTAGAAGAATGATTCCTTTTGCTGATTTGATTCAGATTACACATTTGAAATTACAACAAGTTATAGCCAGGACTGTGCCTGATGGAGTATTTATAGATGCAGATGGATTAAATGAAGTTGACCTGGGGACAGGAGCTGCGTATAATCCTGAAGACGCATTAAGATTATATTTCCAAACAGGTTCTGTAATTGGGAGAAGCTATACACAAGACGGAGACTTCAATCAAGCTAGAGTTCCTATACAACAGCTTACATCTAATAGTGGTGCTAGTAAAACTCAGATGCTTATTACAAACTATAATCATTATCTAAACATGATTAGAACTGTAACAGGATTAAATGAAGCTAGAGATGGTTCAACACCTGACCCTAACTCTTTAGTCGGATTACAGAAGCTTGCTGCATTAAACTCTAACACAGCTACTAGACATATACTTCAAGGAAGCTTATATGTTTATAGAACACTAGCAGAAGCTTTAACATATAGAGTAGCGGATATATTAGAGTATTCTGATTTTAAAGAAGACTTTATAAATAAAATAGGAAAGTATAACGTAAGTATACTTAATGATATATCTGATTTATATATTTATGACTTCGGTATATTTATTGAGGTTTCACCTGATGAAGAAGAGAAGGCTCAGCTTGAGGCTAACATTCAAATGGCTTTATCTAAACAGGATATAAATCTGGAAGACGCTATTGATATAAGAGAAATTAAAAACATTAAACTTGCTAATCAATTACTAAAAGTAAAAAGAAAACAAAAGCAAGAACGTGATGAGAAGAATGCTATGTTAAAACAACAGATGCAGGCTGCTCAACAATTAAAGTCTCAGCAAATGGCTGCGCAAGCAGCTATGCAAAAATCTCAAGCAGAGATGAATGCTAAGATGCAGATTAAACAAGCCGAGATAGCTTTTGAAATTGAGAAGATGAAGAATGAAGCTATGCTAAAAAGTCAGTTGATGGCTGAAGAGTTTAATTACAATCAACAGTTAAGAGGAATATCAGAAGAAGCTCTGGCAAAAAGAGAAGTTCAGAGAGAAACGGCTAAGGCAGGACGTATTAGCCAGCAGAACACAGAGCAGTCTAAGCTAATTAATCAAAGAAAAAACAATCTTCCTCCTCAAAACTTTGAGTCTAATGAAGATAGTTTAGATGGGTTTGATTTAGCAGAATTTGACCCCAGATAAACTAAATAATTTATAATTGTTTAATGTACTATATTTGTACAAAAATTAAATCTAATGGAAATAAAAGTAAAAGAAGTAGGTGTTGTTGAAGAAAAGTCAGCAGCTGAAGTAGAAGAAACTCTAATTGACAAAGCTGAGCAGCAACACGAAGAGCAAACGCAACCACAAGTAGAAACTGAAGTTGTAGAGCAAACCGCAGTTCCTGAGGAAACGCAAGGTACTGAACTAAAAGAAGAAGACGTTCTTAGTTTTATTAAGAATAGATATGATAAGGACATATCATCGGTAGACCAATTGTTTGCAGAAAAAGAAAACAATGTTGAACTGCCAGAAGATGTGTCAGCTTATTTTGAATATAAAAAGAAAACTGGTCGAAGTATTGAAGATTATGTTAAATTAAACAGAGACTTTGATTCCTTAGATGAAGACCAAATTTTAACTGAGTATCTTTTAGCTACCGAAGAGGGTATTGATAAAGATGATGTTGAATTGTTAATGGAAGATTATTTCTATGATGAAGATGTAGACGATGAATCTGATATTAAAAGAGCAAAGTTAAAAAAGAAAAAAGCAATTGTAAAAGCTAGAAAGTTTTTCAATGAACAAAAAGAAATGTATCGCCAGCCGCTTGAGTCAAGCGCAACTGGGGTTTCTGAGGACAGTGAAGAATATAAAGCTTATAAGCAATACGTTGAGAATGCAAAGACTCAGTCAGAGCAGCAATCTAGGAAAGTAGATTTCTTTAATAAAGAAACTGACAAGGTGCTTAATCAAGACTTTAAAGGTTTTAAGGTCAGTATTGATGATGCTAATTTGTTATACAATCCAGGTGGCTCTGTAGAAGAGATTAAGAAATCTCAATCAAGCGTTATTAATTTTATTAATAATCATTTGAATGAAGATGGATTAGTTAAAGATGCGTCTGAGTATCATAAAGCATTAGCAGCAGCAATGAACCCTGACAAGTTCGCAAGGTTTTTTTACGAGCAAGGAAAGGCAGCGGCAACGGAAGATGTAACTAGAAAAATGAAAAACATTAATATGTCTACACGTTCTGCTCCTGAAGTTACTTCTAAAGGAGGAACTCAGTTTCGTGCAATTAATCCAAGCGAGGGGAGAGGTTTAAAAATTAAGAGTATTAAAAGAAAAAATTAACAACATTTTAAAAATTAAAAAATGGCAGGACAATTATTAGGGCCAGGCACTACTCCAGTAGGACCAGGTTTTGCGCTACAGCCAGCACCACAGCAAGTGCCGTTGGCTACAAATTACATTACTGATTTCAACTTTTTGAATCAGTATTTACCAGACACTTATGAAAAAGAATTTGAGCGTTATGGTAACAGAACTATTTCTTCTTTCTTACGTTTAGTAGGAGCTGAGCTACCAAGTAACTCAGACCTAGTAAAGTGGGCAGAGCAAGGAAGACTACACACTAAATATATAAAGTGTGGAGCACCAGCAACAGTTGATGGAGATAATGTAACATTTGACATTAACGATGCATTAGTGCCAGACAGAGCAGCAACAGGATTAACAGCAGGAACTATCGCTATTCGTGTAGGTCAAACTGTTGTTGTTTCTAACAATGATGGCTCAGGAGAATATAAAGGAATCGTAACTGCAGTAGGTGTTGCAGGTTCATTAAATGCTAACCAAATTTCTGTAGCTTTCTATAACGCTGCAGGTTACACAGGTGGAACAGGCGCAGGTAATGCTGACGCAACTATCTTTATCTATGGTTCTGAATTCAAAAAAGGAACAGCAGGAATGCAAGGTTCTTTAGAAGCTGAAGATGAAATCTTCGACAACTCACCAATTATCATCAAAGATAAGTATGCAGTATCAGGTTCTGATATGGCTCAAATCGGATGGATTGAAGTGACTACTGAAAACGGAGCTTCAGGTTACCTATGGTATTTGAAGTCTGAGCATGAAACTCGTTTACGTTTTGATGACTACTTGGAAACAGCTATGATTGAAGCAGTACCAGCAGAAGCAAATTCTGGAGCACTCACAGCACCTGGAGATGTAGGAAACAAAGGTTCTGAAGGTGTATTCCACGCAGTAGAAAACAGAGGAAATGTATGGGCAGGTGGTAACCCAACTTCACTAGTGGATTTTGATGCTATCATCTCTCGTTTAGATAAGCAAGGTGCAATTGAAGAAAACGTACTTTTCTTAAACAGACAATTTGGATTTGACATTGATGACATGTTAGCTCAGCTTAATGGTTCTGCTCAAGGTGGAACTGGTGGAACTACAGCTAATGGTACTTCTTATGGTCTATTTGACAATGACGTGGAAATGGCATTGAATCTTGGATTCACTGGATTCCGTAGAGGTTATGACTTCTACAAGTCTGACTGGAAATACCTAAACGACCCAACTATGCGTGGTGGTTTAACTGGAACAGGTGCTGTAAATGGTTTATTAGTACCAGCTGGTTCAACTACTGTTTACGACCAAATCCTTGGAAAGAATGCTAAGCGTCCTTTCTTACATGTACGATACAGAGCTTCAGAAACTGAAGACAGAAAGTACAAGACTTGGATTACAGGTTCAGCTGGTGGTGCAATGACTTCTGATTTAGATGCTATGGAAGTAAACTTCCTGTCTGAAAGATGTGTATGTACTATGGGTGCAAACAACTTTGTGATTTTCCAATCATAAACTAAATAATAAGGTAGGGGTCGCAACTTGCGACCTCAACCTTTTTTAATAATTAAATTATAATCAAATGAAAAAAAATGTATTGGTCAACAAGACCTATAAACTCACCAAAGATGCAGCGCCACTTTCTTTTATGCTGCCAACTAGAAACTCAAGAAGATATCCTTTAATGTACTTTGATGAAAGTACAGGAACTAACAGAGCTTTACGCTATGCACGAAACCAAAAAAGCCCATTTGAAGATGAGCAAGATGGTAATGCTATTGTAGAGCCAATTGTTTTTGAAGATGGATTTTTATCTGTCCCAAGAACAAACCAAATACTTCAAGAGTTCTTACATTATCACCCAATGAACGGAAGTAAGTTTGTTGAGGTTAATACTGAGAAAGATGCTAAGAAAGAAATGGATGCTTTAAACAGTAGAGTAGATGCTCTTATAGAAGCTAGACAGCTTGATATAGACCAGGTAGAGGCTTTAGCTAGGGTGTTATTTAACACAGATACATCTCGAACCACGTCAGCAGAGTTAAGAAGAGACATTCTTATATTTGCTGAACAAGAACCAGGTATGTTTTTAAAAGCCGTTAAAGACCCTGCATTAAAGCTTAACTCTAAAATAAAAGAGTTTTTTAATCACAGAGTGTTAATATTCAAGAACAACAAGAAAGACGTATACTTCAATACTGATAAGAACAAAAAGAGAATGCTTAATCTTCCCTTTGGGGAAGACCCTTACTATGTGATTGCAAGCTATCTTCAATCTGACGAGGGTATTGATGTTTTAAAGTTTCTTGAAAAAAACTTGGATAATAAAAAATAATTATTAATTTTGTAATCGGAACATTCATAATAATAATAGAGCTGATAACTCTAACCAACCAAGAAGAGGCTGCAGAAATGCAACCTCTTTTTTTTTGCTTATCTTTGTAGTAAATAAATTAACAGATGAGCATTATAAATTCAGTACGTGAAACTGTACTGTCAGTTCTTAATAAAAATAACTATGGGTACATTACTCCTAGTGATTTTAATTTATATGCCAAGCAAGCGCAGCTAGATATTTTTGAAGATTATTTCTATCAATATAATTATCAAGTAAATAAAGAGAATGCTAGGCAATCAGGAATTGGATTGGCAGATATTAAAAAAGTATACGACGAGGCAATTAATATATTTTCGGAACAAGAATTTCTTGAGCCAGTTTATATTAATGGTGCGAATGAAATAATTACATCCCCATCCGCAACATCTACTTATAGTGTTCCTACAACAGCTACAACAGGTTCTAATTATTATTTGATAAATAAAATTTTATTACTTACAAGATACTTAGTTGCTAACAGCACTAATACTTTAGTTAGTCCAAATGAATTAGTGGATAATACTAAAAACTTTTTTAGCTTAGGAGTTCAGCCTGGGGATGTTGTGGTTAATTTATCAACTGGACAAACAGCAAATATACGATACCTTACTTCATCTACAACAGATACATTGGTATTAGATAGTGATATTTTTCTTTCAGCACCAAGCAATTATACAATTCTTAGTACAAAACAAGGTTTAAATGAATGTGAAAAAGTAACTAATAAAAAAATTACACAACTAAACATGTCTAATTTGACTAAACCTACAGAGTTGTTCCCAGCTTATTCACAAAATAGTGAGGTAATACAAGTGTATCCTGAAAATTTTCAATGGGGTGCAAACGTAATAAACTCTGGTGAAACATCTGCTGGCAGAATATTATGTCAGTATATTAGATACCCTAGAGACCCTAAATGGACTTATGCTCAACTAGTTGGAGGTGAACCATCATTTAATCAATCGGATGCATTGTATCAAGATTTTGAGCTTCCTCTTGAAGATGAGCCTACATTAGTAAATAAAATATTACAATATGCAGGAATGTCTATTAGAGAAGTTCAAGCTATTCAGTTTGGGCAATCAATGGATATGAGAGAAGAACAAAAAGAAAAATAATGGCATACTTAACAGAATATCAATATTACGAAAACAACGGCAATGCTCCTGAAGACGCTAATTGGGGGTCATATCAATATGTAAGTTTATATGATATAGTCAATAACTTTATGTTGATGTATGCAGGAAATCATAGTTTGATTAACAATGAAGAGCGATACAGAATTTTGTTTCACGCAAAAAGAGCAATTCAAGAATTAAATTATGATGCCTTTAAAGAATTAAAAATATTAGAATTAGATGTATGTGATACTTTAAGATATGTACTACCTATAGATTATGTTAATTGGGTTAGAATATCCTTATATAAAGATGGCGTGCTTAGGCCTTTAACCGAAAATATTCAAACTAATTGGAGCAATGCCTATCTTCAAGATAATAATTGCAGAATATTATTTGACCATGATGGAAACATTTTAAAGCCGTCTACATCAACGATTGACTTACAAAGGATAGAGGGTACTAAAAAAAGTATTTACCTTAATCAGCAAAGCCCTTACAATAATAGAGAGGGGTATTGTGTGGATGGTGATTGGTATTTTGATTATGGTATCGGTGCTCAGTACGGATTAAACACAGAGACAGCAAACTTTAATCCTACATTTAAAATAAATAAAAAAGCTGGGGTTATAAACTTTAGTTCAGATATGGCAGGGGAGTTATGTATTCTTGAATACGTCTCTGATGGCATGGAGGGTGGTGATGACTCTCAAATCAGTGTAAATAAATTATTTGAAGAATATGTTTATGCTTACATTCAATTTGCTATATTAAATGCTAAGTTTGGTGTACAAGAATATGTTGTTGCTAGAGCAAGAAAAAGAAGCTCTGCGTTATTAAGAAACGCTAAGCTTAGAATTAGTAATATACATCCAGGACGTTTGATTCAAAACATCAGAGGTATGGATAAGTGGATAAAATAGAATGGCAGAGATTACTAGAAATTTTATTGCAGGGCGCATGAATAAAAGCGTTGATGAACGCTTACTCCCTAATGGCGAGTATATTGACGCACTTAATATTAGGCTGGGGTCTACTGAAGAATCTGAAGTTGGTTCGGTTGAAAATAGTAGAGGTAATCAGCAGTTAACAGCATTAGAGCATGAAGGAGTGCCTTTAAGCTCTCAGGCTAAATGTATTGGAGCTTATGAGGATGGGCAAAGAGAAACATTGTATTGGTTTGTACATGACCCAGCACACTCAGGAAAAGGTATAGTAGACTTAGTTGTATCATATAATGTGCAATTAAATTTATTAACGTATCATGTTGTGACAACTGGTTCAGGGCAAACAGTTTTAAATTTCAATGAAGATTATTTAATTACTGGAGTTAACAGAGTTGAGGATTTATTATTCTGGACTGATAACTACAACCAACCTAGATTTATAAACATTACTAGAAATTATAACTCAACCTCGCCTGATTTAGCAGAACAACTTTTAGTAATTAAAAAGCCACCAGTTGCAGCTCCATCATTTGAGCTAACAAATTTATCTGGTGAAGAAAATTTTATAGAAGAAAGATTTATAACATTTGCTTATAGATATAGATATGAAGATGGCGAGTATTCTGCTTTATCACAATTCACAGAACCAGCTTTTGTTCCTAAAGGATTTGATTATAAAATAGAATCAGGTTTGAATGAGGGAATGACAAACGCATTCAACAACGTTAAAGTTACTTATAACAGTGGAGGTCCTTTAGTGAAAGCTATAGAAGTTGTTTTTGCTGAAACCACATCAAGTATTATAAAGTCTATAGAGATATTTGATAAACAAAATCTTGGATATGCAGATAATACAGATTACAGTTTAGATTTCAGTAACAGCAAAATATATACTGTTTTAAACCCAACACAGTTAGTTAGGTTATTTGATAATGTTCCTTTAAAAGCTCAAGCTCAAACATTAATGGGCAATAGATTAATCTATGGTAATTATGTAGATGGTTATGACTTATTAGATTTAAACACTAACCCTATAAGGCTTGAGTATTTTTGTAGACTTTTATCCGAAGAAATTGGAGCTGAAACTATTGATGACCGAACTGATTCTTTTACGTATAATATTGATGGAAGTCAAAACATTGTAAATGCTGCGGTGTTTTTTGATTTTGATGATGTAGAGTTAAAAGCTGGCGCAGCGATTACTTTTGAAATACGATATACTCATTCTCAATTTTCTGGTCAAACCCCTTTTCCGTCTCAACAGTCTACAAATTTAGAACTAGACTTTACATATATATTGCCTATAGATTTTGGAAGTGCTTATGAATTATCACAAGACCCTTTATTTATACAGACAATAGGAACGGCAGCAAATATACTTCCAGTGTATGACCCTGTACCTGGAAATGAAACTTCATGTGACGGAACAACTATTACAGATGAATGGAATTGTTCTATTCCAAATACACTGGATTCATTGATAAAATTTGAAAGCGGTATTACCACGGCTGGCCAGCCTATAGAAGTAATTTCTAGCCCAGGTAGTTCTGAGATTGGTTTTGTTGTACCAGCGATGAGATTTGTAGATGATTTAACTACACCTACACAAAGTGTTTATGAATACTATACTGTTACTTTTGCTGAAGGTAGTTTTTTAGGTATTGGAAACCCAAAAAGCTTACATAGCGATAGAGATTATGAAGTAGGTATTGTTTATATGGACGAGTTTAATCGTTCATCAACAGCTCTTGTTAGTCCTAACAATACTGTTCACGTAGGTTGCTCGGCTGCATCTCTTCAAAATTCTATTGAAGTAAATATTCCCCCATCGCAACTAGCGCCATCTTGGGCTGACCGATATAAGCTTTGTATAAAGCCAGATTTTGAAGATTACAATACAGTTTATTCAAACATATTTTTTGATGAGGTAGGAACAGCAGCAACATACTTTTTATTAGAGGGTGAAAACTCTAGAAAGGTTGAAGAGGGGGATAGACTTAGGGTAAAGGCTGATACTGGTGGGCCGACTACAAGATGTCAGTATGCTACTGTTTTACAGAAAGAAGCTCAGACACAAGACTTTATGGACCCTCCACCAAAAGACTCTAATGGTACAGACATTCCTGTTCCAGCAGGTACTTATATGAAAATAATACCTAATGACTTTGAGGTGGTTCAAGGCGATTTACCGACAGTTTTATATGGCAATAGAGGTGATTGTGGTAGAAGAAGAAACGACCACCCAAGAGTAGCTTATCCAGTAAGCATTGAAGACCCAGATAACCCAGGACAATTTATTGATTACTCACTGCCTGCAGGCTCAAGAATAAATATATATGTAGACTTTAGAAGAAAAGGAACAGGGAATCGTGCTTGTGATGGAAGACGTTATACATTAGATTTAAAGCTAACAGCTTCACAGGATTATGATAGCTTTAAAGAATGGTGGGATGGAGATAACATCGCTTCTTTATTAGATAGTGGAGCGGTATCTGGAATTACAGGAGACCCTGATTGTCCAGCTCCTTACTATGCTAATTATTATAACCCTGCTATACAGACAGGTGTTGCAACAAATAATGCTTTAGCTGCTATGCCGCAAAACCGATGTGAATATCAGTGGCAGTTTTTACGAGCAACAAGTAACAATCAACTTTCTCTCGGATTAGTTGGAACTAACTCATGTTCTGGCGCTAAAAATTCAAGTAAAAGAAGAGCGTGTATTAATGCTAAGATAGAAGTTTTTAGAGCTGAGAATACATTGGTTTTTGAAACTGAACCACAAGATGCTACTCCAGATTTATGGTATGAATCTGCAGATGTATTTAGTATAGATAAATCAACAGGAAGACACAATGGTAATGTACAAAATCAAACAAGTACTCAGTCTGCTATTATATTAACAGACTTTTTCAATTGTTATTCTTTTGGTAATGGTGTAGAAAGTTATAGAATTAGAGATTCAATTGCAGGTAAAGAGTTTAGTTTAGGAGAAAGAACTACATCTACTTCTGAATTAGAGTTTAAGCAAGCGCATCGCTTTGCTGATTTAACTTATAGTGGTGTTTACAACAATGAAAGTAATGTAAACAAGTTAAACGAATTTAACTTAGGTTTACTAAATTTTAAACCTTGTGAAGATATATATGGTCCAATCGAGAAACTTCATGGAAGAGAAACCGACATATTAGTTTTACAAGAAGATAAAATTTCTTATGTTCTGGCTGGAAAGAACTTGTTAACCGACTCCACTGGGGGAGGTCAAGTTGCTTCTGTACCAGAGGTTTTAGGAACTCAGATAGCCAGAATAGAAGAGTATGGTATTTCAAGAAACCCTGAAAGCTTTTGTTCTTGGGGTTACAATAAATATTTTACTGACGCTAAGCGTGGTGCAGTAATTATGCTTACAGGTTCTGCAGGACAAAATGAACAGCTTACAGTAATTTCTGAAGCTGGTATGAGGTCTTGGTTTAGAGATAGATTTATTAATGGATTAAACACTCAAAAGCTAGGAGGGTATGACCCATATATGAATGAATATGTTTTAAGTGTTAATGAGGAAGATTTGCCTTCAGAAGAATCTTGCATTGCTTGTGGTATTGAAAGAACATTTACTTTTCCTGAAGATAAAACATTTAATTATTGTATAGATTTAGGAGAATTAGTAGGAAATACAGATATAGAAATATTCGCAAGTGACTCACAAGGTAGTACTATAAAGGTAGTTTATAATGGTGTAGATGTGTTGCCAACAACCACTATTAATAATGGAAGTTCTTCTTTTGTTTTTGATAAAAATATTGTTAGTGAATCTGAAGCTCAAGTTACTCTTACTGGTAAAAGCGGTGCTACTATAAAGGTAGCTATAAAGTGTCCTGTTGCTGAGATTATAACTGTGTATCAAGTTTGTATAACAAACGCTACTCACGTAGGCCAAACCATACACAATGAGTATAGATGGATAGACGGAACATATTTATCGCCACTACATTCTGAGCAGGTAACATTTATAGATGGCACTGATTTTATTATTATCAGTCAGTTTGATTCAGTAACCGCTCCGCAAGGAGCAGGAGTTATTCCTGCTGACAATGCTTCTGTTCAAGTAATTTGTCATAAAAGACCTGTTGATAATTTTGTTTTTCAGCCTACTCAAAATGAGTTATATGCCTTAAGAACTAACACCACATACGCAGCTACACCAGCTGGTATACTTTCTTTAATTTCTGCTGCAGGTACAGCTTTACCTTTAGATGTTTCTCTTGCGCCAGACCAATATATTGGAAACTATACAATGACTACAACAGGCTCAAACTTATATTTAGTATATGATTATAGACAACCAACGGAAGATGTGTTATGTTACGGAACAACAGACTTAAACGATGTGTGCTGTGACTGTACCGAACCACCAATACCATAATTAAAATAAATAGAATGGCAGTATCAGGAACATATTATTTAAACGGACCAGACTTGGCAACTTCAACGGCAATATTTGCCGATGAGGACATGAATGTTTGTGCAGCAGATGGATTATATTCAAACGGCTTAATAGTACGTGAATTACTTAATTGTGTTTTACTTCCTGCTCAACCTTGTCCGTCATGCGTTGCTCCATGTGGTCAAGTTGCTGGAGAATCTAGTAATGTAAACGGAACTTTCTTAGGTCAAGTTAATGCAGGGTCAGATTTGGGTGCTGTAATTATTTATTCTATTGTTGGAAGCAGTATACCAGATGGTGTATTAGTTACATACAATAATCAAACATATAATCAATTAACATATCTAGGAAATAATGCAGGGCCAGTTGGATTAAATACACCAGTTGGTCAGCCGACTTATTACGGAAGTAACGCTAATACTCCAGTATCTACAACTGGGCTTCCTGTGTACACTCTTCAAACAGACGGAACTTATATTAATACTGGGACAAATGCTCCTATAACTGTAAACACAAATCAACTTGATTTAAGAGGCGGTGGAACTAGGGTTTATACTCAGGTAATTCCAAAGAACTCAGCAACACAAACCAATATGAATATAGACTATTATGGTCCTATATTAAATACATTTTTTTCCTTTCAAGTAAGTTGCCCTGCTACTCTAGATAGTTTCCAAGCTTCAACTATTCAATCAGGTATTTCTTGTGCGCCAGCAACAGAAACCTATTACTTTGCGCAGAATGCAACCACTACGGCTCAGCCACCAATTGTATTTACACCTCAGACGCTTAGTGTCCCTGGTGTGGGTAATTATGTTTTTTTAGATGATGGCGCAGGAACATTAATAAATAACACAGGCACTAGTCAATACGTAATAATAAACAGCAGTACTTTCCTTGAGATACAATATGGTATTGTTATATCTACAGGTGCGTGCATTGAACCATAAGAACTAGTAAAATAAAAAAATGGCAGAAAATTATACATTAACATATAGCAGTTCAGCAAAAGGGTGGCCTTCTTTTTACTCTTATTTTCCAGAGTTTATAAAGGGTATGAATCAATTTTTATATACATTTAAAAATGGTAATTTATATCAACACAATGCACCTAGTGTTCCAAGAAATAATTTTTATGGAATACAAGGAAATTCCACATTGACTAGCGTTTTTAATGAGTCTGCTTTAGAGAATAAAAAATTTAAAACAATTGCTCTTGAAGCTGATGATGCATGGGAGGGTACATTTATAACTGATTTACAAACGACAGGTTTTATTAATGCAAGTTATTTTGAACAGAAAGAATCTGACTGGTTTGCATTTATTAGAAACAATACAGACTTACCTAGCAATACAGCTCAACTCCCTTTACGTTCACTTACAGGTATAGGGTTTAGTGATGATGTTGTAATTGGAGTTAATACAGCAACTATTACCTTTGTCCCTCCATCTAATATTGGTTCTATTTTGTCGAATGGAGATTTATTTTATTTTGGTGTAGAAACTTCACCTGGGTCTGGAGTTTACAATCCTAGCTTAGCTGGAGAGGTTACGTCATTAGTAAAACAAAACAACGGAACATCTATAGTAACTATTGATACAACAGTAGCAGGAAGTGTTGTAATACCAGGAGTTAATGAATACTTTTTGTTTATTAAAAATTCTATTGCAGAATCTCAAGGGGTCTTAGGTCACTACTGTGAATTTAAGTTAACCAATACTTCTACCTCTGCTACAGAACTATTTGCAGTAAAAAGCCAGGCATTCAAAAGTTTCCCTTAAAATTCATATCTTTGTAAAAGTTATGGGTATATTAAGTATTTTTAGGAAAAGGAAAAATAAACCAGAAAATATACTAGAATATGTCCATAAAAATAGAGGTCTTCTTTGGGAGAATATTAAAACATTCAAAGAGAACGTCTTAGTACATAATGGTTCAGTAAAGCACCACACTCCTGAGATGGAAAAGTTGATGCCAGTTACTCATCATTTGAAAGACGGACTATATACCAGAGAGATTTTTATGCCGAAAGGTACATTGGTTGTAAGTTTTATTCATAAACAAAACCACCCATCTTTTTTTTTAAAAGGTGAGATGTCAGTTTTATTAGATACTGGCGAGGTCAAAAGAATAAAAGCACCAATGAAAGTGATGACTGAGATAGGTACGCAACGAGTTGCTTATATACATGAAGATACAACTTGGGTGTGCGTATACAGAACAAACGCTAAAACAATTGAAGATGCTGAGGCAGAGGTTTATACGGAAGATTATAAAGAACTACCTGAGTATGTTATATTAAATAAAAAATTATTATGTCAGGAGCAATAGCAGGCTTAGTTATAACAGCAGGAACAACCACAATGAGTTTTATCAATGCTGGTAAACAAAGAAGAAAAGAAGAAGCAGCAGCAAGGTCTGCAGCATTAGCTATGGCTGAAGTAGAGAAAGAGCTAACAAAAAATGAAATGAAAGCTCTAGCAATACAACAAGAGCCATACGAACAAATGCAGGACACACTGGGTGCTCAGATTAAAACAGAGATGGCAGCCATTAGAGAGGGTGACCAGCGTGGCGTTTTAGGTGGCTCTCAAAGAGTTCAAGAGGGAGCGGTTCAGGCTTCTGGAGCAATCAGAACTGCTCAAGGTCAAGAAATGTCAGGACTAGCTAAATTAGTTGCCGATGAAGAAACTCGTAAAAGTGATATCAAAATGCAGATAAAACTTGGTGAAGCCGCTGGTGCTCAGCAAGCAGCAGCACAAGCAGCAGAGGCTAAAGCTCAACTTAACCAGCAAGCTTTAATGGGCCTAGGAAGCACTGCTTCTCAAGCACTTCAAATGGTTCCTACTTACGGAAAAAGCGCAGAAGCTAGAGATGTAGCAGGAATGAAACGTGATTTCACCAAACAACAAAAGAAAGATTACATGGCAGGAACAGGACAGTTCGCTGGCCAAGGTCCTAAAACAGGAAGAGATTACAGACAGAATTTAAAGCCAATGATGGAGCAAAACTTTCAACAAGCTGTTGGTGGGTTAAGCTATGATGCTAATACTTTTGGTTCTTTAGGAAATACGATGACTACAGATTCAAGCGGTAATCTTGTAACCACTCCTGTAGCTGATTTCCAGCAACTAGGCGGCTTACAAGGTGCAGAGTTTATGGACCAGTTAATGCAGATGACTCCAGAACAAAGAGCAATGCTTAAAGCACAGTTAGGGTTTTAATTAAAAAGATAATTAAATGAGTTATTACGGATACGTAAAAAGAGAAAACGCTGCTGGTGTTAATTGGCAGGAAGTAGGTGAAAACTTATCTAATGTTTTATTAGAAGCTGGAGCTGAAAGACAAGCTAAAAGAGATGCTTTTGATGAAGCAACTAAAGAATATCAAGACATTCTTAATAATGCTCCATCTGGAGATTTTAAAACAGCAAATGCCTTTGCATTAAACCATGCTGCAGATGCTGCACGCATGCGTTTAATTCAAGACAGACTTTTAAAGAATGGTGTAATGAAAGATAGAGATTACACTGTAGCTCGTCAGAACTTAACTGATGGGACTAAACAACTATTTGGTTTAGCTGAAGAATACCAGGCTGAATATACAGAAAAAATGGCCAGGTTAAAAGATGGTAAAAGCCAGGAACTAGAATCCTGGTTGATGGCTCAAATAGAGGGTCTTTCTAATCTTAAGAATGCTCAATCTTATATAAACTCAGAAGATGGAAGTGTAAGTATCGGTAAACTTATTGATGGTCCTAGTGGGACTAGAGTCTTGAGTAAAAATCCTAATGACTTCATGACTGTAAATCAGTTACGTAACAGATATAAAGAAAAGTACGATAAGTTTGATGTGTCAGGAACTATGACCATTGAAGCTGAGAGATTAGGAACTTTTATAGAAAGTGTAAGAGACGCTGGAGGTCCAGCTTATGCAGGTACTATAACTAAATTATTAGACCCAACTAAGCGTGGGACACTAGGCCCTAATGGCGAAAAAGCTGTAGATAGTTTTTTAACCATGGAAAGAGATATGATAAATGGTTATCTTGAGTCTAACCCATTAAATGCATTATCTGTTCTTACAAATTTAGTAGCTATCAATCCAGATACTGGACAACCATTTGAACCTACATTTGATAAGTACGAAGCTAGAGTAGACCCTAATAAAATATTAATTAGAGATGATGGTAGCGGTAGAATAGAACCTCTTCTTAATGACAAGCAAAAGAAGCTAGCTTTTGAAAGTGTTCAGACAAACTTTAGAAACAAAATAGATAGAGAGAAAACAATATCTACTTACGCCGAACCTAAAGAAAGCAAAGCTGAAATAGATAAAGGTACTAAAGAGGATAAGGATAAAAATGTTGTAAGCAATGTAGGTAAATTATACTTTGGTACTAATGAGGAAGTAAAAGAAGCTGAAGATTATTTAAGAAGTATTAATCCTAATATTCAGTCAATTGATAGAAATGCGGAGAGTGTTATTATTACATTTAATGATGGCAGAGCAGCAGAAACAATTACCTTTGAAAGTACACCTGGTGACTCAACAACTCTATTAGACCAGGGAGCTTGGATAACTTCAAGCGCAAACTTCTTCTTAGATGATAAGAGCAAGATTACAAATGTAAATGAAGTCTTAGGTAAATCAGGTGTTGATTTAACAAAAGACTTTAACAAAACATCAAAAGGATTTAGCGCAGGTGCTGTAGAGAGAGGGCAAACAATTCAAGAAGCTTATGAAGATTATCTTGACACAAAGATAGACGGAAGTAGATTTAGTTATACTACAGAGACAGGAATCGTTGATAACGCTAATGGAAAAATGGTAAAAGATTTTAAAGCTAGTATACCTGAAGGATTTGTATTGACAGAGGTTACAGGATACAGAGGAGCAACTAAAGATAGATTTGTTAAGATTAAGAAAACAGGTGGTCAATCACTTGAGGTTGATATTACTAAACCAGGATATGACAAGGTAATTAAAGACTTTATCTTAGACAATTCAACGACTGAGAAAGATATTAAGAGAATGGCTCTTACACCTGGTGTAACAAAGAAAAAGGTTAGAACACAAGTAAGGTCTACACGTGGAAGTGGTGAACTTGATTAATAAACATCTATGGACGAATTAAAAAAACTATATGATACTCTAGTAAGAGAGGGTTATTACACTAACTCTTACGAAGAATTTATACAGAAGTATAACGGAAGCGATGCGTACAAAGACCAAGTGTTTGGAGTGGTATCTAGAGATGGTTTATATACCAAAAGTAAAGAAGAGTTTTTGTTGAAGTACAAAAGTCCTGAGCTTAAAACAGAATCGCTTGTTGAAGATAAGGTTGAAGTAAAAAAAAAAGACGCTTCGGACTCAGATTCGGAAGTTGGTTTATTGGAGCGATTCAAGACTAAGTACAATATTCAAGAAGATGATGTTGATTTACGAGAGCAACCTCCAGTACAAGCGGTAGACCAAACAAGAGTTGCACAACCAAAGTTTAGAGACCCTGTTCAAGTAGCTCAAGAAAGAGAAGCTAAAGAGGCTTTTGATGCTCAGCGTAAGCTAGACATGGAAGCTTTTAAAACTCAAGAAAAGCTAGACCAAGAAGCTCAGTTAGAGCAGCAAAAAATAAACCAAACCTTACTACTACAAAGTGAACAGTTTCAAAATGATTTATCAATTGTTACTGCTGACCTTATCGCTCAAGATGAAGATGATGTTGTACCTGTTTTAAATAAAAAGTTTCAAAAGTATGGGTTTAGTTTTGAAAAAACTGGAATTGGTGATGCGTTGGTTGTCACTAATTTTGATGGTTCAGCCACAGAAACAATTGACCTCGACCCTTTCACTACAGATACAGAGATATTAGAATCTCAAAAGCTAAAAAACTTTTTATCACAACATGCTCTTGAAGAGTTTGAAACAAACGAAGCGTTAGACTTAGAGGGTAAGTCTTTAAAAGCCCAACAGCTTCGAAGAGTAGGACTAATAAATGCTGACGGAACTGCCTCTACTGTCTTGATGACATCTTATGAGGAAGATGGAAAGCATTATGCTATTCCAACTTTATTCCCAAAAAATCCTGAGTTTTACGGAACGAATCCTAATGACTGGATGAAGTTAGATTTTGAAGATGCAAAAAAAGTAGCAGAAGAAAGAGGTGAGGTTTTTCAGTTTGATACAGAAGAAGAAGCACAAAGATTTGCAGAGGGTGGGTGGAAAGACACGCACTCTACAGATGCCCTAGGTAAACAATTATATTCAGACACTGGTCTAAACTTTAAAACTGAGCAAGCAAAATATGACAAGTATCTACAGGTAAGAGATGAAATAGATTTTATAGAATCTCAGGTTGCAGATTTTGGAGATGATTTTATTGAAGAGCTAACACCAGAGCAAAAGAAACTTTATGGTGGGTTGTATGTTAATGGTATTTTAAGAGATGACACTGATGAGGTTCTAGCAGAGCTTAAAAAAATAGAAGCTGATTTATATTCTGAGGTTAACACCACAGAAAAGATAGACTTGAGAGAAAAATATGACCTGGCATTACAGAAAAAATATTCAGCATTAGCTAAAGATGCATCAATTGTAAACTATCAAGCCAAAGCTTTTGAGGAAGCGTTGGAAGTTGAAGCACTAGAAACTTTCGGTGTTGAACTAAAAAACTTAACAGACGTAAAGCCAGAGACAGAACGAGAAGCTGCATTACTAGATAGTTTTAAAGTTCAGTTCGCATCGCTCAATGCGGAGAAACAACATGCAGCAAACATATATGAATCAGCTAAGACTTTCTATAGTGCTAAGTATGACAAAAGTATTATGGGTGAGTTCGAGACAGGTCTGTCTGCAGCAGTAAATGAAATACGTAAAGGTCTTAATGATGGTAATGCCGCTGAAGTAATACTTCAGCTATCTACAGGTATGCCTTTTGATTTTCAATCATTAGACCTCGATAATCCAGAAGATAGAAAAAAAGCTGCTGAAATGATAGTGGCTTTTAAAACAAAGAACAGAGGTAAAAAAGATTCAAGAGCACTATCAAGATTATAGAGCTAAAGGCTTTAGAGAAAGCTTAGATGCTTTTAGAAGAAATCCTGGAGAGCTAGCATTGTCCTTAGCCGCAAATTCTATAGCAATGATGTTGCCTTATGGAGTTGAAATAGTTACAGGTTCTACAGCGGCAGGCGCAGGAACAGGAGCAGCAATAGGGAGTGTTGTTCCAGGAGCTGGTACAATTGGTGGCGCAATTGCTGGTGGTAAAAAGGGATTAAAGGTAGGAATGGCCATGACAAATTTAGCCATGGAATATACTAATGAATTTTTTGCAGCCATGGAATCTGAGGGCTATGATGTTCTTGATGCTAAAGACGTTGAGTTAGCTATACAAGATGAAGATGTGTGGGCGTTGGCAAAAGAACGTGGTTTTAAACGTGGTATTCCAATTGCGGTTGTTGATTATTTTACTAATGGATTAGCTGGTAGAGTTTTTCAAGTAGGTAAGGTAGCGACAAGAACTAAAAAGATTGCAGCTCAATTAGCTGAACGTGCTATCTTTGACCCTATTGGTGAGATGGTTGGTGAAGCAGCTGCTCAAGTTGTGGTTGGTGATGAATTAGATTGGAAAGATATTGCAGCTGAGGGTATCGGTGGTTTTGGTAGCAACGCCACTATGATGGCTGTCAATATGCTTGTAGATGCACGTAATATGTCTAACATAGAGCTTGCCTCTAAACTTACTGATATAAACTTTATTGTTAACGAGAAAGAATCAGACACTAGAATATCAGCGTGGACAAATAATATGGTTGCACTTGGTAAGATTAACGAAGACCAAGGACAACGTATACAAAAAAACTTAGGTTTATCTAAAGATGCAGATAACATGCTGGATTTTGGAAGAAGTAAAAACAAACCTAAGAATAAAAGAGTTAAGGCTAGGCTAATGGAATTGTTAGCGGCCAAAGAAGAATATACTGCAGACACTAATCGTAAAGAAGTGTTTAGCCAGAAGATAAAAGATATAAACGCAGAGATTGCATATCTTATAGAAAACAAATCATTAGCTCCAGACAACAAGAGAGCAAAGATAGAAGCTATATTCTCACCAGGCGTAGAGGTTGGTGATGTTAGAGCTGGTCTATCTCAGTATGTGATTGACGGAAAGAGTTATAGCAAGCAAGAGTTCTTAAAAAAGCTTGGTAAAATGAGTGTTCGTGAGCTGACCAAGTTCAATGGCAAGGTTGTTAATGATGAAGAAGTTGCTAACCAATTAAATGATAAAATAGAAGATGCTTCTTTTGAAGAAACAACTATTGACGCTACTGAAGTTGCAAAAATATATGGCTTAAATGTTATAACTCATAAAACAAAGAGCAAAAAAGCTATAGAAAATTGGGTAAATAGTGGTCAGATTGTTGGTAGAAAAGAAAACGTAAATGAATTTACTGAAGGAGTTCCTGTTCAAGAAACACCATTTAATCTTGATAGAAGTAATAGACAAGTTCCTAACTTTCAAACAGGTAGAATATATAGTGATAAAGTTTCTGATATAGAGGGTGGTTATGTTATAGTTTCAAAACCAGGTGCTATTAACAACGAAACCGATTTACAACCTTCTAAAAACTTTGTAAATGTTGCAACGGTTGATGAGAGCGGTGGTATAGTAGTTCCTAAACCAGGTACTCCTGCAAGAGACATAAACAACTATGATATTTATAAAGTCATAGATGGAAAAATGGTAAAACAAAATCCTAAACAATTTAAAACAAAACAAGATGCCGTTCAAAAGTCAGAAACAGAGAGCGTGGATGCACGCCAACAAGCCGCAATTGGCACAGGAGTGGGAACAGAAGTATCACTCGAAGAAACCCCAGGGGTTGAGACCACCGAAACGCAGGAAGTAGAGACTAAAAAGTTTCAAGATAGTGATGTTATTTTAAAGGAAGAAACATTCACTATAACCGATGAAGATGGCAGTAGACAAGAGGTAACTGTAAGAACTAATTTAGATGGTTCATTTAGTAAAGCAAAAACAGTGAATTTTGATGAAAATGGAAATCAAGTTGCAGAAAAAAATATAAAACTTGCTGACAATGATATCGTTGTTAGAGATGGATTAACTGTAGAAGATGTACTAACCAAACAATTATTTGAGGGAGAGGTACTTGAAAAGACATCAGAGAGAAGTGGTAATGAAATAAACAACCCTAAAAAGACAGCGCAATTAACGACTGACCAGAAACAAAAGCTAGGTATAGAAGTAGAAGTACCACAAGTTGTTGGTACTAATCCTTTGTCATCTATTGAAGTGTCAGAAGATTATAATGATATAGGTGCTCAAAGAAGAGAGAAGATGAAAGCTGTTACACGAGCCATGGAAGATGGTGAGATAACTGAACAAGAAGCTCTTGATTTAAGACAAGAAAGTTTTGACAATGTAAAAGAAGCTCAAAGACTTTATGAAATTAGAAAACAAAAACGTAATATTGCAAAGACAAATGAAAAAACAAGTGAAGAAACAACCACAGAAGTCCCAGCAGGAAACAGACTCTTTAGTCAGCCCTTACAGGCAGCGACAGAAATTGCGGATAGAGTTAAAGAAAGAACTGGAATTGATACGCCAAAGGGTGAGAGAATAACAAAGTTAGACGAAGAACGTTCAAAAAGAATATCAGACGCATACGAAAAGCAAGAGTCAAATCCTAATGACCCTGAAGTACAGGCAGCTTATAAGGCTTTGATAGATGAAACTATAGCTCAGTACGAAGAGATATTAGCTGATGGATATGTAATAGAGCTAAGCGACACAGAGTATAAGAGCTCTTCTGATATGATTTCAGACCTTAGAGACAATAAGAACATGAGAGTGTTCTCAACTGAAGAGGGGTTTGGTGATGCTGGTATTACAGATGCGGATAGAGCAGCCAATCCTATGTTAGCTCCAACAAAATTCAAAGACAAGAATGGGAAACCTCTTTTAGTTAATGATGTATTTAGGTTTGTTCATGACTTTTTTGGACACTCTAAAGAGGGTAATAGCTTTGGTCCTATAGGCGAGGAAAACGCATGGAACGTTCACTCTAGAATGTATTCTCCTTTAGCTAGAAGAGCCATGACAACTGAAACTAGAGGTCAGAACTCTTATGTTAATTTTTCTGGAGTTAATGAAAAAGCTTTTAAATTAAGAGATGAGGCTAGAGCACTAAGAAAACAAGGTAAGTTCGAGGAGGCTGAAGCTAAAGTAAAAGAGGCTTATGACGCCATGAAATTTGCTGAGCAAAAAGTAATGCTTCTTCCTGAAGAGTTTAGTTTGTTGCCTGAAGAAACTCCTGAGGGTATAGCTCTAGCTGAAGAGGTATCTGATTTAAAAGCTACCTTAGATGATACTAAGGTAGACTTCAGAAAGAAAGAAGACGATTCATTTACCCCTATAAAAGGTGAAGTAGATGCAGTCACTAAGGCAATCAACGAAACACAGTCAGGAAATGTATCTACCAATCTTGTGGTAGAACCTGAGGGTACTATTGATGTTAACGAACTCAATAGCAGAACAGACAGAAAGCTTCCATCAATAAAAACATTAGAGGTAATTAATGGTATACCTGCTATATTTAATATATCAGACCAGCTTACTACAGGTAACATTGTAAATATTTTTACTGGAAACACCATAGATAATTTAAGAGGTGGTCTAGGATTTACTGGTACAATTGGAAATGAGAACGCTGCGTGGGCTAGTACTACAAAAGAAGAAGCACAAAGATTATTAGACAAAGCAAAGAAAGTATACAACGATAACAAAGAATTGTTTGATAAGTTCTGGAAAGACAATCCAGAGTTTAATGGACATGTTCCTATGAATATCGTTAAGATGGGTGAGGGCTCTATAGCTTCAAATGAAGCTGTTTTTAGAGTACTAAAAGACAACTTGTCTAAAGTGCCTGCAAAAAACAAAGTAAAAGCTTTAGATGTTTTAAGACAAGACCTACAAGATATTGCAAATAGAAGAGCAGAGTCAATTAAAAAAGGTCAGGGTACTGATACGACTTTAAAAAAGTATCAAGAAGAAATAACAAACATAGAAAATGTGATAGAAGCTATGAAAGATATGAGTTCAATAGAACAAATATTAAACGCAGAGTTTCTGTCTCAATTAAATATACCCACAAGAGAATTACTGGGTAAAAGAATTACTACTGGTTCAGTTCGTAGAGCTGGTGCACCAAAGAAAAAGGTAACTATGCCAGCTAAAAGCGGTAAGCCTGTTGTGCTTGCTTTATTAGAGGGTATGGAGGCTAGCACAGAGACTGCTAGCTTAACTCATATACAGGAAATTACAGACCTTATTACTGAGCCTCAACTAGCTAATGTGCCACAGAGAAGTATAATAGCATTACAGGCGGTTGATGTAACAGTTGATGATGTTATAGAAACAAATCACCCTAATTATCCTTTTGGTCCTAAAGGAAAAACCATAGGGATATTAGAGCAGCCTGTTTCACTAGTAGAAACTTATCCAGAAGCTTATAGATTAGCTATGGCTGGACTAACATCAGCTGAAACGAAACAAGATAGAGTAACAAAAACAAAAGCAGAAAAAAGTAAAGGACAATTAGTTGAGGGTGAGCTTGCTCCAGCTAGTGTTGGAACTATATTGACGCAAAAATTAGGAGTGCAATATGGTTTACCTGGACTCGAATTTGAGGGAGCAATAGCGCAGACTAATATGGATGATGCTGCTAAGCTAAATGCTTTTATGAATATTGCATTTCCGTCTGTCACTATATCCACTGAGGGCTCAACATTTAATAATGTTATGGAGTCTGAGGGTGTTAAAAAATATCTTAAAGGTGATGAGGTTATATATGGTGTTACTGTTAATGGTGATATATATATAAATCCAGATGTACATAATTCTCAATCTGCTTTATTTAACACATCTATTCATGAGATGGGTCACGTGTGGACTGACTACTTACAGACTACAAAGAAAGGAAAAGCTATATATGCACAAGGTGTAAAACTTGTAGAGCAAACAGAAGAATATAAGAAGCAACTTAAGAATTTTAACGGAGACAAAGTTAAAGCTGCAAACGAAACCATGGCTATCCTTATTGGAAATAAGGGACAAACTATAGCTGATGGAGCAGTAAAGAGTAAGTTTACTCAGTGGCTTTTAGGCATGTGGAACTACATCAAGTCTCAATTTAAAATGTCAAAAGATTTGACGGCTGAAGAAATTCAGGACATGAATCTAGATACATTCCTAGGGACTGCACTTGCTGATATCTTTGCTGGTAAAGAAATAAATCTCTCTAAAGCTCAGAAGAAAAAACTTAAGAATCCTGATGCTGCATTCAGTAAGACAGATTCAATGGGTGCTATCATAGATAAGGGAAGACAGAATGGATTCTCTGATGCGTCCATTAAGGAAGTTTTAAAAGACAGAGGCTTTAAAGTGGCTGATATAAACACTGCTATGGAAGTTAAGGTCGATGCATTTACACCGCTGCCAGAAGCGTTTGGTAGAGTAGAAGGTGGTGTCAAGGAAGGAATGCAGTTGTTTAATGAGGTGAGACAGAAGCTTTCTAAGTTTACTACACCAGAAAAAACATTATCTGAGGTGAGACAAAAGGCAATGGATTTAATTAAAGAGAATCCAATCTACAAAGCTCAGCCTGAACAAACTCAGATGGAGATTCTAGTAGACTTTGACAAGACATTGAACACACGTTCTAATGTTGCTGTGCAAAAAGAAATAGCTGCGATTAAAAACAACCTAAGACAGCGTAAAATAAATAGCCAAAATTTAAAGGCCGCACAGATACAATTAAGAAACTATATAAGAAAGGCTTTACCGAAGTCTAAGATGTATACTCAAGCTCAAATAAACAAGCTTATATCACGTGTTACAAAGTCTACAGTGGATACATTCCAGGCAGATACTGAGTATGTGGTGAAGATTGTAGACCAACAGAAAGCCAAGATGAAGAAAGCTGTTATCAAAGACATGCTTAAGCTAGTCAAAGCAAAAGCTATGACTGCATTCACTAAGTCTGGTAAGCGTAGAGCTAAAGGTTTAAGTCGAGAGGGTACAGCATACTTCAAAGCTGTAAAACAAATACTTACAGCTGATATAGATGACCTCAATAAGATACAGCAGGACTTACAAAATGAAAGCACAGAGATAAATAATCTCATAGAGAAGCAAAATGATGGACAGAAGTTAACTCAAAAAGAGCAGGCCAAAGTTAATTTAGCGTTGGCTATGGACACTTTCGGTGATGTATCTAACATGAGCTTAGAAGAAGTTCAAGACTTAATGCAGCAGCTGAAAGATGTTAGAGCTGAATCAATCGCTACGTTTAAATCAAGAAGACAAGCAAGAGTAGAAGCAAACAAGATGCTGAAGATGGAGGCTGATGCTCAGATTAAGGATACCAATCCTATGCTGTTTGATGCTGATGGAAATGTTTTAAATAAAAATGAGCGTAACGCCAGAAAGAATGAGATACTTTCTCATTTTAGAAACTTTGAAATAGGTAAAGCTTTTAGTGCACTTGGTGAGAGAATGGCATTTAGTACGGCCAGCGAGTTTATTCAGAACATGAAGCAAATGTTCCAGCATTTAGGAACATTAACTAATGTACTGGACAGGGTGACTCAGGGTAAAAACTTTTTTACCAAAAATGTTTATGATGCTTTGAATAGAATGGATGACCTTAACAATGCAGGTGTATTCCAAACTCAAGGCAAGCTTGATGCTATAGCAAACACAATCCCTGGTATAACTAAAGGAGTAAAACAGATATACCGTAAACTCAATACTGGTGTTCATGTTTTAAAATTAAAGCGTAGTGATACTGGTCGAGAGTATACTGATATGTTTAATGCAGATGAACTCATGCGTATATATGCACTTAGCTTGAATGATGTTCAAAGACAGAAGCTTGAAGCTCAGGGTGTAACTCCTGAGGTTATAGAGAATATTAAAAGTATCATAGGTCCAGAAGCTGTAGAGTTTACTGACAAAACTGTAAACTTCTTAAGCAATGAATACTATGAGAGTGTTAACGATGTATACTCATACGTTAATGATGTAAACTTAGGATATGTAAATAACTATTTCCCAACATCAACCATACAGAAAAAGACCACCAAGAAGATGATTACTGATGGTGATTTCAGTGGTGTGTTTAATGCAGAATCTGCTCCTGCTTTTAAGGAAAGGGTAGATATGAGGTCTGATGTAGACCTGCACTCAGGAGGATTCACAACTGTTCTTAAGAATCATGTTGATACAATGGAGAAATATAAAGCGTATGCTGTAGGCACACAGAGACTGAATGCTTTATTTAAGATTGACTCTGTTAATGTATTGCTAGAAGAGATGGGTGTGACAGGACCTATAAAAAAAGCTGTTAACTTTGCTATTAATCCAGACTCTGGAAAAGATTCAAGCTTAAATCCTATTCTAATATCAAAATTACAAACTAAGTTCACAGGATTTGCTTTAGCTTTTAAAGCTATACAGATACTTAAGCAGGCAACCTCATTTGTAAATGCATACTCTGATTATAGTTATTTCCCTGCCACCTCTAGAGTTCCTAGAGTAGTACAGGCGGCAGTTGATTTACCTATGTTTATGTTTGATGGCGCAAGAGTTGTCTTATCGTTAGCTAAAGATTTAGTTGGAAAGAAAGGAGCTATAAGAGAAGCCATGGAAATCTCTCCTACATTTAGAAAAAGGGTAGCAGATGGTCTTGAGGGTGATGTTGTTGGGTTAGAATCTGGTCGACAAACATTTAAGAAAACAGCACTTACTGGTGGTAAACTTAAAAGAGCACAAGCTGCGTTTAAAACTGTGGGAGCTTCACCAACAATAATTGGTGATGTCTTAGGAGTTATGGGCTACATGATTAACTACAAGCGTAACATTGCCAATGGAATGAGTAAGGCTGATGCTGTAAAAGCCTTTAATGATTACAATGCTACACAGCAATCACGAAGAGGAACAGATAAGATTCCAATACAAAGAAATAACAATGTTTTTGTTCGTGGATTTACCATGTTCGGAAGTACATTATTTCTGCAGATGAATAAAGTTATGCAGAGTACTACTAACATTACTAGAGACATGGCTAATAAAAAAAGACCACGTTCAAAAGACACTAGAGATTTAGCTTTGAACTTAGCTGTAGCTAACGTGCTATTTGCAACTGCAGCTAACATAGCTAAGTTTGTTAAAGGAGATGATGAGGACAGGGAGACAGCTATGAAAAGTCTCACTGAAGCAATGATAGGTTTAAACCTTATATACCAGATTCCCTATTTAGGTTCTACTGTAAAAGATTTAGATATAGCAGGGCTGGATAGTTATGATTTAGATCAGTCAGACACTTCTAATTCGTTAGGTTCTATGGTTGTATACAGAAGACCTAATAATCATCCTAATATTGAAGGGGGTATTCCA
>Ga0208134_1000198_pt1 | contig 38549 bp, 23 predicted proteins | sample VirMetDEL_Mar_31_FD_184515 | JGI IMG/M metagenome (GOLD analysis project Ga0208134, IMG submission 184515) | Aqueous microbial communities from the Delaware River and Bay under freshwater to marine salinity gradient to study organic matter... | ecosystem: Environmental > Aquatic > Marine >...
AGTACCAATACCCACGTTGCCTGTTGTTTGTTTAATAACTACTGTTTTAGTTTTTTGACCGGTTGAAAAGTAAATATCATCAAAGTTTGTATCTCCGATTATCATATCATCGCCGGAATCAACATATATTGCATTGCGCAAAGTTCCATCGGCCTGATCCCATGATATAATATTATTGTTAGGGAGATGGATTCCACCTACAACATGCAGTGCTCTTTCTGGAGAAATTGTGCCGATACCCAATCTTCCATTTGCTGTAAATCTTGAATTAAACCCTTGTGTGACTATATCTATATGTCTACCATAAGAAGCATCAACGACAAAATCTATACTTCCCATTTCAGTCGTATCTATTCTATGTTGTAATTTATATGTACTACTATTCCAGTCTGTTTGATTTGCTGTTCTGACTTCTTTAAAATCTATGTGACCTCTTCCACCATCTACAGATAAAAGAGTAGCTGTATTTCCTAAAGTACCCCCAAGTGAAGGCCCTTGAATTTTAGTTCTTTTATTAATATCCCAAGAATCATCGGTACTATTGTATGTAAGTTTAGCATTCGCGCCATCAACTGTAATACCAGCGGTATTGGCTGCCGCAGCATTAATAGAACCTGACGCAAGAACGATGTTCTTATCATCAACAGTGAGAGTTGTAGAGTTAATCGTTGTCGTAAGACCGTCAATCTGCAAATTACCAGCAATTACTACAGTACCAGTATCGTCACCGTGAGCAGCTGGATCAATAACGAACGTAGCAGGACCTCTTAACTGACCGGTGGTTACGAAGTTATCAGCGCTAATCGTTGAGCTTGATATAGTTCCGGCAACTATAATGCCCGAAGCAGTAACAGTTAGTTTTGGGTTGGTGTTATGGGAGTTACCGATTCCAAGTATTATCCTACCACTACCGGTAGAATTTGCATTGGTAATATAGATATTAGTACGATTGCCTATTAGACCATAGCCACTAAGTTCAACGTCATTGATTGCAGGAATCGAGTTTGACGGAGCAATATCGTTTACTTTTATACTCTGTGCTGCTGTAAAATTACGACTTGAATCTATAACTGTTACGTCACCAACCTCAAGTCCGTTCTTTATTCTAAAATTATTGTTATCTGCCATTTGGTTTCACTCTCCACCGTTTAGCTATTGAATTTGTATAATTCTATTTATACATATAGGTTTTACACTGTGATACTATGACAGACGACTTTAAACGTCATACCATCAGTTGTTGCTGGTGTTGCTAATAATCTTAAATTAGTACTAGATATATCAGCATCAAATGTAGCTTCTGCGGTGGATCCAGTATATACAGTACCATATTCTGTAATACTTACTGTAGTGCCATTATGTATCATAAGCATTTCTGTAATATGATAAGTTGAATCTGTTGTATTTGTTACTTGAATTGTACACTTTGCGCTTCTAAAGTCTGCAATTGGGAATGTGTGAATAGCGACTTGAGTAATGGCTGCGGTAGAGGTTACAGTAGTATCAACGCCATACTCTTCTACTTGAAGTTTGGCTTTGGGAGCATTTGTTCCGATACCAACGTTGCCTCCAGCTAATATAGTTAAACAATTAGAATTAGCAGAAGCTGTTCCATCTACACCATAAAGGCTTCCAAGATGTATCGTTCTATTATGATTACCAATGATAGTCGCAGTACTACCAGTTGAAAATAGATCAGCTTCAGATACTGCAAAAATAGGCCTGAAATCTGTACCGGTACTGGTGTCGTTATACCTATTAGCTACAATAATTGGCGAATTTACTGATGTATGTTGTACATGCAATAAACCATCTGGAGTCCGCGTTCCGATACCAACAGAACCACTATTAAGTATTGTCATAACAGAGTGACTTATATCAGCATTTCCGCCTCCGGCGTCTGATCTTTGCAGGAAGTGCATATCACCACGACCATGCGTAGTAGACAAAGTTTCATAAGCGATTCCTCCTTTAAAATATCCAGTATCGTTACTAGTGTTTCCAAAGTAGTATGCTGAATAATTACCAGCGGTTTCAGTCTGGTTACCTACTGCTATAAAGGAACCTAAACCACTTGCTGCAGACCTAAATCTTCCACTACCGATAACGTGTAATTTTTGAGCTGGAGATGTTGTTCCGATACCAACATTACCTTGATAGTCAACTCGCATTCTTTCTGCTAAAGAAGTACCTGCCGCTCCTGCAGTAGTATCTGCATTATTTGTATAAACTACAAACGCACCAGAGCCTTCCTTTTCCTGCGTGTCCGCATTGTTATTCTGACCAACCTCGGCCCCGATCCTTACTTGAGGAGTTTCGTTACTATTGTCATCTTCAAAGCTAAAATCAATAAAAGATTTCTGCTGTGCGAGGTCAGCGCCAGTATCATGGTGAAGCGTTAATAAAGTAGCATCTCCAGTATTTACCACCGTAGAAATAACAGGGCCTACATTAGCGGTGCCTGATAGATGGAGGTCTTTAAAGCGGTTGTTAGTATTTCCTAAGTCAAGAAGATTATCACTAATTGCATTGGTTGAGGTGTTCCAAGGTGTAATCTGGTTTGCATCACCCACAAAACGTAAACCAGTATCTCCACTTCCAATGGTTAATCTATCGCTAGTAGTACCAATACTACCTACGGTTCCGCCGTCTTTGCGGAGCTGTACGATGTCACCGTCGGTGGATAACCTGTTAAAAATAGCCGCTGTATTTGCCTGGCGCGTACTCCAGAGATATCCGTCAGATAAACCAGAGCCAGTAGCTGATGCACTGTTACCTGCATAGAATGTAGAACCCACGAACAAATTGCCTAATAAATCTATGCGCATACGTTCGCTGTTATTAGTTCTAAACGCCATGAAGTTAGACGAGTGGTCATATTGAATCTGACCTACGTTTGTATCATCAGTGTCGGCAAAATTAACGTATGACCCGCTAGTGTTTCCTGCTTCAATTAAAACAACTGCATTACCGCTATCTGCTATGTGTAGCTTTTGGCTAGGCGAATCAGTACCAATACCAACGTTGCCTCCAGCTAATATAGTTAAACAATTAGAATTAGCAGAAGCTGTTCCATCTACACCATAAAGGCTTCCAAGATGTATCGTTCTATTATGATTACCAATGATAGTCGCAGTACTACCAGTTGAAAATAGATCAGCTTCAGATACTGCAAAAATAGGCCTGAAATCTGTACCGGTACTGGTGTCGTTATACCTATTAGCTACAATAATTGGCGAATTTACTGATGTATGTTGTACATGCAATAAACCATCTGGAGTCCGCGTTCCGATACCAACAGAACCACTATTAAGTATTGTCATAACAGAGTGACTTATATCAGCATTTCCGCCTCCGGCGTCTGATCTTTGCAGGAAGTGCATATCACCACGACCATGCGTAGTAGACAAAGTTTCATAAGCGATTCCTCCTTTAAAATATCCAGTATCGTTACTAGTGTTTCCAAAGTAGTATGCTGAATAATTACCAGCGGTTTCAGTCTGGTTACCTACTGCTATAAAGGAACCTAAACCACTTGCTGCAGACCTAAATCTTCCACTACCGATAACGTGTAATTTTTGAGCTGGAGATGTTGTTCCGATACCAACATTACCTTGATAGTCAACTCGCATTCTTTCTGCTAAAGAAGTACCTGCCGCTCCTGCAGTAGTATCTGCATTATTTGTATAAACTACAAACGCACCAGAGCCTTCCTTTTCCTGCGTGTCCGCATTGTTATTCTGACCAACCTCGGCCCCGATCCTTACTTGAGGAGTTTCGTTACTATTGTCATCTTCAAAGCTAAAATCAATAAAAGATTTCTGCTGTGCGAGGTCAGCGCCAGTATCATGGTGAAGCGTTAATAAAGTAGCATCTCCAGTATTTACCACCGTAGAAATAACAGGGCCTACATTAGCGGTGCCTGATAGATGGAGGTCTTTAAAGCGGTTGTTAGTATTTCCTAAGTCAAGAAGATTATCACTAATTGCATTGGTTGAGGTGTTCCAAGGTGTAATCTGGTTTGCATCACCCACAAAACGTAAACCAGTATCTCCACTTCCAATGGTTAATCTATCGCTAGTAGTACCAATACTACCTACGGTTCCGCCGTCTTTGCGGAGCTGTACGATGTCACCGTCGGTGGATAACCTGTTAAAAATAGCCGCTGTATTTGCCTGGCGCGTACTCCAGAGATATCCGTCAGATAAACCAGAGCCAGTAGCTGATGCACTGTTACCTGCATAGAATGTAGAACCTACAAATAATGAACCAGCGCTGTCTATGCGTGCTGCTTCTGAGCCGCCATTATTAAAAGTAATTACATCAGAACCCGGAAAATTAATTGAAGTATTAGTGTCATTCTGACCTGCAATGAATGATGCATAAGCACCTGCTGATAGGTAAAGGTCTTTGAAGCGTTCGGTGTTTCGCCCTAAACTGCAAACGCCGTCTGTTTGAACGCCACTGCCGTCTGTTGGGTCTATCCGATTAGTTGCGCCTGTTAGTCCTGCTCCGTTGGTTCGTGGGTCAAGAATAATAGTGGAAACTAAATTTGAGCGAGACTCAATACTACCTACGACGTTGCCGTTAAATCTAAACTCTGCAATAGTTCCATTGCTGTCCATACGATTAATGAAAAGACCTGCGTTACCTGACCTAGCCATTTGTATATGGTCGGGAGCAACCATTACACCCTCGGCACCTCCAGCGCCGTTAGCAGCTAAACTAGTATCAGTAGTACCCACCAACAGGTTGCCAGAGGAGTCGAGCCTCATACTTTCTATGTCGTTAGTCTTAAAAACTAAAGGATACGCGCCAGTTCCTGTTAATCGGTGTTCTGAACTACCCGAATGAGTCTGCAAAATAAGGTTTGAAGATAAACCAGTGTCTTCTAGTTTAAGTGTAGGAAATGTTGCTCTTGAAATGTGTAGCGCATCACTAGGCGAATCAGTACCAATACCAACACGGCTATTGGCCATATCAACATGAATCGTATCATCAACCTGAACAGATCTATTAGAAGAATTACCTACAAATATCTTACCTTCATCAAGATTAGGAGTAGCATTAGCTCTACCCGCACCGGTAATGTCAATAGAACCAGTTGATGGATGAACCTTGGTAATCTTTGCTATCTGTTGAACTAGAGATGCAGAACCGCTTGGAGGTACATCAGTCATTTCCCCTGGAATAGTTGATACATATAATGGAGAACCTTCAGTCCAACCATTTATATTGGTTGTCAAGTTACTCATAATACCAAAACTGTAAATATCAACTGGCACATTAATAGATACAGTTTCAGCGGCAACACCAAATGCCGGCATTAGAGAAGCATCATTAGCATCGGCTTTAGAAACAACTGTTGTATTACCACTAATACCGGTGATAGTAACAACATCTCCTTTAGATAATGCTTCTCCGGCTTGTGCTTTAAATAAGACAGAACCTCTTAAATCTCCAATAAATTCAGTAGCTTCTACATCCAATCCATCAGCAAGTACAATACCATCGCTTGTACTTTCAAATATTTCTGTTCCACCAATTTGAAACTGAAGATTACCTGTACCAGTATCATTTATGATAGATTTTAAACCATCATGATAAATTTCAAGATCATCATCATCGCCTAATAGAATCTTTTGATTATCAGCAAGATCTAGGTCTGCTGTAACTGTAACATTTGATTTATATGCAGCAATTTGAATTAAGTCACCAGCACTAACAGCAACACTAAATACAACACTCGAACCATTTGTTGCAGTAAAATCAGTTCCGTAATCCAATAAAATACCATTTAGATATACTTGTACTTGAGGGAGGTTAGTTCCTGATCCTGTGTTATAATCTAATGTGTTACTATTTTGATCAGCGCCAGAAAAGGTTGTTTGATTTGCTACTTGGGCTGTATATTCAAACATTTCAAATGATGAATATATTGATCCTGGATCTCCACTCCCAATTTCTATAACAGTGTCAACACCGCCAATAGATTTCTTCATATACGCTTTACCGTCGGCGGTATTAAGCGCTAATTCACCAAGATTTAGATTTGCTGGAAGGGGTATCGCACCTGATACTGCGGAGCGTCTTATACGAATGTCTGTTTGTCTGGCCAATTTTGGCTTCTCCTGTTATCAATCTCTATATAGAGAATTTTATAAAATTAAAAAACTTGTATTTACAAGCTATATAGTTCTATTTATAACAGGAGAAACCTTAGATCAGATTAGTATGTGCCACCATCAATAATAGCAGAAGCAATTGGTACACCAGATGCATTAAATTGCATAACATCACCAAGTGTTCCGGTAACAAAGGCAAGAGCAGTACCCGCAGTATTAGCAATAAATACTCCGTTTCCAGTAAAGCTAGATAAACCAGTACCGCCATGAGTAACTGCAAGGTCGGTGCCAAGTGTTAATGAGCCAGATACATCTAAATTGCCATTTAGATCTAAGTCTGCATTAACTTCAACTTCATTAGTATTTGAATCGAGTACTAACTTACCAGATGTTGTGGTAATTGTTTGATCATCAGCAATAGCAATTGTAATATTGCCAAGAGCTGCACCAGTACCATATACATCACCAAATTGAGCATCACCCCATGGTGTAGTAAAGTTTTCATCAGATGAGTTTGCTTCTGCTGAATCATCTGGCTTAAATACAAACCTTTGTGATTGTATATCAAAACCAAAGAAACCATCAACAACTGCAGTACCATTACCCCACTTAAAGTTAATACCACGATCAATACCATCTGAAGTAACAACTGTTGTGTTATCAGCCAACATTAGAACTGGATCGTCTAGAGTAATAACGCTAGAGTTAACAGAAGTTGTTGTACCATTAACAGTTAGGTTACCACCAACAATAAGATTATTACCAATTTCTACATCATTGGTAAGTGCAACAGTAATTGTATCACCAGTAACAGAAGTTTCAATTTGATTTGTAGTACCAAGTATAGAAAGAGTATCTGTTAGTAGTGAAACGCCATCATCAGTACCAGAATCTGCAGCAATATTAAGAACAGTAGCAATAGTGGTTGTACTTGCCGCTGTTAATCTACCTTGTTGGTCAACTGTAAACGCCGGTATTGTAGTTGCTGATCCATAAGATCCAGGAGTAACCGATGTATCATCAAGATCAATATTTACGTTATTTGCAGTAACTTGAGTAGTAATACCAGTAAGACCGCTAAAGTCTAGAGTTTCTGATAATAAAGCAATTCCATCTGAGCCAGAATCACCTGTAATATTTAATGTTGTTGCTAATGCTGCTGTTCCAGCTGCTGTTAATCTACCCTGTTGGTCAACTGTAAACGTTGGTATCTGAGTTGTAGAACCATAAGATCCTGGGGTAACTATTGTATCATCAAGATCAATACTAAGACTATTACCAGATGCTGCTGTGGTAATACCAGTATCACCAGTAAAAGTAATTGTTTCGCTGTCTAGATCAATTGCGCCGGTTCCAGTATCGCCAGCAAAATCTAAGTCTTGAGCAGTTACAACACTGTCAATATAAGTCTTAGCAGCTAATGCTGTAAGTAGTTGAGAGTTAGAAGCACCAGCAAGAGTTGTAGATGTAGAAATACTTGTAACAACTTGACCAGTGCCACCCGATACTTCAAGAGCAAGAGATCCAATGTTTAAATCTGTTACATGCTTATTAGCATCAACTATAAGAGCTGAGTTTGCTGTTGTAGTACCATGAACATGATCAAGTAGATCAGTAAAGTATTTACCACCAATAATACCTATACCAGTAGCAACTCCACCGGCTTCATTTCCAGTACCAATGTATAATCTATCGCCATTATTTGCTTGTGTACCAGCTACATAAGAGTATGCTAATTCGCCAGTTTTAATATTACTAGGAGCAGCAGTTGTTGCGCCCGTAGTTAAGATTTTAATTCTTGTTAAATTGGCCACTAATATGTGCCTCCTATTATATTCAGATTTTCATTTTCAATCTGAGTTGTAACTTTATATTCTCCGGCAGTGGCGTCATAAATCATCATAACTCCATCACTTTGTCCTGACGCGTTTACATCTGCTAAATCACCAAGACGTAATTCACCGGCTTGGATTTTTACAGTAGTGGCTACAATTTCTTGTTGAGTTTGAGCCTTGCCTTTTAATTTGCCTGTAGTTCTAACTTTAGCTTTTATGCTCATTAACTTGCCCTTGTCACTCCTGGTCTAACTTCTAACTGGCCTTCTACTATTCGAGTAACTTCGCCAGTAACTGTTTTAGTAATTTCTACATCATAGACATAACGACCAGCTTTCATACCATTAGTAGTAATAGCTGATAATTCTATTTTTACAGTACCTCCAATCGCATTATACAATGAGGCTGTAAAACTAGTTGATGTTGAAGACGTGTAAGTTTTTCTTATTTGGCCTTCAACTGTATATCCAGCAAGATCTAAAGCATCTCCACTTGAATCAGTAACATCGATTTCAACTGAAAAGGTAGTACCTTGATCAACTGATAAATTAGAATATATCGCCATTCTATATTTCCTTTCCTTTAGTTATTTATATCTTTTAAGTTTTCGATCTCAGATCTAAGTAATTTATTTTCTTCTTTAAGTTCTTTAATTGCTTCAATAAAGAGAGCAGATAGTTGGTTATAGTCTACAACCTTATGAGTCTCGCCTTCTGTGTTTAAAGTTTCGGTATCTTTAACAGCTGAAGGTAATACATCTTCAACGTTTTGAGCAATTACACCAGCAGATTCTTTACCATCTTTAATCCATTCGAACGTAACACCATCCAATTGACATACTTTATCAAGCGCATTTTCTACTGTCTTGATATTTTCTTTTAATTTAATATCTGAAGAAGTTGAAGTAGAGTATGCAATAATATCAGCGTCTGCGTGGAATGTTCCACCTTCCGACATCCTAAAGTCTTCACTGTTGTTTGTACTAGTACCTAGATAAAAACTTATTTGGTCAGGGCCTGACGAATACGGGACGAAGCGTATATATTGGTCTGTATTACCTACATAAATATTATCCGTTGTGCTGTTTATTCTTTGATCGTCCATCAAACTAATGGTTAGCGTGTCATAGTCTGTATTACCAACAAATTTTATCCCCTCGGCCTGATTTAGATAGAGGGTATCTGTTGGGCCATCTGCTGTCATAATGCCAACATCCTCAACCGATATATAGCTAAATGCATTTTGATTAACATCAGCACTAGCAGAAATGCCATCAAGTTTATTATGATGAGCAACTGACATCACACCTGCCGCAGTACTTGAGGCCTCAAATATTTCAGTATTATTACCAGTACTAGAATTAATACCAACAATAGCAGTACTTGTTGTAACACTTAGGTTAGTACCAGGAGCGCTAATAGTCAGATCATCACCACTTGGAGTTAGAGTAACAATACCACCAGGAACATACTGTATATCATCAGAACCTGTGCCTGATCCTCCAGCCGCTAGTCTATGAATTACGTTAGCGCCATTATCAACAAAGCTGTGAGAATATGTTGTATCACTATCAGTAGCTGAAATAGTAAGCGATGCATCAGTACCTCTTGTTACTGCTACGTTAGCTCCACCGGTAAGTAAAATATATTGTGGGCTTTCAGTACTGCCATCTAATCTTAAGTATGGATCATTATTGCTAAGAACATTTTGTACACATTTAAATGTATATCTTTCATCAGTATTATCAGACGCAGGAATTGTAACAGTTTTTGTCTGTACTCCAGTTACATGACCTCTTGTATTTGATGTAACACCACTAACTGCTGTGAATGTTCCGCCATAAGTAGGAGCAGCTGTGGTTGTTGTATTAGTACGTGCAGTATCTTTATGAGCAAATGTTAGATCAAATGGGTCAGCGTCTGAGCCTGGAGTGATATCAGACCAGTTAATATCAATATCATTACCTTCAACAAACTTCCATTCTTTACCATGACTAATAGTTACTTCAGTACCATCGCCGTCTTCAACTTGGAAAGTTGTTAACTGATTAGTATCGGTATTATCTGAAGCAGGAATTGTAACAGTTTTTGTTTGTACTCCAGTTATGTGACCTTGAGAATTTGATGTAACAGCAGAAATTGCTGTGAATGTTGCGCCATAAGCAGGAGCAGCTGTGGTTGTTGTATTAGTTCTGGCTATATCACTATGGTTAAGAGTAATAGTTTCATTAGTACTTTGGTCAGTTGTAAAATTGCCTCCAAGAGTATTAATTGCAGTACCACCACTTATAGTAATAGTTGCATTATTTGGAACCGAACCAGCGGGCAATGTAAATGGCTTAGTAATTACTTGAGTTACATGGCCTTGAGCATTTACATCAACACCCGATACTACAGAGAACTGACCACTATGTGCAAGTGTTGTGCCGTCGGCCGTTGTATCTGTATGTGATACATTGGAATGATTAATTTGTAATCTATGGCTCTCACCAGTTTCAACAGTAACAAAGTCAGTAGCAATTGCTGTTCCACCATCAATAGCCAATGTTTCATTTCGAGTTATTGTTACAGCACTGTTACTATCATCACGAATTACAAAGCTTGTTTGGTCAGCATTATCAGGGGCATATGACATATTGTGATACGCCATTGCTGTATCACCAATAGATTGCTGCCATCTATTACTTGACTCATTCCACTTTAAGAATGCGTTGGTGTATGATCCACGTTCTACTTCAATACCAGCATCTTCAGTTGGAGCCTGATTCGGATAATCAGAGTTAACAACCATAAAGTTATCAGCAATATTAAGATTAGCAGTATTAACTGAAGTTGTTGTACCAGTAATAGTTAAATTACCTCTGATTCTTAGATCTAGATCATTACCACCATCGCCTATATAAGCAACGCCTTGTAAAGGATTTAATCCAGCAAGCCTTGCTCTTAGATTAGAATCGTTAACGTTAATGTCTGTATTTGTGTCTGTACCGGTAATAGTAATTCTATCTAAAGATTCACTTCCAGTAACTGTTACAGTACCACCACCAACAACTTGAACAAGATCTGACGTACCATCATTTAATCTTATATATGGATTGGCACCATCACCCTGAACATCTAAAGTTGCTGTTCTTTGTGATGAGATATAACCTGGATTAACAAAAGCAACAGTAATGTTATCGCCACTTCTAGTAGTAGTAATATTACTTCCACCAGTAATGTTTACAGTATTTCCAGATGTTACAGCCGAAGTTGTCGAACCATCGCCGATATTCCATGATCCATAATTATCAAATCTTCCATCTAGATCTCTAGTTCCAACTGCAGTAAGATGTCCTCTTGTATCAACTGTGACAGATTCAATTACTATACCATTATCATCACCGCCATATGTTCCATTTAATGCGGTTGCTGGATGACCATAAGATACAGTATTATTTGTAGAACTATAAGTGGTTGTTAAGAATCCATCATCAGCAAAGTTAACAATTCCATTAACATTAATATCAGCTCTCTTAGTTCCTTCAGTATAAAGATCCCAGCCATCCCATCCAAGATTAGCAAGAGTAAGATTTCTTGTAGCAACTGTTGCATTAGCATCAGTAACATGACCAAGAGTATTGGTTGTAATATTAAAGTCTAAATCAGAAATTACTGTAGCACCAGTTAATAGGCCAGTATCGATATTAATATCATCACCAGGATATGTTGGTGGAGTGTAAACATATGATTCAGTTGCTGATGAAATAGCAGTAATATGACCAAATGTATCAAGAGTAATATCTTGAATATAGGTTCTTCCACTGTTATTTACAGAAGCAGCACTTGAAGTATCTGCGTGAGATACGCTAAAAGTACTAGCAGCTGACTGATTAGCTGACCAGTTAGTATCACCGCCCAGAGATATACCACTACCAGCGGTAACTGTTGTTGCTCCATTACCTATTGAAACAGTTCCTGTGGAAGCAGTTGCTCCAGTAACGTGACCAAAGGTATCAAACGTAAAAGCAAGATCTTGTATAAACGTATTACCACTATTATCTTGACTAAGGTTACCTACACTTGAAGTATCTTGGTGAGATATTGTAATACCACTTTCGGTTCCAACTAATGAACCAGAGATATCAATACCACTACCTTCAATAAGATCAATCGCATCACCAGGAAATACATCATCAACTTTTACATCATTTACTTTAATTTCAAATGATGGATTAGTTGCTTGATATCTTGTATCAAAATCAGCAGATGTTACACCAGTTACATGACCTTGAGCATTAGTAATAATTGACTTAATATATTGACCATCTTGTGTACCTGTTATACCATATGTTCCTGCAGTACCATGATTGTCATGATCAATATTAATAGTATCTGTTCCAGGCGTTGAAGTCAAAGTGATTGAATCTAAACCTCTAAGATTTAAAGTATCAGCATTTGAATCGGCTACAACGTCATTGGCTGGAGTTGCATCAATTGTAAATGTCTTAAACATTCTCAAAGCAGATGCAGCAACAGAACCTCTATCACTGTTTGTAATAGTTATAATATTATCGCCACTACCTACTGTAGTAATACCAGTGCCTTGAGTAAGATTTAATGTATCTGAATTAGTATCTGCTGTAGCACTAGTACCACTTGAAGGAGCTACAGTTTTAAATATATTTTGCGCTGAACCTTTATCAGTGTTAATATAATTAGTTACAATTGTAGCTCCTGTTTTAACAGAACTTTCACTTAGTCCCGATCCGGCACTAAAGGTCAAATTATCATTAGGGCCAAAATCAACACCTTCAATTTGAGGAGTTGCAAGTGTAGCTGTTGATAGGATTAATGATCCATCAGCTTCCCATTGTCCATAAGTACCATCGCCATTATCATGACCATAGTTATATACAATACTATGCGCACCGGTTACTCCATCAGCCAGGCCGGTTGGACTTGTGAGTGGTCCAACTTCTAAACCAAACCCACCAGTAGCAGGTTCAGCTTCTAAGTTGTTACCAGCAAGAACTAAAGTATCTTCAACAGTTAAGGTTTCAGTATTTAAAACTGTTTGTGTACCTTCAACCTGTAAGTTTCCACCAACATATAAATTCTTACCAATCGAAGCGCCACCTGCTACAATCAATGCTCCATCTGTTGCACTACTTACTGATGATTGAGTAGTATTTGTTATTGAAGTTATGCCATCAATAGTTACTGATGAATTAAGATCTGTATGTCCATCAACACGGCCAGTGCCTTTAGCAACAAAGTTGCCTGAAGTTGCTGTTACATTAAACTTAGTTGCTCCTACTTCAAAGTTTCCATCAACATCTAATGTACCATCAATCTGTGTATTACCATTAGAAGCAGTAACATTAAACTTATCTGCTCCAGCACTACCAATTCTAAAGTCGCCATTACCACCTAGAGTTCCTGCAATTTCAGTATTACCTGAAGTAGCAGTTATAGTAACTTTACCAGTAGCAAAGTCACCACCACCAACTCTAAAGTTATTATCAAATCCACCAGTTCCATCAACTTCAAGATTACCATCAATTTGTGTATTACCAGAAGCAGCAACAACATCAAACTTAGATGCACCTGCTGATCCAACCCTAAAGTCACCATCAACTCCAGTTGCGCCATCTACTTCTAATGTACCATCGATTTGTGTATTACCAGAAGCAGCAACAACATTAAACTTATTTGTGCCAACTCTTAAGTCACCATCAACACCTAGTGTTGAATCAAGCTCAGTGGTTCCTGTTACAGATAGACTATCGCCAATGCCAACATTTCCAGATGTTCCAAGAGTAGATAGCGATGTATGATCAGAAACTCCAAGAGTTCCGCCAATAGCAGTATTAACATTAACTACTAAATCATTTTCAACTGTAAGATTATTATTAAATGTAGCATTAGTGTTTGATGCTGTTAAGAATGTTTGATTAGCTCCAGACTTTAATACTAATTGATGAAGCGCAGTAGATGTAAATCTACCAAACTCATCCCCAGCTTCTTTAAGAATAATATCATCACCAGCGGCATCTAGTACAATATCACCACCAGCATCTATTGTAAATGCCCCTGAAGTTACATTAAATGCATTTGCTCCAGCTGAAATTTCATATTGTGATGCATCGAAGACACCTTCAATTTCGTTAATAGCACCTACTAAGAAATTAGCATTTGTATTTAATGTAACAGAACCCGCAGTATGAATGTCATCGTAGATTTCATTAATAGAATCTACAATTGAAGTTTTGTCTGCGGTTTTGAGATCGGACATTTCTCTTCTGTCACCACCAGATCCGGCATTACCAGCATTAAATAGATCAGCTTCGATTTCGTTAATAGCGCCTTGAATAAACTTATTAGTCGTTGTAAGAGTTGTAAGCGATCCAGCAGTTAAAATATCGTCTTGTGTATTTCTAATTGCAGTAGTAAGATCAATTCCAGTATATGGGGTATCTCCAATCTCGGCATCAAGAACTCTAACAGCAGCCGAAAGATTAGTAGAGTCAGCAGCATCGACAGGGCCACCAGTTCCAAACAACATATTACCAATTTGAGTCTCATGTTCTCTTAATGAATCTCTTACGTTTTGAGCGCCTGTTGTTAACTCATAGTCTGAGTTTTCGCCTCTTAAAAATGTTTCGATTTCGTTAATCGCAGCAACAACGTTATTAGCATTTGTGCCCATAACATAACCAGTTCTTTGAGTTGTATCATCTCTTAAAACATTTTCTAATTCGTTAATTGCAGAAACAGCATCAGTTGTTACATTAGTATCTAAGACTGTATGGTTACCAAGTTCAGTTCTTAGTTCTTCAATAGCTTCTTTAAAGAAGTCAGCAGATAATCCAGTAAACGATACACCAGTACCATTAACAAATAACTCTTTATGTAATTCATTAATAGAATCTACAATCGAAGATTTATCTGTGGTTAATAGACTTGCTCTTGTTCTTTTAGTTCCACCTTCGCCATTAAATAGATCTTCTTCTAATTCGTTAATCGCTTCTGTTAAATCAGTTGACGTTGTGTGTAGATCAAGATCACCAACTTCTGTATGTAATTGATTAAGTGCGCCAGTAATTGTATCTGAACCAGAATCAATAGAAGTAATATTTTCGTTACCAATTTGATCTTCATGTTCTCTTACTGCTGCTGTTAGGTTTGAAGCAGATGTTCCTAAATTAATAGCGGTAACATCTCCAACTTCATCGTGTAATTGATCGAGGGCGCCAGTAATAGTATCGTTAACGGCATCAATACCAGTAATATCAACATTACCAATTTGATCTTCGTGTTCTCTAATAGCAGTTTCTACAGTTGAAGCTGTTGTACCCATTGCTATAGAAGTAATTGTTCCAAGTTCAGCATCGTGTTCATTAATTGCTAGAACTAAGTCATTAGCAGCAGTTGTTAAACTTTCAACAGTACCAATGTCATCTTGTAATTCGTTAATTGCAGCAACAAGATCTAAAGAAAAAACTTTAATTTGCTCTGCGCTAGAAGCTGGAGTAGTTAATTGTATGTATGTTCCATAAGTGTTATCAACTACAACCAAGGGTCCATGATTAGTTCCAGTAATTGTATCGTTACTACCCAATGCTCTAATTAAAGTTGAAGCACTAAACGTACCATTATATGTTTTAACTCTTATAACACCATCAGATACAGAATGTAAAGTACCATACCAAGTAGAATTAGATTCAACAAGTGCCTGTGTGGCTTGAGTATCACCTTGATAAATTGTAACACCTTCTGTATAATTTGTAAGAGTAGGTGATCCAGTTTGAGTAATAGTCGCTTTAATATTTACTGAGTGGAATCCATTAGGACCCATTCCTTGAGTAAGTTCAGTACCACCGTTATAAACTCTAGCAATAGCAACAGGGTATGATTCAATTACGATTCGAATTATTTTTGCAGCTGCTACTGTATCAGGAGAAGAAGCTCCAACTTTAAGATCAGCTGTTGTACTGAATGTACCAGAAGAATCTCTTACCAGAATTTTATCAGTAGTTGCTGATACAATATAGCCTTGCCAGCTTGGCGTTCCACTTGTTCCTTGATAAATAACAGCATCTTGTACATATGACGCGTCAAGAGAAGAAACAGATTCTAGAATAATATAACCAGCAGTATTATCAATAGTATGAGCTGGACTAGTCTCAAATCTACTAGTTTTAGCTGGAGACGAAGTATCAGGACCAGCAAAAAGAGTTTGGCCTGCTGAAGCTGAATAGACATATGTCTTATCAGCCATTAGCGCATTGAGTTGTTCGTTATCACCTAAGTGTAACGAAATCTCGTTTGACTTCTGTCTAAGTTTCTCTAATGTGTCCGTTTTATAAATTCTAGTTTCTTTGTTAGCCATTATTTTCCACCAATTAGTTTCTGTAGCATTTTCTTAATTTCAGCAACATCGCTCTTTAGATTATCTATATCTTTACTCTGTTGCATATCAAGTTTTTGTTTATTTTCATTTGCTTTAATCTGAGTTCTTCTAGATAGATAAGCATCGTTATTAGTATTTATAATAGCTTTAGTAGCGGTATCTCGCTCGAGGCCAGGATTATCTTTTACTTTTACTTTTTTATTAGCCATAATATTTCCTATTAAGTAGCAGCAATTGCTCTAAAGTCTTTAACAGTTGGTGGTGTTGATGAATTTTGAGATCTTAAAATAATCTTAAATGCCATAGAACCAAAACTACCTGTAGGATCAATTGAATATTTAACTTCGTTATAAACACTATTATTATCATTTGTTGGAATTGCATCAACTGGTAAAGCAGCAATCCAATCTAATCCATTAAAATCAATATCAGAACCGGAAGGTAGGGTTTTATAATATAGATCTATATTGGTACCCGATGGTCTATTTACTGAAAGAAACATATCAATAACATCAGCTTCTTCAGCTAAATCGATTTTCTTAGTTATATATTTAGAAAGTTCCGAACCACCATAAGCATTCGTTTCTGCTACAGTTCCATTGCTACCAATTTTGTTTTGAACAGTAATAACTGATAATCTATTAGCATCGAGGACTGGAGTAAGGTGATCATTATCACTTGTAAGAACTGCTTTCAGCGTAAACGTTTTAGTTCCGCCAACTTCGTTAGCAGTTGAAGATACAACTCTTGGTGTTGGGAAGAACTGATTCATATTAGGTAATATTTCAATTATATCTTTTACAGCATATGGAGTTTCAGAACCATCAATTGACTTCTGTGAAGTTGCTGTTAAGTAGTATCTAATATCAGTACCTGGAAGAATTACTTGAGCCGCTTGTAAATGACATACATCGTAATGTCTATTTTCAGTAGCTGTAATATTTACTCCACCGCCTGATCCACTTGTATCTGCAGTATCACTATTGTTTGCTGTGATTGTATATGAATCATGAGTAATATTACTAATAGTATGAGTACCATTAATATTAGTATTATCAATTCCATTAAACGTTGATACACCAGCAATAATAACAGAAGACGATGCTCCATGCATACCATGATTTTTATGTCTTACTGTAATTACGCCAGATCCACTTGTTGTTGATAACGCATCGGGTTTTAACGATTTAACTTCAATAGTATCATTTACAAATGTTACTTCTTTATTAGTACTAAACTGCGCTCGATTAATAGTAAACTTAAGATCTCTGCTTTGATCTGGAGTCCAAGTAGAAGCATTCTGTGAAGTAAAGAACGACCCACCATGTGGTTGCTTATTAATTCTGTAATTAGTATTTGTTACATCAAAGCCTCCCATTTCAGCGACCCAACACTCGTACTCATCACAATCAGCTTGAATAACAATAGCGTATTCTTGATCTTGCATTAGATACACTGGAGTTTCAAAAGTAAATCTAGTTGCAGTTGTTGCAGTTGCTGATGTATTTACATTACCAGGATATAATTCAACTTCACTTCCTGGAACAACAATTTGAGTAGGAGTTCCATTTTCAGTTGCAACAATACTAATTGATACTGGAATTTGAACATCATCCCCAGTCTTTATTGTATACTTGCTTTTAAAGAATAAGTCAATTGAAGTTGCATATATACCACCAGACTTTTCAATCAATATACTTTGTGCTAAAGGATCTGACCAGGTAGTTGCTGTTCTACTAAACGTTTCACTAATAGTTCTATTATCATTTAATCTAGAAGTTTCTAATCTAGGAACCTTAGTGTTGGTAACAGTTCTTTGCGTTGATTCTATAAGACCTTGAGCATGAAACATAGTTTCAGCTGAAGTTCCTTCTGCTTGCTTATCATTAGCAGTAGAGTCTGATAATCTAAATTCCTTAGTACCAGTTTTAAATTTAATAGAAGCATTTCGTGGAATAATAAATGATCCAGTAATAGCACCTGTATTATCAGTAGTTAAAACTCCTGAAGATCCACCTGGGTGCGAAGTTGCTCCAGAATAGTTAATTACATTTGAAGTATTAGACCATTCTTGATATGCTTCTTCTCTACAAAACGCTGTAACATTAATATCATTAAAGAATGCATATACTTTAGTTTTAGGTTTCATTTGTGATGCTTTAAAGTATACCTTTCTAGATCTCATAAATGGTACAAAGTTAACTTCAACAATTCTATTACCAGCTTCTCGTGTTACAGTATCAAACGCTACGTCAGTTCTTAAACCAGATCTAGACTGATTTGAAGTAGCAGTAGTAGTTGTTAATGTTGTTGTACCAATTTGTCCACCACCACCAAAGGGTCTAAATCCTCTTCCAGTAAAGTCCCACCAATCACCTCCGCGAACTCTTCTAGTAGTAGAAGAAACTTCAGTCTCTAATTGTCGACCCGTCCAGTTGGTTTCCCATTCATTCCAAACTGTTCCTAAGATTCCATCTTCTTCAGCTCTTTGAACAAATTGATCATATTGGCCAGTGGCATCAATAATAATGTCTGGTCTTACGTCAGTTTCTTTCCATTCATCTGATTCTGGAGATAGTTGAACTCTACCATTCCAAGTAAATACATTGTATGGATTAACATTAATTGCAACAGAAGCATAAGGCTGTTTAGTGTGAATGACCTGACTATATGGTAGTGTCCAATTTGAACCAGTCTTTTGAGCTGTTCCTGCAATGCTAGGAGAAGTAATAAGATTTACATTTTTTGCTGGACATTCAGGTCTTAAAATACCATTTTCTTTATCAACAGACTCACTACATTCGGGGTGTGTCATATCAGCGATTGATTGATCTTTAAATGAATCTACAATAATACCATTTTTAAATCTGCTTAAACCAGCTCCATCAACCATATGAACATCAGCAGCTGATTGCTCAAGTAAAGAAAGTGATGTATAGTATTCTATATTTTTAATTCTTTTATCAAGCTTACCAATATCTTCCATTGTGTAACGCTTGTTGTCTTTCATTTCTGGAATAATATCAGCTAAGGTAAATCCATAAGGCTTAAGCTTTAATTGATATAGGGTAAGACCATCTTCTTTATCTTCAGGTGGCTGTGGATATTCAGATGGAACACCTTTAATTATTTCAAATTCGCCATCGCGTTTAATAATAAGCTTGTCGATTCTAGGAAGATAGTAATTAATATCAGCAACTAATGCATGACCTACTTTAGGAGCTCCAGATAAACTTGCTCCAGCACTAGTAAAGTTGTTAGCAACATCTGATTTTCTTGGTCTAAAGTCTATGCAATCTCTTAATTGTAAATTGCCAGCTGCTCCAGAAAAACTTGGAATGTTTACATAATCTGCAGTAGGATATGAATCAACACAGAAATAATCTCCAGCTCCATGAATATAATATTTAAATGTTACTACCATATCACCAGTTGGTAAAGGTGCAGTACCACCAATTTTAACAATCTTACCTTCATCATAGAAGTTATCTCTTTGACCATTGTCAAGAGTAAAGTTTGCTGTTTGATCTGTACCACCAAAATCAACAATAGAAACAATTTCAATAATATCAGCTTTGTTTAACTCATAAGAAGCTGCGCTACCATTGGTAACATTTATTGTTTCTACTTGAGTTGTATTAGTTTTAGTTTTTGGTGCAATTGTCTTTTTAATTGTAGCTACAACATTACAAACAACGCCATCAGAAATTCCAATAGCTGATGTATCATATGAAACTCCAGTAGTACCATTACCACCAGCACTTTTATTTCCAAGAACATTAGTTTTAACATCGCCTCCAACGGGAGCAATAATAATATCATTAACGTCTTCAAATAAACCAACTGAAGTTGTTATTGATAAAGTTCCAGATCCAGTTGTTGCTTGAAATAATCTTTTAATAGAGTACGTCGTATCTCGAGTTGGATCTGCTAATGTTTTAATAGCACTTTGTGGTAATTTAAATACTGCTGCGTTATGACCAACATCAAATCTTGTACCATCAGCTGCTGCAACCAAGTTACCAACAAAACCATATGTCGATTGTGATACGTTATCAACAGCGCTAAATGTGCCGGACGACATTACAATATCGAATAGGTATAGTCTTACATGATCCGAGAATGATTCCATTCCTCTTACACGAGCAGTACCAACTGAAGCGGCTGCAGCTTTTAAAGTAATTGGAGTAAAGTTTTCTAGATCTGGAACACCTTGTAATCCAGTTGTATCTAATTTAATATAGTTACCAACATTAATTTGCGTATTAGATTCATTATAGAATCCAGTAGCATCTGATCCTCTAGGCTTATCAATATCAATGTAAGTTGTTCCAACCTTATGGTTTCTATAACCTTGAACATACGCAGTGGATGGTTCAACACCTAACGCAATTTTATCAGCGCTTCCACCTTCAGCCGCCGTATATTTACCAAAGTTACCTGCCTCGTCATTTAAGTGTTCTAGAATTTCTAATTCAAATGGCTTAACGACATAATCACCAGACTCATCAAAGGTTCTTTGCGCAAGTCTTAACGATAGTCCAGTATCTTCAGTTTTATCAGTTTTATCAACGCCTATAGATCCATTTTGAATTGTTAGTAGCGTGATATATTTATCAATTGTTCTACTATCAATATTAATTGGTTGTTTAATTAAAGTTGTTAATATTTGATATCTGTTAGCACCTGGGGCAGAAGTGTTTGGAACTCCTTGAGCATTGTCAACTAACGTAGCATCGCTTGCCGAACTTACAAGATTTTCAGCAACTTGCAGTCCAACAATATAAGAAGGATTTGACGTGTACTTATCTAAAATAAGAGTAGATGAAGGTACATATGTAAAACATCCAGATATAAAATAAACACCTTCTGTTATAGAAACAGAAGAACCTTGACCTACTGGATCAGCAATAGTCGAAGCTGATCCAGTGCCTGTATCTGATCCGCCACCAACCATTCCATATTTTACTGGATCTGCATTTGATGTAAATACTTCGCCTGAAGCAAACTTTTCTACTGTATTATTTGTACCACCAGATTTTTGATATTTAATATAAAGAGTATCTGGATCTAATCCTTCTGCAACTACTGCTTGTAAAACTGTTGCTGTTACTTGGTTACCACTATTACCAGTACCAGTAATTGTACTTCCAACAAAGCTTTGTAACCCACCCGAAGTATATGCTACACTACTATAAGTAAATGAAGCTTCAACTTTGATATAGTCATATTCAATGTTAAGAGATAAGTCTCCATTTACAACTCGTGAACCATCTTTAAAAGCGTATTGTCCATGCCTATCAATCTGAGCCTGCAAGGCTGATTGCATTTGAGTAAGTTCTCTAGCTTGTACTGCAAATCCAGGACGAAACAAAATCCTATGATAGTTTTTAGCTTCATTGAAGTCGTCGTAATATGGCGAGACTGAATAGGTTTTTATAGATGTTGTAGTCATATTTTCTCTCTTTTAAACTAATATTTATATTAGAATTCGATGATGATTTTTATATCTTCAATTTGCGAAGCGGTTCTATCAATCGGGTTTCTGTTTTCTAAGAATATAACATCACCACTATGAACGTCAACTTCTGGATTAATTAGGAAATCATTAGAAGCTGGTTTTGGTGTTCCTTCAGCTCCTGATGTTGCTCCAGCAACAGTACTTCCAGTAACAAAATTACCATAACCAGTTTTAGAATTTTGTAGATAATGCACATAACCAGTTCCACTATCAACTTCAACTACAAACGCTTGTGCTAAGGTTGCGCCACTGCCTTGAGTGATTAGTTCATCAACAGTAAAAGAAGATGTTGTTGACGCAAAGCTAAGAGCTGGAGTTGCCTTTAGAGTAGCAGAAGTTGAAATAGTAGCAGTTCCAAAGTTAAATGGATTTTTTACTAATGTGATTTGTCTAAAGTCATTACCAGTTGTTAGGTCACCACCACCAGTTCCATCTAGTAATGTATTAACTGCCGAGAAGAAACCACCAAGTTCTTTAACTGGATTTGTTCCATGACCATTTTCAGGAGAGAGTACAGCCCGAGCCGAAGCATCAGAACCACCTCCACCAGAAATTACAATATGAGCAGTAGAATAATCAGTACCTTTTGCGGTAACTGTAATTTCTGTTACAGCACCACCAGAAATAGTAGCAGTAGCAGTAGCTCCTGTTCCAGATCCAGTAATATAGACATTAGGAGCTGATGTATAACCAGTACCACCCGAGCCAGCTGGTACTTCAATTCTTTCAATACCAGCTGCAGTTGTAGAATCCCTTGAAGCCTTTTGGTTTAAATACTGAGCATAATCACCTTCAGATAAAGCAACTTCAGCAGCAGCATCATCAGCAAATGATTCAACATTAATAGTTTTAACAGGCATATAAGAAGTTGTAAGGAATTTTTCTGCATCGGCGACGGCTACCGTATACATATATTTCCAAATATAACCATCAGATTCCGCTGTTGGAGCAGTCAATGTTTGTGTTGGTTCTTGAGTTGATCCAGTGCCAGGAGAGTATATAACCTTATATACTTTAAACTCTGATGTAATAACATAGAATGCTTTGTCAAACATATTAGGATCGTTTGAGTCCCATTCAACATAGCTAGTACCAGTAGTCCAAGTATGTCTTGGAACAACATGAGATACATCTGCAGCATTTAGCTTTTTAAGCGCAAAAATGTTTTCTCTAGCTTCTACAAGATCATCAATTGTATCGCTTGGGGTAAATGGTTCAGTATCTGTTGTGTCTGAAACTGAGTATGACCATGCATCTGTTTTACCAATTGCTACGAATACGCTTGAACCAGATACCGGTGTGTTAATATCGTCTTTGAAATTCTCTGCATTCAAAGTTCTGAATTTAGAAGTTACTATTGCCGTCATGATTATTTCCTATTAATTTGTGTGTACAAACGAGTTAACGTTATATTTATTTATATCACTTATCGAAGTACTTTGTAAATCTACACCGCCTAATACCTCTAAAGTTTCATTAAAATCGTAAAGCATATTATTGTTTAATATGTTTGTTTTTTGACTATAATAGTCATTTTCTGGTTGGGTTCTATATCCAGCTGAAACAACGGTTACTTCATTACCGCCCATAAATTTATCTGATGCTGGAGTAGTTTCTGTTATATTCCAGTTTTGGCCAGATGTAAGAACGCCCTTTTGTAAAAGCTTGCCATTATATAATTGCCTGGCTCTGACTGAAGCAACAGTTTGGACAGGGTTTATAACTTTATTAAATTGCGGATCAATACTAGTATGATTTAATTCTAAAATCCTAGTAACCTTTTGCACTTTAACTCTATCTTCATTCTTAGCTCTTGAAGCAATATAAACTCCAGGTGTTATAACATAACCAAATCCTGGATTAACAATTTCTGCTGATACTATTTTAGATGGAACTAATTGTACCTTTGCTGTTGCGTTACCAGCAATAGATATAGTAGGAACTTCAGTATATCCAGAACCAGGATTAATAATATTGATATGTGACACAGAACCATTTTCAATATAAGCAATAGCAGTTGCGCCAATACCATTTCCGCCAGATATAACAACTGTAGGTTGTGATGTGTATCCACTACCAATAGAATTCATTTCTATTCTATTAACACTAGTAGGTGCTAATATATATTTACCACTTGCTGTAATATTAGTTTCTAATGGTATGCCAAGATTATCTTTAGATGTTGGTTGATCAAATAATATTTCTGGTGGTATAGAATATTTTTTAGTTGTATCTGGAACAACATTAATACTAGCAATTTTAGATAAATTTGGATTTCCTGCAACATTAGCAAAGGCAGAAGAATAATTAGCTCCAGCATTTGTAACTGTGGCTCCATTAATTCTGCCTTTAGCATCAATAGTACATGTAACAACAGCTTGTGTTATTGTTTCACCAGTCCGTTCTACACCATTAATCACAATTGTAGGAGCACTTGTATAACCAAAACCAGTATCTGCTATTTCAACACCAGTTACTGTACCAGCATTTACGCCAGACTGTGGTACAACCAATGATAATCTTCCAGATCTATGAATATCTACATATGTAAATGGTAAATACTGTGAAGCAAACATTTCAACAAGTAACGCAATATCTTCAATACCTATAACACCAGGCTGTAAGTCTGGCATGGAAGATAATGTAAATCTATTTGTTCTTCCATAACCAAAATAGCTTTCACCTGTTAATTGATTATGTTTAGGACCACCAACATATCTTAATTCTCTTAGGAGTTTTTGATCATCTCCTAGCTCATCACGAGTAGCAAATAACTGAATTAAAATTTCAGCAAAGTATTTAAAACCTGCTGGGTGAACTAATCGATTATAGAAGAAATCCCACGATGATAAATTTTGACCAGTACGTATGAGATACGAGAATTTTTGATATCTTAAACTATCTTGAATTTTAATTGTATCAGACAAGAAACCTTTCTTATCTAAATAGATACCACCCTTTGGAAGAGCTGGATTTACTTCCCAATTACCTGATGATGGAATAAGAGTTTCATCCCATGGATATTCGACTTCAACTTCATCATCAAATAAAAGTCTAAAGAAAACTTCAATAGAATCTGATGAACCACGAATTTTATAATACTCTGTAATTGCTTTATAAAGATTTCTTTTATTAACTTGAATCGAACGAGGAATAACAGCAGCAATTTCTTTTTGTATAAGTTCTAGGTATTGAGATGATGTCCTATCAATATCCATAGACTCTTCAATCGTATTAAGAGCATATGAAGCGCCTGGGCCAGCCCAGTATTTAATTGGTGTTACAAGAGAAGCTTTTTGTGTATTATAAGAATCTAATCCTGTGACAGTGAATGTCTTACCAATAGCAGACCTCGTCGTAGCAAGAGACCCTGGAAGATTATTACCGTTTGTAATAAAAACATTGTTTTCATCCATTGCAAATGTAACAATAAATCCAGCACTATCAGTTAATGTAAGTACCGAGTTTGCTCCATCATCATCAGTAAAGAAATGATCGTTTTCATTCTTAGGATCATTAACTCTAAATACTGCTTTACCATCTAATACTATATCAGTGTATGTCTCTGTCTCTTGATATATAAACTCTTCTAAGTTCATATACGTATAATAAGCTTCTAATAATAGTTGTATACCACCAGAATTTTCTAGTATCTCAGATGGTATTAACTCTTCAGTTCTTAAGTTTTCTTTTGTTACCGCTTTGGAAGAAGCTCTAGATTCAATATACCCAGGTGAAGATATATCCGAAGAAAAATGAACATTATTAGGGTTATGAGTTCCAGCCATCTTATCTGAGCCTTGAAGTAGTTGTATAGTTAATCGTACCCGAAGAACCTGATACAGAAATTGTATCGACACTTGGAGTGATTTGTACTCTTAATGGATCAATAGCAATTAACTGATCTCTCTTTGGTGCTAAATCTAATGAATCCGGAGTAACTGTAACTCTAATTGTATTATTAGAATCATCATCAGGAACAAAGTTGTTTAAAATAATTGATCCAGCTGTCACATCAATAAGTCCAGCATCATTAATAACAGTTACATTCTCAGAGTTAATAACTTTGTAAACAATAACCTGTCTGTCTGTAGATCCACTAATAGGAATATCACCAAAGTATACTTCTTCACCACCATATTTCCACATTGTTGAAGAAATAATAAAGTTAGCAGAAGATCCTGACTTAAAGAATGGTGCTGTAAACTGCAAGTTAAAATTGTTATCCTGGCCAGACGCAAGTTTATTGGGAGTAATATTCATAAACATATATGGTCTTACATTACTATTTTGAATAGACGGATCAGCATTATCAATCGCTTTAAGTAATTGAGAATGTCTAAATACACCATCAAACTTATTAAGTTCATTAAAGTTATAATCAGATATAGTATCTCTCACAACAGCAGTTAATTCAACAGATGATCGATCTGTTAAGTTTGGATTATATTTAAATGCCACGTCTAATTCTAGATATGTAAAATTAGGATCAACAATAACTGGAGTAATAGATACAACACTCTTACCTTTAAGAATTGTATTGGTAATTTCGGTTTTTTCGTTTTGAGTTAATATCTCGTTAACAAGTGGTTTAATTGAAATATAAACAGCACCATAATCTGGTGGATTATTATCTTCGCCACCCCATGTAGAGATAGAATTAATATTAGTAAATTCTTTTTGAATAATTGCTCTATAATCATCAGAAGTTACAGCTCTATTCTGAGATGTAAATGTTAAAGGCGCGTTAAATCTTATAGATTCGTTTGTTTCTTTTGGTGTGCCGCCTTGAGCTTTAGATAATGTATTAACTGTAATATTTGCATATCCACTAATGTTATCTACCATTGTAAATACATTAGCACCATTTGAATCTTCACCATTTGTAAAGACATAGTCAAGAGTTACAATATTATTATTAAGCGGTTTCTTACCTGTAACACCATCGCCGAAATATACCTCAAAGTATTCATTCGAATTTTCTTGGAGATAAAAAACTCTACTTGATGAATTAACATTAAGTAAAGATTCAAACTGCGTATAGTTATCATAAGATGTAGATTGCTCATTAGCTTGAATAAGAACTCTTAATGTTGAAGTATCGGCGTCGTCATCAGATATTTGATACTTTTGATTTTCAATATCATTATCAACTCTATATAAAAGCTTCTTACGAGTTCCTTCTACAACTATTACATTATCAAATGTAAATGTATTACCATCGTCTGAAATAACAGCAGACTGCTCTTGAAGTACAACATATCTATAATTTCTACCATCAACTTGAGTGGTTAGCTTAGACCCACGAGGAAGAGTTAGCGTAGATGGAATAACACCAGACTCAGCAGAGACGTCTACTGTAATTGTAATAGTAGCTCGAGGTGCTAGAACTGAACGAGGTATATAACCTAAGAGCTTAGCACGAGTAACAATGTTACCACGTATCTGAGCTGAATCTAAAAACGCTTCGTTTAAAGCAAAGTGCGCGGTCATAGCATTATAATGTGTATTATAAGCTAATACATCTAAGAGTGAAGACAAACCCGATCCTTCAAAATCATGACTATTAAAAGCTGTTTGAGTCTTTAAATAGTTCTTAAGATTCTTTTTAATCTGATCGAAATCAAGTTCGGTTACATTTAAATTAGTTGCCATATCTTATTACCTTAAACGTTTTAGTACGATTTCTACTGTTTCTTGAGAATCGTATTCTTTGATTCTAAATTTAACAAGAATCCTATATGAATTATTATCTACTTCATCAACAATATTAATGAATATAAGTTCTACTCGTTGTTCACCATCAGTTATAGCTCTTGCTATATTTTCTTTTAAAGCTTGTTTTGTAATTTCATCAGCCGGTTCAAAGAGAAGAGCTCTCATATTAGCTCCAAGACCAAGAGCAAATGGTTTTTCATAAAAATTAGTTAAGAGTAAATTACGTACAGCATATTTAATAGCTCTATCATCCTTTAATGGTATAATATCATTACGTATTGGATGAAGAGTTAAGTTAAGATCAAGATCAGTCCAGGGCTTTAGTCGCGACGCAGACTGTACTCGCTTAAGATCGCCAATAATACCGCTTGGTTCAAGTATCTGACTGGATTTATCTGATAAATTTGTAGTAGACATATAACTATTTATACCTCTTCGGTAGCAAGATTAGCTTTTCTTCTTACAAGATATTGATTGCATGCAGTAGTAAAATCTTCAGCTTGACTAAATCTTGAATTATTATTTTTTACTAAACCATAAGTTTCACTACATATCTGACCTTCTTTTATAAAGTCCCATGTCGCATCTGGATATTTAGAACTAAGAGTTTTTTGAGCAAGCCTTAGTTCTTCTTTTGTTCTACTATGTTTCTTATACGTGTTATAGTCTCCACCTGCGGCTTCTATGACTTCAACAAAAAGTTCTTCCCATGTGCTATTATAAAAAAGTTGATTCTTTTTCTTTGATCCAAATCCACTAAAGATACTTCCAGCTTTAGGTCCAGCTGCAATATACTTAACGCTATTTCTCATAGCTGTAGATAACAATTTTCTATTTAATTCTTCTAAGTCTTTAACTATTACAGGAGTAGGTTCAGGAGCAACAGGAGGTTCTTCAGGTACCTTAGGTTCGCTTGGTTCTTCTTTTACTGTACCATCATCTTTAAGTTCCATATTAGGAACCGCTGAACATATATCAGATTTAGCTGAAGTTATTAAAGAATCAGAAGTAGTCCCAGCGGGTAGACCTAATTTAGCGACTAAACTAGTTTCATCTAATCCAAGGTTACCTAATATACTATCTAGGTCAGGAAGAGCAGATCCAAACTTTGATTTAAGTTCGGCTATCTTACTCGTCACATCAATAGGATTAGTAGTACCAGATAGATCGTTTATCTTATCTTGAAGACTTTCAACAGCTGGAAGAGTAGGTTTAAATGTATCTAAGTCAGCTTTCATGGCAGTCAATTTAGATTGCATAGCACCAAGCTGATCTTTACCTCCAGCTAAGAGACCGTCTAATTCTGCTTGTTTAGCCTTTAAATCATCTAAGGCTTTATTATTACCACAACTCATTTATATCTCCTATGTTCCACTGATTGGTGCAGTTGTTGGTTGTGTTGCTGGACTTGGACTTGCTGATCCGCCAGTACCTGGAACTTCTGTATGCGTATGAGTATGTAATGTAACGTTATTAGATGTAATATTACCAGCAGGTAGATCAATACTTCCTGTAGGTGAATCTAATGTCATAGAAGTAAGAGCATCAATATCCATTGTATCAGCCGATGTTGTTTGACTACCAACAACACCGATTATCTGATTAGCATTAACGCTAAGAGTATAATCGGCTAAGGAGGTATGACTAAATGTACCAGCATTCATAACAGTCTTATTATTCAAAACAGTTGTTGCCATATTATTTGTAACAGATGTTGTAAAGTCATTACCAACAGTTAACAGTTTATCATTTATAGTATTCGTAGTAGAGTTATTCATAACACTTAGATTATCATCCACACCAATATTAGTAGATCGGCTACGGACGATTTCAGCCTCATGATTACCACCAATCTTCTGTTGTAAGGAACCTTTGATATTCATAGTCATATCTTTCTCGACCTGAAGATGATAATTACCATAGACCATCTGTCTTAAATCGCCATCAACAGTCATAGAACAATTACCTTTAATATGAATATTCTTATTACTAAATACTACTTCATAGTCATCACCGACTATTTTAACCTGTCTTGTACCGTCTGTATAAATCTCTTCATAAGAACCTGATGTATGCATACGATGAGTACGTTCATTACCTGGTGTATCGTCAATTTCTGTAACATGACCTGACTCTGACTGATTTACTTTATTATATGGATAATCAGGTATATGACCATTCATAGGAGGTAATTCATTCCATGGACTCTCAGCATAATATGCGTCAGCCTTATTATCGGATACAGAAGGAATTTTAGGAGGAACCGCAATCTGAATATCGGATGGAGAGGAACCTTGAGCTCTTATATCCATCTGATCAGAAGCGGAATACTTAGTCTGGCGACCTGCGAAGTTTATATCTGATTCATTCTGATATTCTTGTAAAGGATAATGATCTCCCGTAAAGCCTAATGACTTGGACCGAGGAGAATTTTGAGAAGCGATAGTACCCATGATAATAGGATCTTGAGCTGATACACCATCTCTAAAGAAACCGACTACCCATGAACCTTCCATTAAACCGTGAGGCGTATCTCCTATACCAGAAGTACCAGATGACGTAGTAGGTAACATAACTGTAGCCCATGGTAAGTTGTCGACATCTATAGTACCTTTATTCTCTGTATGAAATCCAAAGCATCGTACTTTAACTCTGTTCATTTCTAAAGGATCAAATCGATCTTCCACTACACCGGTAAACCATGTGAATCCACCACCTATAAACTGATCCATTCTATTCATTATTACTCCCTTTCCGACTCATTTTTTCTGCGGAAAAATTTTTTTGATGTGTTTCTGTCAGAACTAAATTCAACTTAAATATCTCTTTTCTGTATATTATCTAATGACTCTATAAAGGAATCCTTTACTAAGAGTAACTTCATACGATACTCGTCTTTAAAGTCATGTAGTATAGAAGATACTATATACTTACCAGATAAGAACAAATCTTTACCTCTCTTATCATCTCCAGCCTCCACCGATTTAACTACATTAATATCTATAGTCATACCAACAGAGAGATTAAAGTCTCCGTATATCTCAACGTTTAATTCCAAGGTATCCATATTCTGTATATAAGCATTCGCTGAAAGTATCTCAGTGTTCGCTGGGGCATGGTAACTAGACCCCCCTGATACGGCTTGGGAGTTAAGACTGATATAAAAGTTAGTCGAATCACTATGCTCATTGAGTACTCTCTCTTGTATCTGACTACCCTTAGGTAATACTCCATTAGCATTGAGTCTAAGGTCTTTATCACTGTATGAGTGACTGTGTGTCTCGTATGACTTAGTTGCTATATCTATAGTATGTAATGTAGATGAATAAGCTCCAGCACCTATGTTCATATACTGACTCATATTAAACTCAGATGATAACGTTAATACCTTCCGAGCAAGTAACTTATTGTTCTCTTCACTACCAACTATAGTATTAATATTAGGAGCGTACTTATACTCTCTATAGGATTCCTTATTAACAATGTTCTCATAAGAATTAAAATGTATACCATCACCAAGAGTCTCATAGAAGAAGAACGGTGTACCATTATCATAGGATCTCCTTACTAACCAATTAATAAGGTACATAGGTCTCATACGTGGATATACACCTACTATAGTCTGTTTAGTCTCTGTATTAATAGAAAGATTCTTCTCATCTATAGACAACTCATCTGTACAGATATTCTTTATTAACTGTCCTGGTACATTGTTAAACGGCTTAGATATAGTCTTAGACTGACTGATATAGGCATGCTCTGAGACTACTCTGAATACATACGTCGCTGTACCTGGACTGAGTTTAGCGTAACTATGTATCTCTGCGATTCTGAATTTGTGCGAGTATTTGTCCTGTTGACCATCTTGAAGTCGTCTCTTCAGTACTAGGTGTAGTCCCTCCCCACTCACACATTTCACCTTTTCAAGCAGTTGGGCAGCATCTAATATAGATACCTCACCTTGCAAACTACCACTATACAGAGACTCTTCTATAGAGAGAGATGCTATAAGATCTCCTATACTATACTCTGTTCCATTACTACAAGTAAGTACTGCTTCTTGTAACTCGTACGATGATGGTATTATAGCATCTGATCCATTAGCAAGTTTACTATTAGTATTAGACATTGTTTATTATCGCCTCATATTTTTCTACGAAGTCTGTTATATACTTTGGATCTATTACTCTTATCTTAGATCGGCCTTCGTTACTTGTAAAGAGTTGATTCCTATTCGTATGATATGAAAGTTCTCCGCTCGGCTGTCCACCATTAATGAATGTCCCAACTGTTTGCAATCTCATATCTGGATCGTCTGTCCTATAGTAGTCATGGGGTGCATCGATATACTTATAGACATCATATGTATTAACGCTATCGTCTGAATCAGATCCTGTTATAGATTCTGTTGCATTAGATGGTCCTGGAGCTGAAGATCCTATGAATGATCCTACAACAGATTGCAAGACGAGTTGATTCATATCTAGATTCTTCTTTACTACAATACCTGTTGCATTCGACGTCGTACCTGTTACTGTTTCTCCTAACTGAAATCGTCCTGCTAAGCTATTAGGATAGGATGATATCACTCCTGGATCTCCTGTCTCATCTACATAGGGATTCGTTGTAATGACTACTCCCTCATATTCTTGTGCCATATACGCTTGAAGCTTTTCTTGACTCATCGGCCATGCAGCAAGTCCGTCATGAAGGAAATCATTAATAACGAAGAACGTCCAATAGAACTGAGTAGTACCATACAAGCGTTGCGACACAATATCCGGTCTTTCACCATTCTTTATATCATAGAAGCTATACGCATTAAGATCATCAAGGAATGCTTTGAGTGGTCTTGCACTTCTATAGATATCGACTACTGTCTGTTTGATACCATTACGATCAAAATCATAAGGTAGATTAGGAAACTGTCTAAAGTAACTCATATTATCCTCCTACTCTATTAGATACGTTTACTTCTTTATTCTGATTAAGGCTATCTGCAGAATCGCCAACAACATGACCGGCTGATTCATATCCATCTATATAGTTAAGACCTGATCCATATAGATCATCTCTTGTAATTGCACGTACCTCTTGGAATGATAACGTAAGATCGATCTCTACTGGTGCAGCTCCGAGCTTACCGTCGTTTGCATGAAAGGAATTACCTGTTGCATTATAGCTCGCTGTCATTCCAGTAAGATATGTATCTATGATTCTTGGCATATACTTATTGACCTTACCACCAGCCATGAATTTGATACGAAACGTAGGTGGATACTCTAACGATCCTGCACCTATATCCTTTGGATACATGTACTTTCTAAACGCATTCTCTATATCATGAGCTGTTACTGATTCTGAAGCTGATGTAGGTACAAGCTTGAATGCAAATTCGAATTGTCTTACATTGACTCCTTCGAATGTCGTTGCAGTATAGGGATTAACTATCAATCCACTCTTCAGTTCAGCTGATTTTGCAAATCCACCAATGCCAGGAACAGAACCCAGGGCCCCTGTTATGTTTTTAATGCCTACTGATGCCACGTCAGCTCCAGTAACGCTTTCACCATTTACTGCAGCATTTGCAACCATACCACCAATGCCTAATTCAGCAGACCCGTAGTTCATACCGTCATTAGATCCTATACCCACTGGGACGAACAAGTGAATCTGAGTGAACTCAGGAACTCCTTTTCTTGCCATTGAGAAAGATACGTGTGGAAATCCATCTTCGGATACTCTTGACCTGAGTGTCTCAGGGAATGTTAAGATTGTCATGTGTTTGTCTACCTATATAAATACTAATACATTAATAACTATAGAACTATTTATATGGCTTGGAAGTCTACATACTCTGGAAAATACACTGTTAAGAACAAAAAGAAGTATGCTGGAGATCCTACTAAGGTTAAATACAGATCACTATGGGAACGTAATGCAATGCGTTGGTTCGATGGTAATCCTGCTATAGTACGATGGAATAGTGAAGAGGTAGTCATTCCATATAAGTGCAACACTGATGGTAGATGGCATAGATACTTTATCGATATGATGATTGAACAATCTAATGGTGACATCATCCTAGTTGAAATCAAACCTGCAAAACAGACTGTACCACCTAAGAATCCTAAGCGTAAAACAAAAAAGTATCTCAACGAAGTAAGTGCTTATATAAAGAATACGTCTAAATGGACCTATGCACAAGAGTACGCTAAGTCACGTGGTTGGAAGTTCCAAATTTGGACCGAAGTAACTCTTAAAAATATCGGCGTTAAGATGATTAACGAGTCTCCTAAGAAGAAGCCTTATAAATAAATTGGTAAACTACCAATAGGAAGATATAAATAGTTATATGGCTGATTCATTATTCGATACACTACAATCGCAAGCATTTAGAGCTGGGATAACACCTAGGACTAAGGACGCTCAAAACTGGTTTAAGCGCAACGTTAAGAAGTTGGGTGATACTAATCCACGATCATTGCTTAAGGATACAGCATTAGAACCTACAACAAAGCCAAGAGTTGGCGATATGATGATGTATTTCTATGATCCTAAGCATAAGGCAACATTACCATACTACGATAGATTCCCTCTAACGATTATGGTTGAACCTGCTAAGGGTGGTTTCTATGGACTAAACTTGCACTATCTATCACCAGGAGTACGTGCTCGGTTCTTAGATGCAATGATGGACTTAGCACCTAAGACTATGAATGATACTACACGATTGCAGAAACTACGTTATGCAACTATTGTTGGTGCTAAGAAATATAAAGAATTTGCACCATGTTTTAAGCATTACTTAATGGACCATGTTAAGTCTCGTATAGTACGTGTGCCTATGACTGAATGGCCTATTGCAATATTCTTACCAACAGAACAGTTCAAAGGTGTTAAAGCCGAATCTGTTTGGAGATACTCAAGGAAACAATACGCATCATGAACAGTATAGACAACCTTAAAGCAGTAATATCTAAGAAGGGTGGTCTTGCAATGCAAAATCGCTTTCAAATATTCTTTACTCCTCCTACAGCCAACAGTGTTAGGTCATTACTTAATCAGGATATTGGTAGTTTGATTGGTGACCTTGCAAAGAACGCTATTAGTGGTGGATCACCAAAAAATCTTATACCAGATCCAAGAGATATTGCATTACTATGCGAAGCTGTTAGCTTTCCTGGTAGGCAAATTAGTACTATAGACTATATTGCTGAACGACAAGCAATTAAGATCCCATACTCGGTTATCAATGAAGATATCAGTATGACCTTTCTTCTTACTAATGATTACTATATCAAAAAGATGTTTGATGCGTGGTCTACTGGTATATTCGATGTTGAAAATTATAGGGCAGGATACAAAAAAGATTTCGTTACAGATATTGTTATACAACAGTTAGATCAAAACAATATCCCAGTTTATGCTGTAAAACTGGAGGGTGCATTCCCTACAACAATCAGTGCAATTAATCTGGACAACAACAGTGAAAACACCGTTCAGAAAATGACAGTGACAATGAGTTACGAAAACTACGTACCAGAAGATATTGTGGATACCGCGTTCTCAACAGCAGGAACGGTTCTCAATTCGCTTCTTGGTTAATATGATTTAATATAATTTTTTATAATTAGGAGAATAGAATGGCTTTACCCAAGATTAACGTACCTATGTATGACGTGTATTTACCGTCAACAGGTGCAAAACTAAATATGAGACCTTACTTAGTAAAAGAAGAAAAGGTCCTAATGATAGCATTAGAATCCAGTGACCCTGGACAAATTGCACAATCAGTACGGAATGTTATTAGTTCGTGTTATTCAATTGAAAACATTGATGATCTAACAACATTTGATATAGAATATTTGTTCTTACAACTAAGAGGTAAATCAGTTGGTGAGGATATGGAATTACAGCTTAAGTGCGATAAGTGCGATACGTTAAATCCACTTGTTGTTAATGTTAATAATGTTAAGATGACAAATATTAGTGATAAAACTAATGTTGTAATGATAAATGATGAAGTAGGTCTTAAAATGAAGTGGCCTTCAGTTAAGACATTTGGTAGCATTGATGCAACAAAGTTAAACTCAGTTGAAGGTTTAATGGATCTAATAATGGAATGCATTGAAAGTATATTTGATGCAGATGCAGTATACAATAGAGATGAAATGGGTAAAGATGAATTAGTTAATTTTATTGACAACTTAAATTCAGCACAGTTTAAAAAGGTGCAAGAATTCTTTCAAGACATTCCAGCTGTAGAGTATAAGACTAAGTTGATATGTCACCAATGCAAAGAAGAGAATGAGATTGAGTTAAAGGGTCTGCAAAGTTTTTTTTCATAGGCCTTTCGCACGAAAGCTTAACCAATTATTATAAGACAAACTTTGCATTAGTACAACATCATAAGTACAGCTTGACAGAATTGGAAGATATGCTACCATGGGAAAGGCAAATATACGTTAGTCTATTACACCAATATATTGAAGAAGAAAATCGAAAAATGAAACAGAGGAATCGATAATGACAGAAGAAACAAAAGTACATCACCCAGCAGATAGCAACGGTGATGGTAAGGTATCCAAAGAAGAAGAAGCTATGTACCTTGAGTTTAAACGTAAAGAGCTTGATGATCAAGATGCTATGCGAGATGCACAAAGATCAATGGCTTGGTTTGCGCTAGGTGGTATGTTACTGTATCCTTTTGCTGTAGTACTAGCATCATTAGCTGGTCTAGACCAAGCGCAAGCAACTCTAGGTAGTATGGCACCTACATATTTTGTAGCTGTTGCTGGTATTGTTGCAGCATTCTTTGGGGCTCAGGCATTTAACAAAAAATAAAGGTAGACACTCATGGCAGATGATAACACAGGGCAATTTCAAGAACTAATCGATTTAATGGCGGCTAATAATAAGTCAACCATTGAGATTGAACGTGATGGTAGAAATACACGACGTCATTTATTGGAAATGAAGAAACTGCAAACATCTGCTCTTGAGACCAATAAGAGTATATCAACAGTATTTGAAAACTTCTTTGAGGCTATGGACGCTAATAGGCTTTCTGATGCAGAAGGAGAGATGGAAAGATTATCTTTATTCGAAGATATTAGAGCGTCGTTAGATGGTGGTATAGTAGTTAACGATAACGGTAAGTCGGATAGTAAATCTGGTCCTGGTATGATGGGCAAGCTCGGTGGTATGATGGGCGGAGCTGCTATGGCCGCTGGCGCATTACTTGCAGGTGTAGGTATAGGTGCAGCTGGTCTTACATATGCTATGGGCAAGATGGAAGAGTTAGACACTAAAAAGATTAAAGAAAACGTTGATGATCTATTGTCAATGGCTGAATCTGATAGAATGACTGTAGGTAATGTTGCAGCAGTTTCTGCTACAATGCTGGCTTTAGGCGTTGGCTTAGCTGCATTTACTATAGGCGAAGGCGCATCAAAAGCTGTTGCTAAGTTCTCTGAAGGTAACGACTGGCCACAAGATATTAAAGATAACGTAGAAACATTATTATCTATTGGTGATATACCAGGCATGGGTGGAAATGCTGCTGCTGTAAGCTTAACATTAACTGGTCTAGGAATTGGACTGGCTGCATTTGGTATAGGTAAAGCTGCAGACGGTGTTGGTACTGCAATATCATCATTTAGTGAAGGCAACTTCGCTGATAACATTAAGAAAGAAGTAGAGACTCTATTATCAATAGATACTGCATCAGCTAAAGATACAGCCGGTTTAGTTGCTACATTAACAGGCCTAGGAATAGGCTTATCAGCGTTTGCTATAGGTAAAGCTGGATCTGGTGTTGGTGACGCAATAACAACATTTCAGGGCGATAACTTTGCTGCTGATATTAAGAAAGAAGTAGAAACATTACTATCAATTGATACGGGTGCTAAAGGCGATGTTAGTGGATTTGTAGGAACTATGACAGCTCTATCAGCCGGTTTAGTTGCATTTGCAATAGGTAAAGGCAGCGCTGGAGCTGCAGATGCTCTTACTAAATTTACAGCTGGTGATAATTTTGCTGAAGATATTAAACGCGAAGTCGATACACTATTAACTATTGGCGATAGCGCTGATATAGAAAGAACACTAGCGGCTACTGGATCTCTTGCTGCCCTAGGTGCTGGTCTAACTGCATTTGGTGCAGGTAAAGGTGTCAATGCTCTTGCTGACCTAGGGTCTTCTATTGTTGGATTCTTTACTGGATCTAAGAGTCCTGTAGAACAAGCTATAGAAGTAGGCGAAAAGGCAGATACTATTACTGCTGGTGCAAATGCATTTAGTGCGTTTGCTGATGTATTTGAAAGAATGAGTACGATGGGTGATATATCAATTGATATGGATGATGCAATTGAAGAAATGGTAGAATATACCAAGCTCTTAGAAACTGTATTACAGGGTGGTAAATTGACCAAAGGTACAAACTTTGAAACTGATGGTCTTGCTAATCTTACAGGTGATGTTGATAAAGCTGTTAGTAATATTAATAGAGTACGTGATGTATTACAATTACAATCTGGTTCAGGTTCTCAAATGCAAGCTGAAGAGTCTCAATCTGGTAATAAGATCATCACTATATCAGCTGAAAATATAGAATTAAGAATGCCACAAGCAGCGGCTCAAGGTAGTACAGTAGCTGTGGCCGATAATAGTAAGAAGTCTAATGTTACCACAACTATAATCAATAGTCAACCTAAAAATAGAATTAACGATACTCTTCAAAATGCTTATGGATAGTAGTCCTGTTGTATACTGGACATCCAAATGGATTGAGACGGGTAATATTATTGAAGTTGAAAAAAATAATGGCAAAAAAGAACTGATACCTGAATTAGTATTAGTAGGAGAAAGAAATCCGGATTATAATCCTAGGAAATAAAAAAAAGGACTCCGAAGAGTCCCTTTAAAGATTACAACAAGGATATACATCCTTCT